>JACCDU010779692.1_pt1 | contig 13468 bp, 17 predicted proteins | sample 7446081 | NCBI WGS metagenome assembly JACCDU01 (sample SAMN15323447, study PRJNA562643) | freshwater metagenome | isolation source: river surface water | place: USA:Blue River Watershed | collected 2017-08-17 | reverse complement strand
ACTTGGCGAACCATTCTCAACACCAATTTACGAAACTTGACATCGTACATGTGCGTTGAATTTGATTGTTACAACGTATTGAGACAACAATTACACATGTTCCATTTCTAGCTTCCTTCAACTGTAGAGACGCTCGTAAGCATCGAGTTCGAACGCGTAATTTGGGTTGGCGCCTTGCATATCGCAACACTTGCGTTGTATGTCTGGATCATGATCATCACTCCCACAGCCATGACAGAGCGGAAAGCTGTCTTCACCCAAGTAATACTTTCTGTAACTCGCTCTTTGTAGACCGAGAGGGAGTTCACAATAGCCATTGATGCAACCACCACGGTAGTTTGGATACGTCTTGTTGGCTTGGAAAAAGGGACAGTCGACATTTTTTACACATGGTTTATCCCAAATGTCAGGGCCATTGGGCTTATCGCGACCAAATGCATCGTAAGCGGACTCACATTGCATTTTGTTCATGATACGAGGCTCCGTGATACAGGTCCCATCGCGCGGTGTGGGCTTAATTTTGGCTGTCTTGACGTTTGTTTCATTTTTGATGTGATTGTCTGTATTGTCATGTGATGATGATGATGACGACAGAAGAATCGTGGGAGACACGGCAATGTACATGCCGTTTTCGTCATCTCGTCGTTGGTTCAAGAGATGTACCTGGTCTCCCGCTTGCAATATGACGCGCGGCATGATCTGTGAAGACGGTAGAGTGAACGTTTTTGTGATCAAATCTGGATGAAACTCAAGGAAGCCAGTGACGTTGTCGTTTGGCTTGAGTGTCACATTTTTCGTTTTGTTGTGTTGGGTTTGATCATCGGCGAATTGTTCGAGGATTGTTCTTGAGGGCCTTCCCACGCTCAGGTCGTTGCTATCAACGGCACCGCGCTCTACGATTTTGAGACTCGCCTCCCTGATCATGTCGATGACAAGAGGAGCAAATGCGCTCTCCCCCAAATGTTGTACGTAGAAAGTCGTAGCGGCCAGGATTTCGTTGTTTGAAAAGAGGCTGCTGAGAAGGGCAGCAACGAGCGGTTTAGTCGAGGCATTCTCGTGAACGATAGATATGATATGATCTAACGATATCACACGGAACAAGCGTTGCGGGGCTCCCGTGTGTACTTGCATGATGTTTGCGGCGTCTACGACCTGCATACGTGCCCAAGGCATGACGTGAGCAAGGCGTGAAACGTCTACGCTGTCTCCATATTCGAGAAGCATTTTGTTCTTCAAGCTGCCAAACCATCCATGTAGTTGAGAGAGCGTCCCCATTGCACATATGACAACTGATTGTTCAACTTTGATGCTTGACAGGGCTTGAACTTGTGCATCACGAGAGCCCACCATCTCGACGCGAACAGGCTTTGGTGATGATGCCACAAAGGGTATAACCTTTCTTGCAAAGTACGATTCTGCTTCGTTCGTACATACAATCACTTGCTCTTTGAGCATGTTGATCTTCATGTAGGACGATGATATCAAGATGATGTGGGTGTTGCACATGGGCAACACGGCTAGCACGCGGGGACCTGCTGCATTAACTGCAGTGTGTGCATCGTCGATTTGCAAGATAGTAGTGTGTCTTGGTATTCCATCATCTAGGGTGTTGTGCTGACTCGCTCTGTGTATTGTTTCGATACCTGATGATTTCATTCGTATCAGCTCAACGGGAAGCTCTGTGGTGTCGACGAGGCCATTCGATTCAATAATGACACGTTCTCTGGGGGTAACACTCAACATCGTCAGTTGTTCGCGATGCACCGACATGGCGGCGTCAACACGTTCTTGAAATGAGGGGATTCCCAGGGCGCGCCTGATAGATATCAAAATAATCAAGATGATTACAAAGCTCAGGATTGATTTCAAGACGGTAATGTCGAGACGACCTCTACCCATTCTTTTTCTTTTCCGGCAACCTTGCTCCTTTAACAATACAATACAATACCACCAGAAATCTTTGGACCATGTGTAGTTTTTTCTTCTGACGAAACAGAAAGGCACATATATCCCTACGCGCGCAATCCTTGCAAGAATTTCAAGTTTCGAAATGAACGCAACAAACGGACAGGCACGTAAAAACACAAATTCAACTACAGCAATGAATGGCTCGCGCCTACAACAACAAGACCAGACTCGCACTGAAAACACCGCCACAAAAAATTCGTCATCTTCATCGATGAATGTTGTTGTTGAGAATGCTCCCCCTCCACCTTGGATGTCTCCCATGACATTGCCCTCTTCTGCGTCCCCAACTACAAATGCAAACACTTCCAATGGCGTCAACGCACGTCGTCAGACCCAAGCTCAGACTTCGATTCAGGGTCAGGTAAAGAGCCAAGCCAAGCCTCAAGGTAAAGCCAATGCTCAAACCAATGCTCAAGTCAAGCCCCAGGGTCAGGTTAAGCCCCAGGGTCAGGTAAAGCCCCAAGGTCAGACTCAGACTCAAGCCAAGCCTCAGGGTCAGACTCAGACTCAAGCCAAGCCTCAGGGTCAGACTCAAGCCAAGCCTCAGGGTCAGACTCAAGCCAAGCCTCAGGGTCAGACTCAGACTCAAGCCAAGCCTCAGGGTCAGACTCAAGCCAAGCCTCAGGGTCAGACTCAAGCCAAGCCTCAAGGTCAGGCTCAAGCCAAGCCTCAAGGTCAGACTCAAGGTCAGGCTCAAGCCAAACCCCAGGGTCAGCCTCAAGGTCAGGCTCAAGCCAAGCCTCAAGTTCAACAAACTCAAACGAAAGACCAAGATGATGTCAAACCCCAAAAGTCGAGTGTGACGAAATCCATCGGAGCACGTGGCATTCGGACATCTCCATCAATGTCGCTTGGCGTGAGATCATCAATGTTGGCGGTAAAGAAGCGTTCTGATTATGTGAGGACGGCGCTGCCACGCAAACGTGTCCTATACGCGGGACCAAACGGTGGATTGTATATTCGCGGCAAACACGGCAAGAAAATTTACTTGACAAAGACAAAGTAAATGCACGATTACAAATACACACAATTTCAAATACAATGAGCATAGACACCGTATTGCGGTCGATGCTGAACATGAGTCGTATAGTGCCCGCGTGTGCTGCGTACATCCATGTACCATGTTCTCACGTGGCGTTGGTTATCAGCGTGACGACAACATTTTTTAATGAACATGATGAACGCCACCAAAACATCGTGGTAAACTGTACGTGGACCAACGGAGCGCAAGAAGATGTGCCATTGCGAATGCAAAAGTTTTGTCGACACGTTGCGAGTATCGTGCGCGACGTAAAACCATCTATAGGAGAAGACGATAGCGGCAACAGTACGACCTTGAACATCAATATGGAAACATTGCAAAACACAAACATTACATTACAGCTGCAAACTGAGAGGGATGTCATGAACATAGTGTGCAAACAGCTCGTTACGGCTGCTCGTTGTGTAGATGAGTATAAAGCATGTGGCCGATGTGCACTCGAGATGTTGCACCCTTTGGCAGGTGATTCTGGAGCGTACTGCAGCGGTTGCGTGCAATGGGCGGCCACACACATCACGCGTCATTTTCAACGACTGTTGTCGGATCCTTCTACACATGCATGTCGCGCGCGCCTTCAACGTGAATATGAGGAGCTTTGCAGCAGTGTATATAAACAAAAAGCAGTGTGTATGTAGTATTGGATCATACAACATATGATGGTATTCAATCCGTTATACCATTGGTTGCATGCAAATGGATATTGGGTACGATCATCGGCATCATCGCGATGTACAACGGCAAAAAAAGAACTCAACAAGAAGAACACTCCCTTATTGACACATGTCTTTTTGGATGGTGGACGTGCAAGCGTGCCCGACGCCAATTTGCCTGCGTTTTGGGCGGCATATGCCAATGCCATCGACACATGTGATCAACATGTTGTTGAGCGCATCAGCAGTCCGACTCAAAAGTTTAAAATGTTTTTGGACATTGACATCAAGGTCACTCGAGACGCTGACTCTGACGGTGCCGCCGACGTCGATGTTGAACACCATATTGACATCATTTTGTCATCCCTGCCGCGAGACTTGCGACAAGGCACAATTACAGTGCTACACGGTCAGAAGACGACATCTTCAACAACTACTACCACAACCTCAACAACCTCAACAACCTCAACAACCTCAACAACCACAACAACCTCAACAACCTCAACAACCACAACAACACCAAAGAAATATGGATTTCATTTGATATGGGATCGCATCGTCGTAGATGCATCAACAGCTTCGGCGTTACGCGAGGAGATTGTTACGAATTGCCGACAATGCCGACACCCATCCCCATCCCTAAATGACGTGGACTGGAGCGATATCGTTGACGGGTCCGTGTATCGCTCTGGACTTCGAATGCCGTATTCATGCAAGGGGATGCCACGGGACATGTGCAGTGTATACGTTCCCGACCGGTGCATTCGATTTGATGAGAACCTATGCCATGTCGCGGAGTCGCATAGTCCAGGACATGATGATGTATGCTCCATCCTAGCCAACACGAGTATTCACCTGGATCCACGGACGCCGACATCGTATTGGGTGATTTTGACGCGTACCTTGAAAACCTTGACGCCGCATACAACTTTATCGATAAAAAACAATGTCAGTCATGAAAAAACGCAATCAGTGGAACAACGGGTGCGTGCTGTGCTGCCGGATGTGTACGCCAATTGTGTATTCACAAAGATAAACATACATGCAACGCACGCAACAATCCACATCGACAGTCGATATTGTCACAATTTACAACGTGACCATCACAGTAATCGGGTATACTTGTACATTGATGATAAGGGTATTTGGCAAAGATGTTTTTGTAGGTGCGCAACAATGCAAGGACGCTTAAGCGGGTCGTTGTGCAAGGATTATTCGTTATTGATGTCGCCACATGATGTCCTCGGATATGGTCTAAAGTTGCACCATGCGACGTCGTCTGTGACGGTCAACGGCGATGCCACGGGTGTAGATTTTTGGTGCAAGATGATACTTGCCAAGTTTTGATTCAGGTTTTGATTCAGGTTTTGATTCAGGTTTTGATTCAGGTTTTGATTCACATCATCAACGCTGATTTCTGTAAGCGATGTCTTCGAGTAGTTGAAGGGTATACAACACGGCTTGATTTTTTCCAAGGAAGGCGTTATGGAACCGGTTTGCATTGGCGATGCAGTATTGTGTGATTTGTGGATTAGCCGCGGCAAAGTTGCGCTTGGCGAGGAGCATGTGCTGTCCGCCGCCGAGGAAATGTGTACCCTCTTGCAGAAAGGGGTAGTACCAAGTCATGTCTTTGGAGTACATGTGTAGCATCAAGCTTTTTGACGCCATGATCAACGGCAGCCTGGACCATGCGCAGGTGTTGCCTGGAAGGTTGACGAGGTATTTGTACTTGTAGTTTTCGACTTGTGGAACCGGTGGTGCGATGATTCTATCCCACTCGGGCACCTTGGCGCAAAAATCCTCCCTCGACATTTGAACGATGTTGGTGAGTCGAAATGACATGGCGAGCGGATGAAGCAACGCCCATCGACAAGCCTGCACACGGACGTTGTTCACCGGGTCACGATCGCCCGTGGAACTGCCTGCAAAGAACGCCAGATCCGACTTTTTCTCCCATGGGACTGTGTCGGCATTTGCATCAAATTGGCCCGCATAATTCCCCATTTGGAACGGGTCTGGAAGGAGAGTCACATGCGTGTCCTCGCGCGCCCTACTGAACGTCAAACAATTCTTGTAATCTCTTGCATTGGGAAGATAAGCGTATGAATCATGGAGCTCGATGCGATAGTGACCGCTGACGTCAAGATGTGAATCGACGTATGGTAATACATCTTTTCTCAAAAATTCGCATACAAACTGCATGCGCGGTTCGTTGTCATGTCCCATGTGGTTCTCTCCCGTGACGGTGTATACGTTTGACGATTTCTTAATAGTAAACACGGGCAGCATAAGATCGCGTTGAGCTTCATCGAGTTCACCGCGGGTGTAACAGGGTCTGTAGCCCTTGGCTTCTTGTCTAGCGGCATGCCAAATGAGTTCTGTCACGTCCATGGCTATTTTTACTTACTTTAATAGATCCTGTTTTACAGACGCTCGATGTCCTTAAGCACCGAGCGGCATGTTGACGAGGCGAGCAATGTCGATTGGCGAAGGAATGCTGAGTGAAATCAGAGGGTGCGGAAGTCGCGCGTTTGCCGCGTTGATGGCCCGTAGTAGAGCGGTAGGGTCTGCAACGGACAAGACAGGCAAGAAGCTCGGAAACCTGCGCATGCGGATCGCACCCGTTTTGATATCCATCGCGACAATTGTCAGACAGTTTACACTATACGTGACCAGCAATGAGCTCGTGCGCGGCACGTTCGTCAGCTCGGCCAGGCTGTTTTCGCGGCGCACTTGGATCGTGCAATTCGTGGAAGATTGAGAACTGCGGGAGGTCGTGATATTGATGGTATTGTTGAACAAGGTCTTTGAAAGACGTTGAGCGCCGGTATCAACGCTCGTAAAGTACACCGAGAACGCCTCGGTTAACGGAATGTCATCCGCGACACTCTTCTTTGGCCTCAAGTAAAACATGGTGATGGGTAGGATAGGAGATAGGACACGATCATTGCGTTGGGGCCTAGTAGGCGCACTGCTGATGTTAGTGAGCTCTGCAATGGCGGCATCGGATGCCACTGCATCGTCAATGATACTGCTCGTGCCCTGGCTCAAAGTGAACATCTTTCCATTGAATTGACCCGACACAGGCCGCAACAAGACGCGCACGTTTTGTGTCTTAGACTTGTTGTCATAGTTGACGATGCTATTCTCAACGCCAGCGTAATCAGTAGACATGTATGATACTTTGTACATGACAGAGTTGATGCTCTTCACAAAGACCGGGCGCGACAGAATGAAGAGAGATGTAGAAAGCTTGTTGACCGGCAGATCCAATGTAACAAAGTCCCTCGTGCTGTTCAATACGGTATTGTGCAGTTGCAGACATTCCTTGTGAAAGTTGTACTCACAATTGAGGATGCGGACGCTATCATCATTGGCATTATGCATGGGTCGAATAGAGTCGATAGAATTACATGTGTAGATTGCGGGTGTGGCCGATGTACTATCCACCGAGGCAAATTCCTCAAGAGGAATATGTGTACAATTGAAAGATGAATGTGGTGCGTTGGTGAGATAGCACTGGGTGTCGCGGTTTGTGGGCGTGAAAAGGACCCTGGATTCTAGGAATTGCGGGGATTGGAGCATAGAGCCATCGGTGAAGAATGTATGAATGCCCTCGCGCGTCAGGATGGGAGTTTTTGGGCCCTTCCAATCTGCGGGCAGCGTCATGGAATTATTGTTGGCATTGAATGCCTCACGCTGACGCTTTGCGAGCACCAATGCCACCAACAAGATGGTCAGGACACTAGCAAGGATGAGGTAACTGCGTGATTCTTTGGAGAAGCTGAAGAACTTGGCGAGCTTCTTCGAGGGAGTGGGTGCCATTACTCACAGAGTTGTATACAGTCGGGCCAGATATTTTTGGAACACCTGGCGCGATATATGTATTGTCAACTTGTACGACAATTACGACAAACGGTAAAAAAAATATTTTAAAAGTCGACTCTACAATTCCAGATCAATACCTGCTGTTTGCCGTGATCATATCAATCAATGCAAAAATATAAAAGCTAACAATTGCAAGCGTCACTGTCACCACGCCTAGCGAATACAATGACTTTCCTTCCCCCACACCAAATGGCTTTGGTTCTTTCGATGTTGAGTCAAACATGAAGCTCGGTTTTGCAACGATGATGAGGCACAATGCCAAGACGTAGAATAACAGACTGTAAACGACGCGTTGAGCCCACAACATTTGTCCCTTTTGATGTGTCACTATATATATATTTAGAGTTTTAGACATTTGCGAATTTGATGACGCCCACGAAAGTCCCTGCCAGCACACAGGCCTTGATGGCCAAGACTATATGCGATGGATCCGCAAAAGCATTGAATGCTGCCATGCGCGTCGACAAGAATGATGTGATTGGGCTATACTCGATTGCAATGTACAGGATAGCAATGACAATGGCCATGCGGCCAATCTCTTTCCACGGCATGATTGACGCTGTGCCAAAACTTGACGACTCCCACATTGCTGATTGTTGTTGTAGTTGTGCAGAAGAAGAACCATAGTCCCCACCTGTTGTAACAAGGGCATCGGCTTGATATGTGTCCATCTGAGGGACCATCATCGCGGGTTGCTGAGACGCGATCATGGTAGACGATGATGGAAGTCCAATCTGCTGCAGTACGTCGTTTACAGTTGCATCGTCATCAACGATCATATTGCTATTGTCGATTGTCGATTGTTGCGCCTGCGCCTGAGCCTGAGCCTGAGCTTGCAGTTGCGCCTGAGCTTGAGCCTGTGCCTGCAGTTGAGCCTGAGCTTGAGCCTGTGCCTGCAGTTGAGCTTGCGCCTGAGCCTGAGCCTGAGCCTGAGCCTGAGCTTGAGCCTGCGCCTGAGCCTGCAACTGCGCCTGGAGTTGAGCTTGCATTTGTTGCGGTTGAGGCGCCTGGACTTGCATGTGAGGATTGGCGTATGCAACGGATGGAGGATTTGTAGCTTGTTGAAGCTGATGCAGCGGCGTTGATTTACTCATTATGTTCTTGGCCGAGTTGAATTAGGTCTATGGTTGAGTTAGGTCTTTTAGGTCTTTTAGGTCTTTTAGGTCTTTTAGGTCTATGGTGTATAGGGTTAAGGCGAGAGCTCGAATTAAAGATGTTATGAGGAAACGTCAGCGTGAAAATGTGTTAAACACACGCGATATTTATTCAGTCTTATTCTGACCGCATTCAACAACATAAGGCGTGTATTTGTAACAATTCGCGTCAATCTTGTAATAGTACTTGTTGATATCGTCAGGTTTAGGCGCTTTAATAACGACGCAACTGTCGCCTGTGCAAACGCGGCGGAACAATGCGGCTAACCCGAGGCCAAGGAGAATTGAAATGCCGATACTACCTGTACGGTCTTGCATGATGGTTTTTACGGATGCTGTTGGCATGTCTCTTGTGCTGGTGTATGTGTTTGTATGATGATAGAGTCTACCTTATCTGCATTGGGCGAATTTAAAAAACTGTCGTCACACGAGTTTTGGAACTCTTTGTGTAAATCCATCAAGAGTTTCGAAGTTCCGCGGCATCAAAAGAAAAAAGCGGGTAAAGACATAGCAATATCTCAACTACACAACATAAGACTATAACTCACTCTACATGGGATTTTTGCTCGGACGCATCAACCTCAAGTACTTTTTGGTATCATTTGCGGTCGGCTTGCTCGCGTGTTACATAATGGCGCCTCCGCCTGATGTCGTTATCAAGTTTCCATCACCATACAACGCAGGTAAAGTCACGTACAAGGACAAAGCAGGGACGTGCTTTGCGTTCAAAGCAGATGCTCAAGCGTGCCCCGTAGATCGATCGCTCATCAAAGATCAACCTATCATGGAGGATTTTCGAATCAAGTCGATCAACAAACAACAACAACAACAGTCAGACGTACATGTTGCGGAGTTTGGCAGGTAACATGCGTACGTAGATAGAGTCGCTTCTCGACTCGATGTCAAGGCTGTTTCGAGCGGTCGTTTGTGCTGAAGAGCTTGGTGTTGCTCCGTCATAGTCGGTGAGGTTCAGTGTGGACGAGTTTGTCAAGGTATCTGTTGGGAAAGAAAGAACGTCATCGCTTGAAGAAATAAGACGGTATTTTGGCATAGTGATGGCAGGGACGTCATCAGTTTCGCCATCATCGACATAATCATCATACTCGTTTCTGTCGTCATACAGTGGGTAACAACTGTCGTTTGTGTCTGCCGAGACGATACCCGCGCTGTGTTCCGCAAGTTTTTCGGTATTCAACCGGTTGTGACTATCATTGCATGTAGTGAACCGTATCTGTCGCCGCCATGGAGGCCATTTTCGTGAATGCAATCTGTTGTCATCCTTGTCAACGATTGTCGTCGACAATAACTGTGCGATACTATCGTCCAAGAACTGAGATACGAGATTTTTGTCCGGTTCGTCTTTCTTTTTCTTTTTAATGGATGATGCACACCAACATGGTGCAAGATTGGGATGTTTTATAGTCCATGGACCGCGCTCATCATCCTGAAATACAGGGTGATCATTTTGTGTATTACAATTGCTTGTGGAATCAAACACATTGCTACTAGTGGATACGATAGTGCATTCGTTCATGGGTAATATTATTCAGTGTTTTATTACGTGGTGCAAATTATGATCGAATAGTGTCGACCACTTGGCATGATCAGTTGATGTACAACGATGTTTTTTTTGTGGATGGTTAAACACGACGTTTGGGCTTCTTAGACGTCTTCTTGGACGTCTTCTTGGTTTTACGCTTGATGTTTGATGCAGCTTTCTTCTTCTTCTTCACATCGGCGGATTTAACAATACGCTCGATGTTGGAGTCAATGGTCTTGATCTTTGATGAGCACATGGAAACGATGGATTTGCTGCATTTGACGATGCTCTCATACTTGTTGCGGATGCTCTTGATTTTGGCAATCGTCTCCTTGTCCTTGCTGAGCTTGGGCAGGGGTGTCAGCTTCTGTCGGCGGGCGTCAGCAAGGGCGCCCTCGGTCTTTGCCACGGTGCCGATAGTGGCGTATAGACGAGCACGGTCACGGAGCTCTGATACTTGCGTGGCGATGGACATTTATGTGTTTACTTATGTGTTTACTTGTGTGTTTACTTGTGTGTGTTAAATACTCTGAAGAGTTTTTTTTAGAAATGACTGTCTGTGTAAGCCCATGACAATACCGTGTGTTTTGATGGCATCAAAATGAGCACGAGTGCCATACCCCTTGTTTTCTGGCCAATTGTACACTAACATGGACTCTTTACTGCTGCTCAATTGACACATGGTGTCGTCTCTAGATACCTTGGCGAGGATGCTGGCCGCTGCAATACTCATGTACGAATCATCTCCTTGTACAATGCATGTATGGGGGATGAATCCCCCATCGTCATCCTGCTTACCTAATGGCATATAGGGTTTAAACTTGTCTCCATCAACGATGATGTGGTCAAAATCCACGGACAGGGTATCGAGGGCATTGTGTATCGCTTTCATGGTAGCTTGTAATATGTTGATGCGATCGATCTCTTCGGCAGACACGTGACTGACTGCAAAATCAACAGCCGTGTCCATGATATAATCGGCAAGCATACCTCGTCGCGCCGCGGAGAGCTTTTTGGAATCGCGAATGAATTTCCACGTGTCGTCATCGCGTTCGTTATAAATGTCGGGATTCCATATCACTGCAGCAGCTACCACTGGGCCAGCCAACGCCCCGCGACCCACCTCATCACACCCTACCTCGATGCGATGATCTGCAAAGTACGATGACTTGAGCGGCATTGGTATCAGCAGGTGTGTTGATGTACAGTGTACAAAAAATGCAGTGAAAAAACCCGCATCAGGACGCGACGAAATTGATGCATCGCGCCGCGCCGTGCTTGAGGCCACGTACTCGGCGGACGTGCTCGACCTCCTCTATCCCACGCACAAAAGATGATTGTCGCGTTCGCGCATTTGGTAGGTGGCCGACAATCGAGTACGGCTGTGAAAAAAAATTGAAATCTCGATTGTCAGCCACCTTTTCTTTACACTCAAAACAACCTCGAGCCACGTGTCCAGTCACAATGCGCATCGCCCACCGTTCGCTACAAGATGCTCGTGGTGAAGAACCACTCCCGAGCCGTACGGCAAACTTCGTTTATCACACATGCGGGAACGCCGAATGGTGTGCAACAAGTCTTTTGATCTTCACGATCAGCATCAATACTGTCGCATTGGCGTCCGCAATCCTTGCAATGATCTTGACTCACCAAGAGAATGCTCGGTTAGCGTCCAATACGTCGCAAGTCATCATTGCTTCTTGCATGTTGATTCACTCAATGATCAGCCTGAACAACACTTTTGGAGGTCTACGCATGGACCGTGCTTAAGCTCGGTCGACGACCACTGCATTGCGTCGACGCAGCTCCTCACACCACGCCTTTTCCCTTTTGGCCAGGCGCACGTACTCGACCGCCAAGACTGGCGCAAAAAAAGGCCATGATACCAAGCCAATTATGACGTCGGGGATGCGACAACAGATTTTCCGTATGGTACTTGCGTTGCCACGCTTCTCTTCGACCAGCTGCTTCAACATCTTTTGATATTGGGCATCTTCGTAACTGTTGGTCTCATCATGAGGACCGACGACTTGGTGCGACATTGTGTGATTTATCATTCATAATCTGTATCTTGACAAACATTACGATTTGATGGACGCGCTGAGCGGCATTGGTATCAGCAGGTGTGTTGATGTACAGTGTCAAAAAATGCAGTGAAAAAACCCGCATCAGGAAATCATATCGAATATTTCAGCGACGCCACGGCGTACATCAGAAACAATGCGGTTCCAGTATTCGTCGTCGAATTCAATGGCGTGTTCTTGGGTTTGACCATTGTAGTTTTCGATGAGCACAGCTTCGCGGAGGTCGTGTATGAACAGGTATGCGAGCACTTGAACACGTTCATACTCTGGAACAGACTTGAAAAGTCGCTTCATGCGATTCTTGATTTCGACGATTTTGACAGTGGAATTTTCTTTATGGGTCATGATGCCATCGCACTTACCTCCTATGAATACACGAACATTGATCTTGTTGCTAGAGTTGTCGTCTGAGCCAAGGGAAAGGTCAAAGAGGGCGCGCTTGCGATACACATCGTCTTTGGTTATATTGGCAGCATGGTGAGATTGTCGAACGACATCCGTGACGGATGCTTCCTTGTGCGTACCAAACTCTGTATAGATTTTGCTCCTGCAGTGTTCTTTTAGCAAATTCTTATCGTCATCACCGTGCAACGTCGTATCGAGCATGGTTTCTATAATCGACACCGTTTGCTCGGCCGCCATGTATGCATCAGCGTTTGTGCTCGCTTCATTGGCACATACCGCGGTTGCGTCTTGTATGGTAGCAGCAATACTGGGCACGTCTGCGATCACTTTCTCCAACAAGGCCTTGCTTTGATCGTCGCGCAATAGGCGATCTTGACGTTTGTACGCCGCGGGACAAATGGTTTTCAAATACTGTAATAGACACTCATCACGCGGACGGTACTTGTGTCGACCTGCAAATGCCGCGAGGTCAGATGCATGCAAGCACACGTACCGAAGAGCGTAGCCGTTAGAAGTTGACATTTTATGAGGTCGTTACAAAAAACCGGACGAGGTCCAAGTATACTTGAACCCTAAAGGAAAAATGATGTTTTTATGTACATGCATGGGCTACAGTTGATGGAAGTGGAAAATGGAACCACTTTTGGACGTGATGGATGAATGCATGACACCGCCGTGCTGAAAACTGTAAACAGACGCGGTCGAAAGTTCGCCACCTCATCAACAACTTTCCGCGT
>JACCDU010619994.1_pt1 | contig 13472 bp, 24 predicted proteins | sample 7446081 | NCBI WGS metagenome assembly JACCDU01 (sample SAMN15323447, study PRJNA562643) | freshwater metagenome | isolation source: river surface water | place: USA:Blue River Watershed | collected 2017-08-17 | reverse complement strand
TTCATTGCGTCAATGCTCATTTCTCCCGCTCCTTGAGCATGACATCGGCTATATGATAAGCACTTTCAGCAATGCCACTATCATCATCGTCGTGACTCCACATAGATGTTCCGCTGATTAAACCTTGCATTGCTTTAGCTGCAAAGTAATCGCGTAGATCCATCTGCAACCTTAGCTCTGCTGCTTTTTTGATCCGCGCATCCGCCGCTCGAATCCACAGTTCACCGTCAATCTCTTTGACTGGAATCATTTCTCTCCCCTTGCTCGGATAGCAGCGGCACAGGCTCTTGCAGACCACGCAAGATCGCTGCTGGCCTCTGGATGTGTCATTAGCTCACACACCTGAGCACAAGCAGATCGCTCGGCAGCGGCAACAAGCTCGGCAAACCGCATGACAGCAGTAATACGCTCATCGCTGGTCAGCCACAGGTCAGCCTTTCTAGCCAGCAGAACTATTTCATCTTTCGTCACTTGCTCATCTCCTGTCTCCACCGAAATTCGTTCAACGATAACCGTTTGCACATTTCTCTGACTTGCAAGCGGATACGCTGCTTCTTCCGTCCGGCAAGCCTGTGCTGGCTGATGATCTCCTGGCACATCTGTTCGCAGTCTGAGATCAGCGAATCAACGACAGCCACTACCTCTCCAGTCTGCCGCTGGGATCGCCACCTTCCACGTTTAGCGAGCCTGTAGGCACCTCGTATGTCGCCCATCTGTGTCCGCACTCCTGGCAATCTCGTAGTCTCCATTTCCATCCGTACCGGGTATCTTTTCTGCTCTCTCTGACTTTGCTGTGCCATGAATTGCACACAGGACACATACTCATCTATTCCATCCTCACTGTGTATTGGGGGAAACCCTTAGTTTTGCTTTTATCTCAGCCAGCGCAGACCGTCCGACATCCGTCTGAACCTTTGGGGCTGGCAGTGCTGTGAACTGTCGATGCTCTACTCGGTCGAAGTCCTTGCACATCCCGATGAACTCGGACAGGTTAGGAGGCCATTCCCGCTTTTGGTGAGGAAGCGCGTCCATGACCTTGCGTAGAACCTCTGGCTTGCAGGATTGCAGGTAGTTATCCCAGGATTCTTTGGCTGGCATGATTGCGTTGTCATCGTGTTCAAACATAACCTTGAACTTCTGAGCACCGTACAGCGCAACGAACCGCTCAAAAACCCGATCCACTAATTGCATTTAGTTTCTCCTGGAAGTCAGCATCGACAACATCCACAACGTCCGGCTGGCGCCTGCCTAGCAACAGGTCTAACTTTCGATCTTGTTTGGCAGGTTGTGAATTGGTGGAAACCCTAGTGTTGCGAATCCAGTTTCGCCATGTAGCGTCCCAGTCTGTTTTGACTCCCTTCTGCCCAGGCTGGGCGATCCAGTAGTCGCGGAACGCTGCGAACACCTCCTGCGGCTTTAAGTCTGGACGCTGCCGCTTGCAGAAGTCAAACCATTCTTGCGTCAACTCAAAATCTGTCGGCAGTCGCGTTCCACGCGCTGCACTATTCTTTTTATGGTTACTGGTTACTGGTTCTTGGTTATTGGTTAGTTGAACATCTGTTGAATCGGTGCTGGACACCTGTTCAACACCTGTTGAACTACTGTTAGACCGACGTTCAGCAGATGCTTTACCTGCTGTGGATTTCTTGTGGATAAGTTTTCTGTACTCGCTGATCTCTTTGTCGCAACGAGTGTGCGTCCAGACCATATCCGGGCCAGCATGGTCAGGCTTAAAGAACGACAGCAGGATGAGTTCAACCGTCTTTGTGTCCGTTCCAACCTGGAATGCAAGCACCTCCAGGTCGCCCGTTAACGGTTTCTCGCTGTCGTAGTACATCCACAGCAGACGAAGGTATGCCATCGACTGAGCGTCTGTTAGTCGTGACGTAGCCTTCAAGAAATCACCGATGTGGTGATGGTAGTAATGCAAGACAATCTCCAGTGGTGGACGACCCCAGTGTGAGAATTACCGGGGGCTGTACACCGTTGCAGTGAACTTACGGCATCTGAGGCCGTCCCCGCTGGAGACTGCTTGCGATGCCCCTTTTGCGCTTCTCACGGCGCGAATACAGTCTACAACGAGAGGCTACCGCAAGCAATAGCCTCTGTGTACTAGGGCAAACCCTAATAGCAATTAGTTGTGCAGTTCCCTCCGAAACAGCAGGTCGTGCAGGTCACGAACCTACCGTTGTAAGTGTACGAATGTGTAGAACACGCAGCGTATGCAGCAAAAGATACGGCCATCAGAACAGCAGCAATAACAGCTTTCATGTCAATCTCCTTTAAGATTTAACTTTCAATTTACCACTTTCACACAGAGCAACCAACGTCTTCCTAAACGCATCCTCCCAGGCTTCCCGTCTCTCATCGCCTGACATCTTCGCGCCCTGGTCAATCGCAAAGTGACAGGTCTGACAGAGTGCAGCCACGAAACAGTCATGGGCTTTCATGCCCAGCCCCTTCCCGTATGCACCCCAGTTCGCATGAGCAGCCTGCGTCTGACCAGACATACCGCACCGCTGGCAGTCAAGACTTGCTACTGCTTTGAGCCACGCTTTATCGCGTACCACTTCAATATCTCCTTCGCTAACGCTTCCCTGCCTGCTGCGCCTCTCGCGTGTTCCACCCGTTCGAGATAGGCAGTACGTCTAGGCTTTGTCCACGACAACACAGTTTTAGCCTCGCAGTAGATCGTGTAAGCCTTGGACTGCAAGCCCACTACGGTGCCATCAGGGAGAGTGACGAGTCGTGCGTTGTCGTGTCGCTGGTTACACGCAAAACAGACATCTCGTCCGTCATCTGTAGACCGTGATTCGTCGCCCATGCCAACACCTGCTCTACATAATCCGAAAACTGCGCTTTCGTCAGTCCGGTTGTCGTCGGCTCTGACTCCATCACCTGACCGTTGGGTAACTCGATCATGCGCCCAGGAAGGAACCTAGCCTTGAAGTAGTGGTGCCAAACGTCCTGATCGTGCGTCTGACCTTGCGGACGGATCTGCTCGCTGATTGCGGCTAATGTGGCCCAGTAAAACGAGTTCTGAGCGCTTGTTCTGTTGGGTGGCTCTATCCGTACCACCCAGCCCTGCCGAGCGCGTCTGACGGCTTCTATAGCCCTTTGACGGGCAGTGTCGTGCGCGAGCGTAAAGATCACAGTTCCACCTCTTTAAGTTTCCAGCGGTTGTTCTCTTTGAACCATCCGTGCAAGACGATCCGCCAGCCTGACCGCAACATCTCAGGGTAGGCTTCCGACTCCTCAACCTTGTGCTTGCGCTCTGACAGATGACCTTTGCTCGTTACCTGGACGGCGACCGTTTCGTTGTTGCCGATTGCCAGCAGATCGATGCAGCCAAACAGGTCGTGTTTGCGTTTGGTAAAAGCGTTGTAGTGCTCGACTGTCGCAACCAGGTAGCCGAGATCACGAAGATGCGCTGCTGATCTAGCGTTCAGTGACATGCTCAACCTGCACGATCTTGACATCGGAATACTGCGGACAGAGATCGCCCAACATTACCGCACCGTTGGTTAGCAGCTGGATTTCCAGTGCTCGCCTGAGTGGCACGCCTTTCTTCTTCCAGACGTTCATCGCCTGTCGGCTGATCTGTAGTTCCTGGCACAGCTTGCCTTTTGATCCTACTAACGCAGCCGCTAGGTTGATTGCTTGCTCGACCGTCATTGCATCCTCAAATTGTAAAAATTGTAAATAATGGAACATTCGCGTTGACAACAGGATGAACTGTACTTTAAGATTGCTTCACGGTCAACAAACAACAACCGAGGACAACATGAGACGCTGCGACATAGATTGGTCTGAAGCACAAGCCAAATGGGAGCATGACCAAGTAGATACATGGCTTGATTGCGAGTCGTATCCGGTGATCGTTCGCATCTTCACCGAGTGCGCTGCTGGCGGTGACTTCTTCGAGGACACCGAGCGCCTGGTGATGATTGCTGTCATGGAAGGTGCGGACGCTCGCACAATCCTGCGTGATCGGATGCTTGACTACCTAACCAGGAACTTTGATTTCTGGGAAATGCTGGTCAACAAATCACTGAAGGACTGCAAATGAAACACCTTCTCATCATCGCGGCTGGAGCGGTTCTAGGTGTTACAGCAGTCGATTGGAGTATCGGTTCAACATCAACCATAGGAGACGCAATCTGGTGGCTAATCTCACGGATTTAGAGTTCAAGTGGATTCCTGGCGTCGCTACGGATGTGCAAGCAACGTGGCGACGGTTCGGGTGGATTCCACCAAGCGAGCAACAACAATACCTAACCAAGTGGCAACGTTACAAAGGGTCGAGCAATGAAGCAGATAGCATCAGCGTTAGTGAAAGCACAAAAGGCATTCGGGCCAGCACTCAAGACAAGCGCAAATCCGCACTACAAGTCACGCTACGCTGACCTAGCGTCTTGTGTAGAAGCAGTCATTGACGGGCTGAATGCCAATGGAATTGCGTTGGTTCAACAAACGCATGAATGTGCAGATGGCGTCATCGTCGAAACCCTGCTGATTCACGAGTCAGGTGAGACAATCTCAGGTGGGAAACTACACTTTCCTGCCAGCAAACATGATGCCCAGGGATTTGCTAGCGCTCTTACCTATGCGAGAAGAAACTCGCTCATGGCAACCACCGGCATTGCACCGGAAGACGATGACGGCAACGCTGCAAGCAAGAAACCAGCAGTAGACCCAGCACCGTATCTCAAGCAAGTATCCCAGGCTGAGAACTTAGACGGGCTGAAGACAGTGTTCGCTCACGCTTACAAAGCGCTGAAGGACACTGAGTTTATGAAGCAACTCGAAGAAGCAAAGAACACCCGCAAAGCACAACTAATGGAAGTGAAATGAAACCCGCTCACCTACTGAACGATCAGCAACGCGCACAACTCCGCTCAGCCGCACGAGTCGGACGCGACTACATGCACGAGAACCGCGAACTGGAACTGACCATCGCACGAATCAGGAATGCCAACCCTACCGCATTCTGGACACCGGAAACGCTGATCTTGCGCAAGTTTTACCACCGACCGAAGTTCCCGATCCCCCATCAATCTTGGACGGTGGACGCGCCATGAGCCTCTACAACTGGCCTGCAAGGGTTACAGATCCAGACACCAGCCACGAGGCAGCGAAGGCACTCGACACGACACGGTTAGAAGCCATAGTGTTGGATGCCTTCAAGAACGCGCCAAACGGGCTTACACAGGACGAACTCGGAGCGAAGATGCCTGCGTTCACCCTCAACACGATTACGCCTCGATTGGCTCCTCTTGTACGCAAGGGATTTCTAAAGGTAGTCGGCAAACGTCCTGGCCGGTCAGGGCGCAATCAACGGGTGCTGAAATATGTCAGAGCAACGGACTGAGCAGTGGTATCAGGACAGGCTCGGGCATTGCACCGGGTCACGCGCTGGCGACATCCTTGCTGGCAAAGAAACTCAGGCTCGCAAGGGATACATCACTCAGCTAGTCACTGAGCGACTGACGGGTCGCGCTCAGGACTCGTTTGTCAGCGTTGACATGCAGCGGGGGATAGATGTCGAACCGTTAGCGAAAGCAGCGTATCAGGCAAGTCATGAGTTGACGGATGACGTTGGCTTCGTAAAGCATCCGTTAATTCGCTGGTTTGGTGCTAGCCCGGATGCTCTCGTTGGAACAGAGGGTCTGGTCGAGATCAAGTGTCCGCGGTCAACCACTCACCTGGACTATATCCAGTCAGGTAAGCCACCGGCAAAATACGTCCCGCAGATGCTGGCTCAGTTGTCCTGCACTCAACGAAAGTGGGTGGACTTCGTATCGTTCGACGATAGGTTTCCAGAGCACCTTCAGTTGTTCGTCGTGCGGTTCAAGCCTACAGCAGAGGACATCGAGAAGTTTGAGAGCAAGGTCAAAGAGTTTTTGTCGGAAGTAGATAACCTCATGGAGAAGCTATGCCCCTCGTCTACGAAGTAATCGCAACAACCGGAACCTACACCAACAAGAATGGAGAGGAGAAAAAACGCTGGCAGAAGATCGGTGTTGTCATGCAAGGCAACAAAGGTCTGACGTTGAAGATGGAGTCTGTCCCTGTCGGTTGGGATGGCTGGGCAACGTTAGCTGAACCAAAGGCCAGAGATGACTCACCACCCTTCTGATCCTACAAACCCCGACCACTATAAAGGCGCGGTTGAGTGTATCGATGCGATAACGGTGGCAACAGAAGGCTTGCAGGGGATCGAAGCTTTCTGCACCGGGAACGCAATAAAGTATCTCTGGCGTTGGAAGAAAAAGAACGGCAGAGAGGACTTAGAAAAAGCTCAGTGGTACATCAACCGGCTTTTGCGATCATTGTGAGTGCATGGGAGCGGACTTCTTCTACGCGCCGCTCCCAACCTTTCCCGAACGTCTCCCAGGTCTTGAGTTCCTTCAGAAACGCCAGACGCTTGTCGCAATACAGGTTAACGAGATCAGCAGGCACCATCGACTGAACAGTTCGCAGCGTCATCGGCCCGATAACACCGTCTGGTTGGACTCCTACGCATTCTTGCAGCCACTTGGATGCTCGACCCGTACCACTATTAACGGATGCGTCAAACACGCAATAATCGACCCCAGACGGCAGATCATCACCTTTGACACGCTGCCAGTATTTCTCTTGGTAGAGCGGAGCAACCATCTCAGGGGTTAGCTCGCGCATCTGCTTTTCGTCTACGTCGTGCTTGACCCACTCCTCCCAGACGCGCTGGGTGACTCCCAAGTTAGTTCTGCCTCCTGGGTCAGACGGATGGTTAACGTAGCCACCTTCGTGCTTCAGAACGTTAGCGAGTGCGTCTTGCCAGTTTGCTTTCATTTCTTGAGCATGTCCTTTGTTTGACTGCTGTTGGACGATCCCAACCAGAAGTTGTAGACGGATGCCGTCTCACGCGCCAGAACACCTAGCAGCAGCATCATTACGTCTGAGCCTGTCAGCGTCATATACCCGAGTGCAGAGCCTACGAGCAGCCCGAAAAAGCCAGCGACGGTGACGATGGACAGCACCGCAGGAATCTTGCTCCTGGTGGCGACTTGCATCTCCCTGGCCGACTTGGTGTTCTCAACGTTTAGCTCAAACAGCTTAGTCTGCTGAGCCATCCGAGCAAGTTCACCGTCCTGCTCTAGCTTTGCCAGTTCACGCTTGGCGGCTTCAGCGGCAGCAGGGTCAGGCAAGACTCTATCAAGAATCTTACCGCCAACCTCAAGCAGTGGGCCTAGTGGCAGCATCATCGTCCTTTTTGCTCATAAGATTGGCAGCAGCGTATGCGCCTTTGCGACCGACTAGACCACCAACAGCACCGATGGCTAGCAGCATGATGTCTTTGAGAATGCCGATCAGTTGCGTGTCGATAGGGCTGATGCGTTCGAGATCATGCTCGACGAACAGCACACCAAAAATAATCGACACAACCGACAGCACAAGGATCGCAGCTAGGCATAGCGAGATAATCGCCCAGATCCTGACTTCGATTTCTTCAGTGGTCATTCTCATATGCTGATCCCGGCTAGAGTAAGCATCAACGCGACAACCGACAGCATGAACGCTGCCAGCAGAGTTACTGCGACGGCCATGTGTCTACAATGTAGTTCACTAGGTGATACAAGATGATCCCGCCCGTCCCGACAACGGTGACGAGCAGCATGATCTCTTTGCGTCGCTTCAACCTAGCTGCGGCTTCTTCTTCTGCTTTCTTCTTCGCCGCTAACTCTGCTGCTTTCCGACGTTGTACGACAGCATTGTGCTCCCGCTGAATCTCATCCCAAACGTCAGCCTGACCAGACCAGACTAAATACTGCTTCAGGTCTTCAGTCATTTCCCTGACTTTCTTAGCAGCAATGACGGTTTCCAACGCCTCCGACATCGCTGACTTTTGCTTCTCAGGGGGGAGTTTTGCGCGTTCCTCTGTTGACGCTTTCTGGATCTGATCCTGCGCGTCGAACAACTGCATGAACTCGCCTAGACACTCTTTGGCGTCTTTGCCGATTTGGATTGCTTTCTTAATGCCAGCGACCGCAGCCTCGGCAGTAGCAAGTGCGACCGCTATCTCGATCATGTCAGACCTTCAGCACAAGACCCAATAACAGCACAATAATCGCCCCAGCACTTCCAATCAAGATATGCTCCAACCGCTTCAATCGTGCGTGAATTCCCTCGTAGCGCACAGCGCAGACTTGTTCGTGCGTCATCAACTTTGCCTCAACTTCGTTCGCTGTCGTCATGTCTTAATGATGAAGTAAACGCCCAGATAGGGGGGAAGGTTAGCGTTCGTTCCAGACGATCCTGTTGACGCAATCGTTGTCGTAATGTTAGCCGTCGCGGATTTCGTGGTTGTCGCACTATCGTTGACATTCTCAATGCCGTAGTCAGCACCCGATCCGCCGAACCTGTCATCAATCACTGCACCGCTTCCGTTTGAGACTTGCAGGATGTGACTGTGACCAGAGTCAGTGCTGGTTGCTGTATGAGTGTGACTGACAACGATAGCATCCTTGCTACCACCTGTTGAGTTCGCACTGTACGTCGTACCAGCACCGACAGGGAAACGATCACGGAAGTCCGGCAAGGTGAACGTAGTAGACCCGTCACCCGCACCGTATGCAGTGCCAATCACAGCAAACAGCGCGGAGTAAGTCGAACGAGATACCGTAGCACCGTTGCACAGCAGGTAGCCTGTCGGAGCAGAACCCGTCCCCCACATCAGCATCCCACCAGTGGGAACGTAGTTTGGCGCGGATGACACCCATGCTGAACCGTTAGACGTTAGGACGTTGCCAGACGTACCGGGTGACGATAGTCCTGTGCCGCCACCTGCCGCTGCGAGTTGGTTCGATGCCTGATTGCCAACCTGGAAGTCTTTTAGCTGCGACATCAACTCGCGGATGGCATTGTTGATGTTTGCTGGTGGACAGTTCTCCGCGATATTGATCCCGTCAATATCAGTGTTGTTGTCGGGATTGGTGTCGAACTCGCTGATTTTTACTTTTGCCATTATTCCACCTCAACCTGCGGAGCAAGCAGTCCACGGCCAGCAGCAGGAATGTTGAACATTGTAGGCTCGCCACGTTGAAGCGGTCTACCCATCAGGATCTGGTTAATCAAATCATCTACTTGCCGCTGCATCATTTGCTCCGATGCCCGGCGAGCAGCCAGCCCAACCGCAGGAACTCCAACCGCAGCAGCAGGGCCACCAAGAACATAACCAGTGCCAGCAGACAGCGGTGCAGCAATCACGCTTGTCGGAGAAAACTTACCCATGATTCGCAGCATGTTCTGCAAGTTTCCGCCACGAGCGATCTGTTTGATCTCGGCTTGTTCATCAGCAGTAAATTGCCGCAGCTTGTTTTGATTATTTGCAAGCCTTCTGAACTCACCTCGTAGCGCGTTCTCGTAACCAGACTGGGTATAAACGCTTTCGCCGGTAGTTTGAGCGCGATCAACCATCTGCTCAAACACATCAGCCTTGGCATTCCGGCTCCACAGATTGCGAGCAGTGCGAAGTTCATTGATGCCAGCTTTATCACCAGCGATAAGGTCAGGGGCATCTAACTTATTAACGTAATTGTCGATCTGACCGACAATGATCTTCCCGAGCCTACGCTCGTCTCGTTCATTAGACGCAGCAGCGCCAGATGCGACACGGCGCAAACGCTCAAGTTCATCCAGCGTGCGAGGTTGCTGACCTTCTAATTCCAGTCGATCAAGAACGGCCTTGACTCGTGGATGCAAACCAGGATCATAACCAGCATCAGCAACTTGTTTTGCAATATTGCCAACAGCATTTTGCAAACTTGTCGGAGAAACAATTACTCCGGCCTGCGTTGCGCGTTGATACGCATTCTGTGATTCAGCACGCACTGCCTCACGAGTTGGCGCAACCTCTTGTTCGCCCCTACGCGCACCAACAACACCGCCAGTCAGCATACTTGCAAGCGTTGCGGCAACCGGAGACTCTGTAACTTCTCCGACAACCTCGCCAACAGGAGCGGCAACCCCACCAGCGGCAAGTTGCGCAGAAGGCTGAGCAGCAGCAACACGCGCAATTTCTCTACCTGTCGGAGTGATTGCAGAGGTCGCAAGCCTTGCAGCACCGGGGATCTGTGCAATTGGCGCAGCAACGCCACCACCAGCGGCTTGAATCATCTGCTCAGGCAATGTTTCGGCTTTTGGCAAACCAATCATCGTTCCGAGTGATTCGATTGCCTGCATCGGCGTTGGAACTTGATATTGCTGCGGTGCGATAGCGTTATACAACTGTGTCAATGCTTCAGCAGCAGGAACTGCAATACTTCCCGCAAGCATTCCAACTGGGCCTGCTGGCGCACCAAGCGCAGCACCAGCAGCAACCGGCAATGCCCCTCGCGCTACAAGCCCAGGAATGCGACCTGCACGCTCTAACGTCGGCCTCCCAGCAGTAGCAGCGTCGAGGATTTCTGTCGGAGACGCTCCAGTCTTAATGGCATCCGTAACTTTTGCTGACAGATTGTTTTCAGTGATGAACTGAATAATCTCAGCGTCTGAATATCCTTGCGAACGAGCAGTGGAGATTTTTTCTGACAGGCTCGCCATGATTACCTCGGTTGGAAAATGTCACGCAATGCCCTGCGGCCTGCTGGCTGCTGAACTACTTGTGTTTCAAACACAGTGCCAAGCGTTCGATTAGGCCCAAAATCAGTTTCATACGATGACCGAATCAAACCAAGACTTTCATCTGCTACAGCAATTAATTGGCGGAGTTGCTCGCGGATAGCGTCAAAACTCTGCGCTTGGCTGAGGTTTGCTTGGATATTCTCAAACCTTGCGCCCTCTCGTTCCGTTACGCCGCCAACACCTGCCCCAGTTGGTGATGCGTTACGCAATGCTTGCAAGCCTGCTGTGAACGAACGATTACGCAGGTTTTCAAGTTGAGCAGCGGCATCAGCAGCAGCAGAACCTGGGACACGGGCCATAATCTCGCCGCCCATCCCAACTGCTTGTTGCAGCCCCTGTTGATTCGCAAGAAGTTTTTGTGCGGTATCACGTAGATCGCGGATGTCACGCACTGACTGAATTGCAGCACCAAGAACTTTCGGCTGTGCAGCTTTAAGTTCATTGCGCAACGCTAATGGAACAGTTGGGTTAGTAACAGCAGGGTTTTGCGGACTCGATTGGATGAATGGCGTTTCACCTGTTGGAAGCGCAGCAGTTGTCGGAGTTGGGACAGGTTGCGCAACGGCAGCAGGAGGTGCAACAGGAGCAGCAGGAGCGGCGGGAGGTGCAACAGCAGCAGCCGCAGCAGGCGCAATGCCTTGCAATACGCGACTACCAAGCGCACGAACCTGCGGAGTAAGATCCTGACCAGTTTCTGCTTTAATCGCTTCAGCTTTCAGAATCAAATCCATCATCTGCGCAGGATTTGGTTGTTGCTGGAAGTTGAACGATTCAGCAAGTTGATCTGGTGATAGATCAGTTGTTTTCCCAAACTTGACTTGTGCGTAAATTAACCCAGCATCAGCCAACTTTGGTGCAGTAGATGCCGTCCAAATTTGTCGCGGCGGGGTCTTGCCAGTCTTATCAATCTGAAGAACTGTTCCATCCGGCAATTTCTCAAACGCCAAATCCGCTTTCGGAATGCCAGCAACAGGTTGGAATCCGGTTGGTGTGCGCTCGAAAATCTGCTCACCTTCCTTCAGCGTGACACGCTCAGGAGCAGACATCTTGCGGAATGACTCAATAACCGGAAGAACTTTCGCCGCAACGCTCGGAGATTGAGTAAGCAGTGCTTGCAGAGTCCCCATATCAATCTGCGGCTGGCCTGCACGCATTGCAGCACCCGGCAACATCTGACCTTCGTCATCTCGCATTGGGAATGCTGTCTGTTGCCCGTAGAACGTCGGCGCAGCCTCACCTGGACGAAGGATCTGCGGCATTAACCTCCGTGCGGCTTCTTGTTCTTGTAGCAGTCGCTGTTGCTCGGCAAGTTGTTGCGCAATCTGCTGTTCTTGCAAGCGACGGGTGTAGACTCCCTGCGCCATCTGCTGACCAGCGGCTAGACCCTGTGCGACACCACCAGCAAGGCTAGGGCGAACAGTAGAAGGTGCAGCGGCTTGCAATAGCCCCATGCCTAGACCTAGCAGACCCTGCTGTCTGGCTTGCTGCTGTAGCAGGTTGGCTTGCTCCTGACCTAGCAGACCAGGAAAGTAACTCGGTGCTTGCGGGAACAACTGAGCGAGAAATTCGTCCATATCAGATCAGCGATACTCGCCGCCTCTCAACAAGTTTTGGTTCCAACAGGCTCGCAAATCCACCGTAGTTCACCGACTGCGGACTACCACGTTTCGGTGTTGGTGCTTGCATCTGTGCGCGAGGCTGAGCCTGCTGGAGTAGACTGTAGGCCAGCCCCATTGGCATACGTCCAGGCGCAGTGTAAGCAGATGAGCCTGACGCACCAGACATCAACCCAGGCAGATCGCTTCCCATCGAGGCACGAGCGATAGCGTCAACGTCCGGGTACGCGAATGCCGAAGGAGATGCTGCCAGCGCATTAGAGGTTGGCAAATTACCTAACGCTGCGTCTAACGCAGCCAGTTCCGATGGAGCGTAATAACTCATCGTCGCCAATGGCGAAGCCTGCACTGCGGCTACATCAACAGGCATTAGTCCAGTCGGGCCTAACGAAAGCGTTGACAGACCCGGCTGGAGAGCATTAGCAGCAGCAACCTCAGCAGCGCCAGTTGCCCCGGCAGCACCAGCAGCACCACCAACACCTGTCAGCGCACCGTATCCAGCACCACCGGCACCACCTAGCGCAGCGCCCATTAGAGCGCCTTTCATCGGATCATCCCGGTTCATCGCAGCACCGGCAACAGCACCGACAGCAGCCATCGTTAACGGATCAGCCATTTACCGACTCCCGTATGCGCCCAACAGACCGCCAGCAACAGCGCCAGGAGTGCCGCCTCCCAACGCCCCGCCCAGCGCAGCACCACCCAGCGCACCCAACAGCGGGTTGCCGATGATCGGCTGAGTTGCCATCATTCCAGCAGGAGCACCGTAAACACTACCTAGGAAACTCTGTAGAGCTTGCATGGGAGCAAGTTGCTGGTAGTTGAATCGAGCAATGTCTGCTGCGAGTTGACGCTGTGCGTAGTCTTCCGACATAGCACCAACATTCGCCAACCGCTGAATGTCACCGTATTGCGTCTCAGCCAGCGCAGGCGCACGCATTGCCGCCGCTTCCTGCCTAGCACGCTCAGCCTCGTAGTTCTGATACGCCAGTTTCCCAGCAATGTCCGACAACCCGGTAGCAAGCGCACCCTCTGCCCGACCTTCCAGTTGCCCCATTGCACCAGACCCGTATCGGCCAGCAGAGGAGGCAGCAGATCGCGCTTTGTTAATAGCGTCCATGTACTGCGTTTCTAGTGGCCTAGCAGCAGCCTGGAAGGCTCCCTGGAAGAACGGATTGCCTCCAAGATATG
>JACCDU010351822.1_pt1 | contig 13473 bp, 12 predicted proteins | sample 7446081 | NCBI WGS metagenome assembly JACCDU01 (sample SAMN15323447, study PRJNA562643) | freshwater metagenome | isolation source: river surface water | place: USA:Blue River Watershed | collected 2017-08-17 | reverse complement strand
TCTTGGTGCGTAGTGATGTAACTGCCAAACCCGGCGCACATCTCCGGAAAACTCTTTGATTGCCACAACATTTTCGGCAGCCTCTGCAATTCGGCCAACTAATTGTGGGGTCAAATCAACCTTGGTATCAAAAGGGTTGTTATAAGCAATAATCGGCAATCCAACTTTGCTCACCTCTTTGTAGTGAGCGATAATCTCTTCATCATTGGCGCGGTAGGCAGTTGGTGGCAAAAGCATTACGCACTTCGCGCCCATCTCAGCTGCTTGCTCAGTCCATCTGCGAGACTCAGCTGCGCCATAAGCGGCAACACCTGGCACAACATTGAAACCAGCAGGAGCGGCATCAAGGGCGGTCTTTAAAACTTTAGTGCGCTCCTCAGGAGTTAATACCTGATACTCACCAAGTGAGCCATTTGGAATTGCGCCATGAACGCCATTTTCTGCTTGCCACTTAATGTGGTCGGCATACTTATCAAAATCAATAGAAAGATCTGTTCTAAATGGAAGTGCGGTTGCAGTTAAAACTCCATGCCATGGCTTTGATGTTGTCATGGCTAAACCTTATTCGCCCTTTGCTAAAACACCAAGTGGAATTGGCGAAATAATTGGTCGATTGACGGCAGAAAATCGATCAGTATCAGAAGGTGAGATATTTAATTCTGCTGCCACCAGATCAACAACTGATCGGCCACATACTCTTCCTTGGCATAGACCCATACCGCACCTAGTTAGTAGCTTTGCAGTTCTAGAATCGGTCGCACCTAATTCTTCAATTGCATACTTTAAATTATTAACCGTAACCTCTTCGCAGCGACAAACCACAGTTTGTCCATTTAACCAAGAGATCCAGCCAGTCTTGACTGGATAAGATTTAATTAATGCATTTGCAAATCTTTGCTTCTTTGCACGTCGCTTACGATGAGCTTTAAGAACCTCTACTTGGCAGCCAACAAATTTTGCAGCAGAGATACCAGCAATTACACCTTCCGCCATTGAAAGTTCAGAACCACCAATTCCAGTTATCTCACCTGCCACAAAAATTCCAGGAATTGAACTTTGCTGATCCTGATCAGCAACTACCACTACGCCACCATCTTTCGCCACAGATTGCTTACATCCCAAAGCGCCAGCAAGTGAGGTATCTGCAGTAAAGCCCCAACCGACCGCTGCCACATTGCATTTAACATTTCGAATCTTCTTAACCTTAAATTTGCGACCAATAGTTGCAATATCTACCGACTCTAAACTGCCATCACTGCCTTTATGGGCAGCAACTACAGCTTGGCCAAACCTGGCACGCAACTTTGCTTGGCTGATAGTTTTTATATAGTAAAAAGCCTCTTTTAATTTTGACACATTTTCCAGGAGTACAAAAGGTGAAAGTAGCCATCGATAAGATTTATTTGCTTCAAGTAACTCGACGACCTCACCTCCTGCTTTAATCACGCCAGCAGCAACTGGTAATAAGAAAGGTCCACTTCCTGCAACAACAACCTTTTTACCAGCTAATACACCATGTCCTTTTAATAGTGATTGCACACCTCCTGGCGTCATAACTCCAGGTATGTCCCAGCCAGGAAATGGCAAGGTTCGATCATAAGCACCAGTACACAAGATCAAATTTCCAGTATTGATTATTTTTTCAACACCATTATGGAGTAATCGCAAGGTGTTAATACCATCCTTGTGGGTAGCACTCCAGATTTGTGCACCACTGTATATTTCAATCTCTTTGCGATCTTTAACTGCGTTAATCAATAGCAGACCAGTATCTAGATCAAAATGTTGATGATGTTGATCGCCAAAATTATCAGCGGGCAATCGCCAGTATTGACCGCCAAGTCTTGGATTGCTATCAATTAACAAAACAGGCGCTCCAGCAGCAGCTGCTGCGATTGCCGCGCTTAATCCGGCTGGACCTGCGCCAACAATGACTACGTTATGCATCGCTACCTACCTGTGTTTGAACCTTCATTCCTGGCTTTGCTTCAATCAAGCAAGCGCGCTGATTAGTAATGCCATCAATTACAACTAAACAATCAAAACAAACACCAATGCCACAAAATACGCCTCGCTCATTATTATTAAATCTGGTTTTGCGAAGGGTCCGCTGGTTTGCAGCTAAAAGAGCAGCAGCCACAGATTGCCCAGTAATTGCATCGATTTTCTCACCATCAAATGTGAACTCAATATTAAATTGCGACATTTGATGCTTCCTTAAATCGTTTTGGTGAAAATGGTGTTGGGTCCATAAAAGTTTTTCTAGATGTAATTTGGGCTGTAATTAACTCACCAGTTGCGGGAGCTAAACCAATTCCTGCTCCTTCATGGCCTGCTGCATGCCAAAGCCCTTTTATATTGGCATCCTCACCAATTACTGGCAGATGATCTGGCGCGTATGGACGAAATCCCCGATAAGCACGCAGTAGCGCAATATTTGAAAGAATTGGAAATAATGAAATTGCTTGTCTTGCTAACTGCCGTAGAACTGCCACATCTAAATCAGATTTAAATCCAACACGTTCACGGGAGGCGCCAATTAAAATTGTGCCACTTTCAGTTCCCTCCACCACTGCGGATGATTGCAGGTCAGCATCGCTGCTGGCCACATTTGCCACATAATCAGCATCATAAACTTTGTGGTGAATTATTTTTGGCACTGGGGCAGTAACTAAGATAAATCCGCGTCTGGGCATAATTGGTAGATAGGAACCGGCCATCTTTGCAATCTCACCAGCCCAAGTTCCAGTGGCATTAATAACGATAGGACAGGCGTAGGTATTTTTCTCAGTGGATAGGCCAACGATTTTTCCAGATTTAACATTAATTGATTTAACATTTTCACCTTGAATAAATGCTCCGCCCCGTTTTTTAACTGCTCGCATAATTTGCGCAGCAGCTAACATCGGTTGACACTGAGCATCCTGCGGATAAAGAACGGCATACTCAACACTGTTTGAGATATGTGGCTCAATCTGCCTTACGCCTTTGGCATCTAACTCCACAACCTGGATGCCATTCTGGGCTTGCAGAGCTGATAATTTCTTTAAATCAGCAATTCCTTTTTCACTGCGTGAAACAACTACGCCACCTTTATCCTCTAACTCAAAACCACCACCAATATCGGTGTTTATTTCAAACCAAGCATCTCGAGATCTAAGAGCTAGTGTTAATTCAGCACTTGGTTCTTTGTCAGAAACTAAAATATTTCCTTCACCAGCTCCAGTTGTGCCACTTGCAACTGGGCCACGATCTAAAACTAAAACCCTTAATCCTGCATTTACTAATGAAAGTGCGCTGCAAGCACCAACTAACCCGGCTCCAATCACAATCGCATCTGGGTTTTTCATGTGGCAAATCTACTGTCAGTGGCGCCTGTTTAACTATTAGTAGTGGGTAACCTCACCAAGAAGGGGCAGGTATGTACTGGATAAACCTAATTGCCATTCCATTTGTACTTCTACTGGCATGGGCAAAGGGACGAGGATTATTCCGCTGGGCGGTGATGGCCTACATATTTGGGTTTTGGTCATTTGTGCCATTGTTTATGGTCAGAGTTAAACCGATACGGATTTATGAGATTCCTGAGCCTATTAAGCAGTTTGTTACTACACATGTATTCAGAAGAGAACTAAAAGGCATTATGTATCCGAAAGATCTACAAAAATAGCTTTAGCTTTTCCACAAATTAATTAAATCATCGATCTAACTCATCAAAATAATATTTGATATGCCCATGATTGATTTAAACATCACAAATGAACAAAAGCGCGGATTGGCAGTTCTCTTTGCCTTAAGCATCGGCATTGCTGGGTTTTACTTTCTAAACTCAAGACCACAAAGTCAAATGCCAATAATTAGTGATATGCCGCCAATCATTTCCCAGGCAGAGCCAGCCAAGTTGATTATTAATGTTGCTGGCAAAGTTGCAAACCCTGGGGTTTATCAACTACCAAGTGGATCACGGGTAATTGATGCAATTGAGGCTGCCGGAAATCAATTAAAAGGTGTGGATATCAGCGACATTAACTTGGCCAGAGTTTTAGTTGATGGTGAGCAAATTTTAGTTGGTGCAAGCAAGTACTCCGGTGGAAAAGTAGTGGCTAAGAAAGTTTCACCAGATAATCCACTTGATATAAACCGAGCCACCTTGGCTCAGTTAGATACCTTGCCAGGGATTGGACCAGTAACTGCTCAACGAATAATTGATTACCGAATCAAGGTTGGCCGAATTAACGCGCTAGATGAGTTGAAGAAAATTTCAGGGTTAGGTGGTTTGAAATTCGAAGAGATCAAACCGTTGCTGCGCGTTTTATAGATTACCGCCTACTTCTAATTAGTAGCAGCCTTTGGCTAAGTGCTGCAATAAGTTGCTTTTGGCCAGGATTAAAAATTCTGCTACTACTTTCAATACTAGTACTTGCCATTGTCTATCGCCGTACATCCTTTCTTATTTTGGCAGTAACCGCCCTTGTTGGCATATCCCTAGTTTCATTTCGACAAGCAGCTTTAAACCATCAATTTCTACAAAGCAAAATTGGCTCAGTTGCAAGGTTAGAAGGCGTTATTACAACTGATCCGGTGCTAAAAGAAGGTCTGGTTATTGGTTCCTTTCGAAAGCCTGATCAATTAAGTGCATTATTTAAACTCACCGCTATCGATGGCAGAGGAATTGATTTGCCGCTTCGAATACGTTTTAGCCCCGCAAGTGATCTTGAAATAGATCAAAATCTAATTATGAATGCTCGGTTGGTTAAATCAAAGGAACGCAAAGTTGCCGCCCTTGCTATTGCAAATGGTGAAATAACAAAGGTTGGAAAGCCGCGAAATCTATTTAGATTTACCTCAAAGATAAGAGATGATTTTCGAACACTTGCAAGTGATAGCAAAGCTGGGGCATTAATTCCAGGTTTGGTTTTGGGGGATACCTCATTACAAACTCAATCTTTTATTACGCAGATGCGCAGAGTTGGACTTTCGCACCTGACCGCAGTTAGTGGAGCAAATTTTGCGATGGTAGCGACATTCCTATTTTGGCTGCTTCAGTACCTCATCAAGGGATTGCGAAATCGACTTTGGTTAGTTGGGGTAATTCTTTTCCTATTTATCTTTTTAGTTCGTCCAACCCCATCTGTATTACGGGCAGCGGTGATGAGTGCAGTTGTAATACTGGCTAAGTACTTTGGTGAGCGTTCCTTTGGGGTTCCATCATTAGCTGCTGCAATCATGCTCTTATTGTTATTAGACCCAATTCAATCAACTGATCCTGGTTTTGCCCTATCGGTTTTGGCCACAGCAGGAATTCTTCTGCTCACGCCATTAATTGAGGATAAGTTGAGTCAGAAGATAAAGACAACTTGGATTGTGCAATCAATTTCTATTCCCGTTAGTGCAACGATTTTTTGCTTACCGGTAATAGTTTTATTATCAAATCAAATCTCATTGGTCAGCGTGCCAGCAAATATTCTGGTAGCACCAGTTATTGCCCCAATTACTTTACTTGGATTTGTTGCTGCAATATTTGCCCCCATCACACCTTTTTTCTCTTCCTTTCTCTTACTCCTTGCCACACCCTTTGCTCACTGGATAGTAATTGTTAGCCAATCAATGGCTAATTTGCCAGCGATTTCTTTCAATCGAAGCTTTGTATTTTTCCTAATATTTGTCGCCGTACTTTTTGGATTAATAAGTAGGAGAAAATGGGTGATTTATCTAGCGATCTTTTTTATAACAATCCAATTAATAACCTCACATTTTGCTTGGCCTGGCAGCGGCTGGCAGATTGCCAATTGTGATGTTGGTCAAGGCGATGGGTTAGTAGTTAATTTAGGTGCAGGTAATGCGATTGTGGTTGATGTTGGGCCAGAGCCAGAAAAAATGGATCAATGTTTAAATAAATTAGGGATTAAATCAATTCCACTTCTAATTCTGACTCATTTTCACTCAGATCATGTTGGCGGTATTTCTAAGGTATTGCAAAATAGAAGGGTTTCACAAGTTTGGATCTCCAATTTGGCGCAGCCAGAAGCTGCTTATCAATCAACTATGAAGGAAGTAAGTGGGATTGATTTAAAAATTGTGGAACAGGGTGAAAAATATCTTCTACCAAATTTTGGTACACAAGTTTTGGTAGTTTGGCCCAAATTACTTCTAGGTCAAATGCCAACTCTGCCTGGGGATGGTTCAGAGGTTAATAACTCAAGCATCTCGGTGATCATCAAGACTAAAACTTTAACGATTTTTGCTGGCGGTGATATTGAGCCAGCAGCGCAAGAGATGATTACTACTTCCGGCTACTTGTCACAGGTGGATGTTTTGAAAGTTTCACACCATGGATCTGCTTACCAGTACTTGCCTATGCTGGATCTATTAAATCCTAAAGTAGCCATTATCTCGGTTGGGCAAGGCAACTCATATGGTCATCCAGATCAGCAATTTATAGCAGAGTTAATTTCGCGAAATATCCAGGTTTGGCGCACAGATCAATCTGGTGGGATATCTCTTGCCACACCTAATAAGATCAGGGTAACTGGCAAAGAATGGTGGCAAATAAGGTGGGGTTAGTTTTAGTGCAAGGCGCGGAAAGCTTGTTAGCTGATCGCGCCATCACACAGGTTATTGCCTCTAAATCTGATGCTCAGGTTATTACGCTTTCATCAGATGAAATTGAGATTGGTGTCATTACCGATAATTTAGCACCATCACTTTTTGGCGACCAACGAGTTGTTGTAATTAAAGAGATTCAAGATTTAGATTCCGAGTGCAGTGATGAAATAGCTACCTACCTGGAAAATCAAGATGAGAATCTAACCTTACTTCTTTGGCATAAAGGGGGAGTCAAAGGCAAAGCATTGGTAGATAAAATCAAAAAGGCGGGGGCTCAGATAATTGCCGCCGAAGCTGTGAAAAAAGAGAGTGAAAAGTCAGATTTTGTTAGAGCAGAGTTCAAACGTTTAAATCGAAAAATTACTACTGAGGCAGTGCAGGCGTTGATAGATTCACTTGGAAGTGATTTACGTGAGTTAAGCGCTGCCTGCTCACAACTTGCATCCGATGTGGCCTTGCAAAAAACTATTGATGAAGATGATGTGACTGCTTACCAGCAAGGCAGAGTTGAGAGCACTGGTTTTGATGTGGCTGATGCTGCCGTGGAGGGCAATACGCCGATTGCAATAATTAATTTAAGAAATGCTTTGGCAACAGGAACTGATCCAGTTTTGATTGTCAGCGCCCTGGCTTCATCTTTTCGCACCTTAGCCAAAGTTTCAGGTGCATCTAGATCGGTTAAATCATTTGAACTAGCCCAGAGCATGGCGATTCCACCTTGGCAGATTGATAAAGCCCGTCGCCAACTTGTTGGCTGGAGTGAAAATGCAATGGCAAAAGCTGTGATCGCAATTGCAGCCGCTGATGCTGATATCAAAGGCGCGGCAGCCGATCCGATCTACGCCCTAGAACGGGCGATAATGACCGTTTGTGCTGCTAGAGGATCTAGGTAAATAGGCTCAGTTTGAGCCGAACGGGTCTGCGCTGATACCCTTACGCTCTTATTAAATAAGTTTTTAAGACAATTAACGAGAAAAGGTAATTTCAAGTGGCAAATATTAAGTCCCAGATTAAACGCATTCGCACCAACAACAAGGCGCAGGATCGCAACAAGGCTTATCGTTCAGCTCTTCGTACTGCAATCCGCAAATTCCGCGATGCTGTTACAGCTGGCGATGCCGCAAAGATTAAAGCAGAGTTCACAGATGCTTCCCGCACATTAGACATGGCTGTTTCAAAGGGCGTAATTCATGCCAATAACGCAGCTAACAAAAAGTCAGCTATGGCTAAATTGGCCAACAAAGCTGGCGTTCGTTAATTTTCTAGAAACTGCGAAGGCATAAATGCCTGCCATCTCGATTGCAAAAGCACCCCAACCTGCTGCCACAAATCCGGCGCAGATAAGAAACTTCTGCATCATTGCCCATATCGATCACGGTAAATCTACTTTGGCTGATCGAATGTTAGGAATTACTGGCGTCGTTGAAGACCGAAATATGCGTGCGCAATATCTGGATCGAATGGATATCGAGCGCGAACGTGGCATAACAATCAAGAGCCAAGCGGTTCGTTTGCCATGGAAATCTGGCATTGATGGTCAAGACTACATTTTAAATATGATCGATACACCCGGGCATGTGGATTTCACATATGAGGTTTCTCGATCTCTTGCCGCATGTGAAGGTGCAATATTGCTGGTGGATTGTGCTCAAGGAATTGAAGCTCAAACCTTGGCAAATCTTTATCTTGCGATGGAGAATAACTTAACGATTATTCCAGTGTTGAACAAAATTGATTTACCCGCTGCTCAACCTGAAAAATTCGCTGAAGAGCTAGCCAATTTAATTGGTTGCAAGCCTGAGGATTGCTTAAGGGTCTCAGGTAAAACAGGTGAGGGTGTTGAAGTTTTATTGGATCAAATTGTTAAACAATTACCACCGCCAGTAGGAGATCCAAAAGCACCTACAAGAGCGTTAATTTTTGATTCAGTTTATGACTCATATCGCGGTGTAGTTACATATGTTCGAGTTGTAGATGGTCATCTTTCACCACGAGATCAAATTCAAATGTATTCAACTGGCGTGCGACACGAAATGCTAGAGGTTGGCGTGATATCGCCAGAACCAATTGCAAGCAAAGGATTAGGTGTTGGTGAGGTAGGTTATTTAATAACCGGCGTAAAGGATGTTAGACAATCTCGAGTTGGCGACACTGTTACTACCTATAACAACCCGGCAACAGTTCCCCTTGCAGGTTATGCAGATCCAAAGCCGATGGTGTTTTCTGGATTATTTCCATTAGATGGTGCAGAGTATCCAATGCTTCGTGAAGCTCTAGATAAATTGCAATTAAATGATGCAGCGCTAGTTTTTGAACCAGAATCATCTGCAGCTCTTGGTTTTGGATTTCGTTGTGGATTCTTAGGCCTATTGCATATGGAGATTGTGCGCGAGAGATTAGAGCGGGAAGCTGGCTTAACTTTAATTTCTACAGCACCCAGCGTGGTATATAACGTAACTTTAGATGATGGTAAGAAGTTAATAGTTACTAATCCATCTGAGTATCCAGATGGAAAAATTGCCGAGGTAAATGAACCAATAGTTAAAGCAACAATATTGGCGCCCAGTGAGTTTATCGGCACCATCATGGAGTTATGCCAACAGCGCAGAGGCATACAAAAAGGCATGGATTACTTATCTGAGGATCGGATTGAGATTCGCTACACCTTACCTTTGGCTGAAATAGTTTTTGATTTCTTTGATCAACTTAAATCCAGGACACGCGGATATGCATCATTAGATTACGAACCAATTGGGGAAGAGGCTGGTGATTTGGTTAAGGTCGATATCTTGTTGCAAGGTGAAAAAGTTGATGCTTTTAGTCAAATAGTTCATCGAGATAAGGCATATACCTACGGTGTAAAGATGACTGAGAAGTTAAAAGAATTGATTCCTCGCCAACAGTTCGAGGTTCCAATTCAAGCTGCGATCGGTGCAAAAATTATTGCAAGAGAAAACATCCGAGCAATTCGTAAAGATGTGTTGGCTAAATGTTATGGCGGAGATATAACAAGAAAGCGCAAATTGCTTGAAAAGCAAAAAGAGGGTAAGAAGCGAATGAAGATGGTCGGCAGAGTTGAGGTACCACAGGAAGCCTTTATTGCCGCCTTAACCACAGATTCAGATAAAGCGAGTGAAAAGAAAAAGTAAGTGAATCTTGCCTTTTATATTCACATTCCTTATTGCGTCAAAAGGTGTGGTTACTGCGACTTTAATACTTACACACCAAGTGAGTTGAAAATAACTGAAGGTTTGGCTCAAATCTCTAACTCATACATTGATTTACTACTAATGGAAATCAAAGCGGCAAAGTCGCAGGTTAGCCAGAGCGCTAATGTGCCATCAATCTTCTTTGGCGGAGGAACGCCATCACTTATGCAACCCGATGATATTGGTCGAGTGATTTCTACAATCAAATCTGAATTCACACTTCTACCAGATGCTGAAATTACTATGGAATGTAACCCTGACACCGTAACTAAGGAAAGTTTGGCTGCCTTTCGAGCAGTGGGCGTGAATCGTGTTTCATTTAGTATGCAGTCAGCAGTTAAGCATGTGCTAGCAACTCTTGACCGCACTCATAATCCCGAGAATCTATTGCAGGCTACAACATGGGCAAAGGAGGTTGGATTCTCTGAGATTTCAGTTGATTTAATTTATGGAACACCTGGGGAGTCTTTAGCTGATTGGCAAACATCTATTGATGCAGCTCTTACTCTTCCAATCACACACATTTCTGCTTATGCATTAATCATTGAAGAGGGCACAAAATTAGCTGCCCAGATTAAACGTGGTGAAGTAGCGCCAGTGAATGATGATTTAACTGCTGAGAAATATTTGGTTGCAGATAAAGCATTTACTGCAGCGGGATATGAATGGTATGAGTTGAGTAATTGGGCAAAATCTGGATCATTAAGTAAACATAATCTGGCATATTGGTTAGGTGATAATTGGTGGGGTGCAGGACCTGGTGCCCATTCACACTTAAATGGGAAAAGATTTTGGAATGTTAAACACCCTAATTTGTATAAAGAAAGAGTGCTTGCAAATCAATCACCAGTTGCAGATTCAGAAGCACTTGACGAATTGCAGATTGAAAGTGAAAGATTGATGTTGTCTTTAAGATTGCCAAGCGGCTTAGATAAAAAAAGTTTAAATGAGCTTCAACTTGCAGAGCTTTCAAGTTATGTCCAAAGTGGTCATTTAGATCAAGCAAATTGGAATCAAGGCCGAGCAACTTTAACCTTAGATGGTCGTCTAATCGCCGACCGAATACTAAGACAAATACTCTTGTAGTAGCGTTGGCTTATGAGTAATGCGATGCCAGGTCGGCAACTTGAGATCCTCAAAGCAATTGTGGATGAGTATGTTGCAACCGAAGAGCCGGTAGGTTCAAAGACTCTTGCTACGCGCGCGGGGTTAGGCGTTTCACCGGCAACAATAAGAAACGAGATGGCTTTACTAGAGGATGCCGGGTTAATAACTCAACCTCATACAAGTGCGGGCCGAATTCCTACAAATAAAGGTTATCGAGTATTTGTTGATCAATTAGCTAAGGTGAAACCTTTATCCTCAGCAGAACGTAGAGCGATTGAAAACTTTTTAGATGGCGCAACTGATTTAGATGATGTTATATCCCGAACAGTTAGATTATTAGCCCAGGTAACTAAGCAAGTTGCAGTAGTCCAATATCCATCATTAATCAAGGCAAAGGTCCGCCACATTGAATTGGTCTTATTAAACCCAAATCGAGTAATGATTGTCTTAATCACCGATGCCGGTCGAGTTGAACAGCGAATGGTTGAATTAGCATTTGAAATCACCGAAGGTGCACTCTCTGACCTTCACAAGAAAGTCAATTCCCTTATCGCTACACAATCGCTTTCAAATGTGGCTAGCAAATTAGAGAGTTTGTCTACTAATTATCGTGGCAATGATAAATCAAATATCGTCGTGATAATTACAACTTTAATTGAAATGGCAATTGAGCATCCGGAAGAGAAGGTTGTACTAGCTGGAGCTTCAAATCTTGCAAGAGCTAACCAGGATTTATCTAGCAGTATTCATCCAATTTTAGAGGCGTTAGAGGAACAGGTGGTTTTACTTAGATTGCTTTCTGGCACAGATTCATCGGTTAAAGTTGAAATTGGTGATGAACAAAGTGAAAAGAGTTTGAGAAAAACGAGCTTAGTAAAAGTTGGTTATGCAGATATCGGCGCTCTTGGAATTTTAGGACCAACCCGAATGGATTACGCATCATCTATTTCAGCGGTAAATGCAGTTGCAAATTATGTTGGTAGATTTTTGACGGAGAATAAATAAAAGATGGCTGATCTTTATGAAACTCTAGGGGTTGATCGGGATGCAAGTTTTGATGAAATTAAAAAGGCTTATCGAAAACTAGCGCGCAGTTATCACCCAGATGTGAACCCTGATCCAAAGATGGCTGATAAATTCAAAGAGATCACCGCCGCTTATGAAGTTTTAAGTGATCCGGATAAACGTCAAAATTACGATATTGGTGGAAGTGGTTTTGGTGGCGGATTTTCAAATGCAGGCTTTGGATTTGGCGACATCATGGATGCATTTTTTGGCGGGGGACAGCAACGAGGCCCACGGCCACGAACTAGGCCTGGACAGGATGCATTAATTAGAGTTGAAGTAGATCTTAAGGAAGCAACATTTGGTTGTGAACGAGATTTAAATGTCGATACCGCGGTTGTTTGTTCTAAATGTGGTGGAAGTGGATGTGCTAATAATTCTCGTCCGCGCACCTGTGATATTTGTAAAGGACGTGGTGAAACACAGCAAGTAGCACGTTCGATTTTAGGTCAGGTAATGACCAGTCGGCCTTGTGCTAGTTGCCAAGGTTTTGGTTCAGTAATTTCTGACCCATGCACCGAGTGTGCTGGCGATGGTCGTGTTCGTTCAAGAAAAAGTATTCCAATAAAAATTCCAGCTGGTGTTGAGACTGGAAATCGCATCCAATTAAGTGGGCAAGGTGAGGTTGGCCCTGGTGGTGGTAATGCTGGTGATTTGTATGTTGAGATTGTTGAGATTGCGCATGAGTATTTAATTCGAGAAGAGAATAATCTTCACATTTCAATTGCCATACCGATGACATCCGCCGCTTTAGGGACAACCGTAACTATCGAAACTTTTGATGGTGATCAAAAAGTTGAAATCAAAGAAGGAACGCAAAGTGGTTCAATGGTGGTTCTAAAAGGACTGGGAGTAGCAAAGTTGCGAGGAAGTGGACGGGGTGACTTAATCGTTCATATCGAGGTAGTAATTCCTGGCAAGCTCAATAAGGAGCAAAGTGAACTACTTCGTAAATTTGCTGATTCTAGAAATGAAGATGGTAGCAAGGTTGTAATCCATAAAAATAGCGATCAAGGTTTCTTTAGCAAAGTTAGAAGCGCTTTCCGATAGTGCTCACCTTATTTTTTACTGACCAAATAAATAATGGCAGCACTCAGATTCTAGACAAAGATGAAGCACATCATGCAATAAAAGTTTTAAGGTTGAAACTTGGTGAAGTAATAAAGATTTCAGATGGCGTAAAAAAGTGGGTATCTGGCCCAATAATTGAGATATCAAAAAAAGAATTGACGATATCGGTTTCAGAAAAAGGTGAGTTTGAAGAAAAGAAGCCAGAACTAGTTTTGGTGCAAGCGGTGACAAAATCTGACAGAAACAAAGAGATGCTTGAATTAGTTATCGAATCTGGTGTAGATCGAATAATTCCATGGCAAGCAGAGCGATCAATCAGTAAGTGGCAATCTGACTCTGCGCAAAAGTGGGAAATTACTATTAAGGAGGCCTGTAAACAGGCCAGACAAATCAGATTACCCAAACTTATGCCAAT
>JACCDU010148213.1_pt1 | contig 13476 bp, 25 predicted proteins | sample 7446081 | NCBI WGS metagenome assembly JACCDU01 (sample SAMN15323447, study PRJNA562643) | freshwater metagenome | isolation source: river surface water | place: USA:Blue River Watershed | collected 2017-08-17 | reverse complement strand
CCTGAACGATCTGCAACAGATGTTCCTGCCGGATTGAAAAATCTGGACGGGAAGGGCGGCGAGGGTATAATTTCGCCCTTCATTCAAGGGAAGCGTGGCCGAGCGGTTTAAGGCACCGGTCTTGAAAGCCGGTGCAACTGAAGCTAAGTCGTTGATTCGTTTGATGCTGGATCGACGAATCTTCCCAACTTGGGTAAATGATTTTCCCAACCCTGGCAAAAAATCGGGGTTGGAATGGAAGGGTGGCCGAGCGGTTTAAGGCTCTAGTCTTGAAAACTAGCGTGGGGGTAACCCCACCGTGGGTTCGAATCCCACCCCTTCCGCCATCACTTTGTCGGCAGCACGGTCTGCCCGACGCGCTGGTACACCGTCCTGGTGATCTGCTTGTCCGTGTGACCCAACAGCTTCGAAGCGTGCTCGAGGTCGGTTTCGCTTGCGGCCTTCGGGCGAATGTCGCGAAACTGGAAAGCGCGAATCTTCCCTGCCAGCTCTGCATTCCCGGCTGTGTCGGCGGCCTGTGCTGCCGCTTCCCTGGCATCGTCAAACCGATGTCGCAGCGTCCACTTGTTCAACGCGACGCCGGCCGGCATGGCGATCAGCACCAGGCTGGCGATATCGCGCGGACGTGCCTTGATGCGATCGAGCAGATGGCCGAGCTGCGTGCGGCCGCCGGCCGGGTCATCCAGCAGGATGCGCAGCTTCTTGGTGGTTTTGTTTTGTTTCACTTCGAGCGCGCCGTCCTTCACATCCGAGCGCCGCATCTTCAGCACATCAGCAGGGCGCTGGCCTGTCAGATAAGCCAGGTCCATCGCGTCCTGCAGCTCTGATGCCGCGACCGAGTAAACGGCCGCCCACACCAGGTCATCCGCATAAAAGTCGCGCGGGGTTTCCTTGTTCTTGCGAACGCCGCGCACTGGGTTTTCTTTTGCTGTGTAACCCCACTCACGCGCCAGGTTGAAAACGTGCGACAGCAGTGAGATTTCCCGATTGGCCCGGACCGGAGCGGCCTTGCCGCGCTCGTCGCGATACTGTGCGATCACCTGCGGCGTGATTGAATCGATCGGCGCCTGGTCGAACACCTTGCGCAAGAACTTCATGCAGTCGAGGTTGTCCTTCTGCGTGCGCGGAGCCTTGCCAGGGACAATGTCGCGCGCGTAGCGGTCGAAAATGAAACGCATCAGGCCAGTGTCTTGCGGCACTTCTTGGCGCTCAAGGCGCGCCCACTCGCGCTTGGCATCGTTCAGATCGGTGCCGAGCGGGATTTTCACGCGCCGCCCGTCGGCGTCGCGGCCGTTGTAGTAAAACGCCTCCCACACTTTTCCGGACTTCAGTGTCTTGCGGACACGGACCATCCTGGGCGGCAGGTCGCGGTTTGTGGACTTTGGGCGCATAGTTCGACGTTACCTTACCTCTGCAGAGCCGAGAAGTCGGGCTTCCATGCCGGCGCTGTGCGTCCGTCTGCAGTCGGTTGCACACCGGAAAGTCTCATGCGTGCGAAATGGCGGCCGACGATCGGCCGGCGCGCGGCGTTCAGGACATATTGCCAGCCGTTTGCGTCCAGCCATTCGCGCTGGCTGGCTGGGTGCTTGTACCCTGACAGCTCGGCCAGTTCGTCTGCTGTTAAGAATTCGGATTCAGGCATAGTTTATCGTTTGTCATTATGTGAGGCCGTTCCCAGGATTAAGCGCTAGTCACTTGCGGACGGCCGCGCTTTGGCCTGTTGCGATGCCGTGTCAACGTCGCGGGCAGCATCGCGCAGACATCCTGGGCTGTTTCCCTGGTGGCCATTCCCAAGGTGAAGAGAGGCCGTCCCCGCTGAAACGGTCATTGCTGGTGTGCGCTAGAACGGGATGTCATCGTCCATGTCCGGTTCGGCTCCACAGGCAGGCCGCTGCCGCGCTGAGCTCGGTCTTGGCGCCGTGCCTCCGCCGTCCTGGCGACCTCCGAGCATCTTCATGTTGTCGGCCCGGATTTCGGTGGTGTAGCGTTCGATGCCGTCCTTGTCGGTGTACTTGCGCGTGGTGATCTTCCCCTGGATGAACACCAGGGCACCTTTCTTCAACCATTCGCCCATGATTTCGGCCAGCTTTCCGAAGGCCGACACGCGGTGCCATTCGGTGGCTTCTTTCTGTTCGCCGGTGTTCTTGTCTTTCCACTTTTCCGTGGTGGCGATGGCAAGCGATGCCACGGCATCGCCGTTCGGCAGATATCGGATTTCGGGGTCACGTCCCAGGTGACCGATGATTTGCGCCTGGTTCAGCATGTCTCTTTTTCTTTCAGGTGATAGGCCGCGATGACCTTGCCGGTCGGTAGGGTGCGGTGTTCGGTTTCGATTTCGTGGCCGGCCTGGCGCAGTTCATAGATGCGTGCACCGAGGCGGAAACAGCCGCAGCCGTTCAGTGCATCAATGGGCGTCAGCGGGCCGCGCTTCAGGTTTTCGATGATCCATTCGGTTTGCGTCATGGCCGGCCCCTGTTAATTCCCGGTGCTGCCGAATCCGCCAGCGCCGCGTTCGGTTTCGGCCAGTTCTTCGCATTCAACAAAGGACACGGCCGGCACTGGCAGGATCACGGCCTGGGCAACGCGATCGCCGGCGAACAGCTGGACTGGGTGCATTCCATCCGCCCGTAGGCTGACCTTCACTTCGCCGCGGTAGTCCGAGTCAATGACACCGACGCAGTTCGAAAGACGTGCCGCCTCATTGAAGCCGTGGCCGCTGCGAGAAAAAATGAACATTGCGTGGCCGGTGGGAATTTCGAATGCCAGTCCGGTCGGGAAAATCTGGGCGCTGGAATCGTTCTTGTGCGGCCGGGCATCGTCGCAGGCCACCAGGTCGAAGCATGCGGCGCCATCGGTGGTACGCTGTGGCAGCACAGCGCCCGGGTGCAGTTTCTTGGCCTTGATTTGCATCATTGGGTCCTTTCTTGTGGTGGAGCTCAGGCAGCGCGGGCTGCGATGCCTCGTTCTTCTTTGGCGACCACGCCCGGGTACAGCTGGCCGGCTTTTTTGAATGCGCGGGCCTGGGCGCCGAGGAACTTCGTGTCGGCCTGCAGGCATTCGATGGGGGCCTGGCCAGCGGCCACCGCCTTCACCAGTTCCACCAGGTCGGTGACTTCTGCGCTGTACGTCACGCGCCCGCTGATGCCGGCCACCTTCGCGGGGGCTTCCACGGCTGGGGAGACCGTCATCACGCTAGCCGTCATGGCTGCCACTTCGGCCTGCTGCTGCGCTTCTTGGGCTTCCTGCATGGCCTTGGCTGCTGCGGCCTGGTCGCCGGCTTCAGCGGCCGCCTGGGCTTCGGATTCAGCGCGGCGCGCAGCTTCCTGGGCTTCGGCTTCCTGGCGGGCCAGGCGTTCGCGTTCGGCGCGCGCTTCTTCTTCGGCCTTGCGCCGGGCTTCGGCCGCAAGGCGTTCCTGTTCTGTAGTCCAGGTCACCATGGACCGCTTCAGCGTTGTCTCGGCTTTGTCTAGGTATTCCTTCGGTGCGCGGAAAAGATCGTTCACTGCCTTCACCGCCTGGTTCAGCGGGCCGGTGATGCCGGTGCGCTTTTCTTCGACTTCCTTTTGCAGCCCCTTGATGCGCTTCAGGTCCTCGCTGGCCAGAGCGAACATTTCGTGGCTGTCGATTACATAGTCCGCGGCATCGGCCAAGGCCTTTTGTGCGCTGCTGGCCAGCACCAAGGCGGCGCTGGCGTCGTAGGTGATGGTGTCTTGCGTTTGCACAGTTCAGTCCTTCAGGTAAGGGATGATTGAATGGCGCGCACACCATGTGCGCACCGTGAGCAGGGAACAGAAAAGCGGCCAGTCGGTCGGGTCCGCGTATTCCTTCGCGGTGTAGGTGCCGTCCGCTTTCAGTTGCACGGCCATGCGCTTCACGGCGGTGGCGCCGGCGGGCAGCGCGTTCGCGTATGCGGCCAGCTGCGGCCCGACGCTGGGGTACAGTTGCGCGCTGGACTTGATGTCCACCACCGTGTTCAGCCCCTTCACCAGCCCGAAGCGATCCAGCGTGCCGGCGTAGCGGAGAACAGGGTGATAGACCGAGGCTTCGATGTGCGACCACTGGACGGCGTGGTCGGCGCTGAACTTGCGCCAGGCTTCCAGGTAGGGCACCAGGGCCGGGTCCAGCTGGCCTTCGTCAAGTTCGCCCAGGTCGTCCAGTTCGCAGGCGCTGTGAACGGCGGTGCCGAACGCCGCGGCCGCAGCCAGCACCTGAGGCGGTACCGCGCTGAAGTCGGTGATCGGTTTCAGGATCGTAGTCACGCCAGGCACCGGCTGGCCTTCGAATCGGTAGGTGTGCGATTCGGCGTCAAAGGAAAGGCCCGCGATCATGTCAGCGAGTCCTTCAGCGCGACAAAGCCGTCCTTGGACAAACCTTCCAGGGTGTCTCCGGCATCAAGCCCGGCCTGTTCGCGCGCCTGGGCAATGGTCAAGCCGGCGCCGGTGATCTTCTTCGTGATGTAGGCGATTTCGCCCGCGGTGGCCTGGCCAGCTGCCGTGGCTGCAGGCTTTGCCGCGGCCTGTTGCTGCGGCTTGCGCTGGGCTTCGCCTTGCGGCTGTTCGCGGCGCTGGGGCTGTGCTACTTGCGGCTTGCTGCCGGTGGCCTTAGGCAGCGCGGTTTCGTGGCCGTCATCGTCCAGATCGTCATCGGCTGCCACGCCCAGCAGGGACGTGACCATATACCGGCGGAAGTAGGTCACTTGGGCGCCGAACTGTTTCGGGTCACGAACTGAGATCGGGCCGGGGATCGTCAATTCACTAACCAGGCGGCCGCCGGCAGAATGGACCAGTTCGCAGCGCAGAGTGGCGTCATCGCCCTTGGTGCCCAGCACCTGGAACAGGGCCAGGCCGTTCTTTGCCAGGGCCGGTCGCGTCTTAGAGAGGATTTGTTCCAGGTCCGCATAGCGGAAGGCGTAACTGCCCTTGTCCGACCGGATCGCCACTTCACGGTTCTTTTCGATCGGCTGGAAATCGCCTTGGGCAGCGGCCAGCGCCGCGAATAGTGATGCGTCCAATCCTGCGCTTGTGCTTTGCGTGATTTCATTCATGTGGAATCCCCTTATTTGTCGCAGGCTGCTGCATAGGCCAAGGCGGCCGGCTTGCTGGCAGCTTCCATTGCTACCGCGTCCTGGTAGTCCAACTCCCCAACGATCCCAAGCGCCAGGATGGCAACCGCCGCGATGGCGACTTCCTTCAGGCGGGAGATCATCTTTGCGCGTCGGCCCTGCAGGAACAGGTTGCGCTGGATGGTGCGGTACTCGGTCATGGTCGCTCCGGGTTTGGCGGGGTGTCGATGGATTAAAGTAAACCATAGTTAAATATAAAAAGCAACCATAGTTAAACGTAGCCGCCCAGAAAGAGCTGCAGCGCTTGGGATGGGGCTCGGATAGGAGCGGGCAGAGGAGTTACGTCAGGGGGGATTTGGTAGGGCGGGGAGCCGGAAAGAAGGGACAACCGGCGCAATGTGCGTCGGTGTGACAAATCTTGTGGAAGCTCAAGAATTATCTTAAAATTGTTATGTTCTGATGTGGTGTTGCAGTTTGTTTCAGTATTTTGGCTTGGTTTATAAAAAAATTGTGATACGCTGAATGTGGAACATCCGATGCTACTCCGCCTCTAGTGGGAAAAACGAGGTGCAAGGCACTTATGACAAGGGCACTGACGACCTTCGGGCCGGCTTGAGTGTGGCTCTCGAGTACTTGCGGATGCAAGATCGGCAGGACTGGGCAAGACCGAAGGCGGCTCGCCTTGATAAAAACAAAACCTTTCGTGACTACTACGAAATCCGATTCAAAGCAGGCAACCTTCAGCAGCGCCCAATAGGATATTTCGGTCCAGGTTCCAATGATTTTACGATTCTGATTTGGGCTACCGAGAAGGGCAACAAGTTGCTGCCGCCCACGTGGTTTGATATAGCTGAGCGTCGAAGAAAGCAGATTGAAAGTGGAGAATGCGATGCACCTTTCCTTATTCTTGAAGAAGATGAAGCGCCTGAGTAAAAAGGCCTACAGAACGGCGTTCTTCAAAGCGCACCTTGATCAAGGAATTGCCCACCAAATACGAGTGTTGCGCCAACAAAGGAACATGACTCAAGCGCAATTGGCCGATCGCATGGGAACTCGGCAAAGCGCGATTTCTAGGTTGGAAGACCCAAGTTATGGGAACTACACGTTGAATCAGCTTGCCGAATTGGCTTCTGCCTATGACGTTGCGCTCATGGTCAAGTTCGTTTCGTTCGGACGTTTGTTGCGTGAAACTGAAGATGTCAGTCCCAAAGCACTTTCGGTGCTGAGCTATGACGAAGAGTTAAGTGAACTGTCTGAGCATCACCTGGTAAAAGCGGCCTCGGCGAATTTATCGATTAATCCAACGGGGAGTACGACGCAGTTTTATTTGATCAGTAATTTTGCAAGCAAAAGCTTGTCTCCTCAACTCGAATACGCAGGTGCATGATGGCGCGTGTAACACAAGTGCGAGAGCCGAATCTGGAATTTGATTTAACCACGCCGGATAATTTGCCGGAAATTTTTGCTGACGGCACGTCTCAAGCTATGGTTGGCTTGCCAGTTTCAAAGGTGGTGTTTCATTCGCTGCAGCCTGGTGACGGTGGCGTTGAGCAGCGCAAAGCTGTTATGCAGCTCGTGATTGGAACTCCGGCTCTTGTTGAGTTTTGCAGAAATGTATTAAGCGTTACACAGCAAAATGAGCAGCAGATTGTTGGCGCAACGGAGGCATTCAATAATCAGATAAAAACATTGCTTGATGGAGTCGTAATACCCGCTACGCTACAAGTAAATAAAGAAAATAAATAAATAACGATGTATCTTGATGCCCGCAGTTACATGACAGTCATGTCTCTGAGCATGCTGAAAGAGCCGGCGGTTTTATCTAGGTCTGTGGAATGGGCATGGCGAAAAATTCGCAGCTCAGCCACAGCGCGCCCAGTTTGAAGCCAAGCGGCGGTTCGCGCGTCTGGCTTCAAGCCCCGGCTAGTCGCCGGGGCAGTTCTAAATCAGTCCTTGATTAGGACGATGTGGTGGAACATTCCTGTTGCCACCAGAACGGCTGTCGCATTATTTTTGAATGCGACGCCGTAATGACGTATCCCTACGATCATGAATATCACCTCCTTTCTGCCGCAGCATGCCGACCATGTATTTAGTCATAGGCGTCGAACCCCGAAAAAAACGCCTTAGCACGCTAGTTGGGATAGCATTTTATGCAAGCATTTGATTAAAAAACATGCTTGCGAAATTTGCGTGGCTGAACTAGCATGCAAGCAATTGTTCCCCTGAAGGTGCTTGCATGGAAAAGTCAAAGAAGAACGAAAGTAAGGCTAAGGGTGGTGTGGCTCGGGCGAAATCGCTGTCGACCGAGAGGAAAAGAGAAATCGCTAGCAAAGCTGCCGCAGCGCGATGGGGAAGTGCCGCCCTTAAAGCAACTCACAAGGGCAATTTCCAAGCTGATTTCGGCATTGATGCTGAATGCTATGTTCTCGATGATGCCGTCAAGACCGCCGTTATGAGTCAGCGTGGCATTGCCGCTGCACTTGGATTGTCCAGTCCTGGTGGCAAAGACTTTGAGCGCCTTGTTGATCGTAAATGGCTCTCAAAGCACCTTGGTGCTGAAGTACTCGAAAAAATCCATCAGCCTATTGAATTTAAATGGATTTACCCTGGTGCCAAACAAAACGCCGTCAAGATCAAAGGCTACTCGGCAGATCTTCTTATTGATGTCTGCAATGCAATTTTGAAGGCAAAAGCTGCTGGCGAACTTCGAGAATCTCAGGAAAATTTGGCACGGCAGGCCGCGATCGTAGTTTCTGCTTCTGCAAAGGCTGGAATTCAGGGCTTGGTGTACGCGCTGGCCGGATACGACCGTACAAAAGAAGAGGTCATCGCTGCATACAAGATGTATGTTGCAGAGGAGGCTCGCGAGTACGAGCGGGAATTTTCTCCGGAGTTGTATGAGCAGTGGTATCGGCTGTATGGCTTGGCAAAGCCAGAGCGTGGCCGCCCCTGGGAATTTCGCTATCTCACGATTGACCACATCTACAAGCCACTCGCCAAGAGCAATGGGAAAGTGTTTGCCTTGGCAAAGTCATCCAAGCTGGCTAATGGCGAGAAGAACGACAAAATTCACCAATTTCTTTCTGAAATTGGCGTTAAAGCGCTGCGCACTCAGGTCGGTAAAATCACAGGTATAGCCACCGTATCCGACTCTCGCGAAGAGTACGAAAAGTACATCGCGGAAAAAATTTACGGTCAGAAAAGCTTGCCGTTTGATGATGGCAAATAACGCTCTTTTTGCACATTTCGTCTTACGAATCGGTGTATTTCCTGCAAATTTCTTATTTCCGCGCCTCTCGGCACCGGTTGTTTTGACAGTTGCAGCTTGACTTTTGTATTCGATTGGATACAGTTGTCCCATGTACGCGATCAAGCGCCTCCAAGAATTTGCCGATTGGCTAGATGACATCAAAGACCCTGTGGTCCGCGCACGATTGATTCGTCGACTGGAGAAGGTTGAGCGCGGTCTGCTCGGCGATGTCAAGCCGGTCGGCGATAACGTCAGCGAGATGCGCGAGCATTTCGGACCAGGCTGGCGCATGTACTACATCGAGCGGAATGGCACATTGATCGTGATGCTTGGCGGCGGCGACAAGTCAACGCAGAGCGCCGACATCGCTCGGGCGATTGAGCTATCAAAGACGATTGAGGAGTGAGTGATGAGCAAGAAAATTCGAGTGGCAGACCTGCCAGATTTTGACACTGCAGAGCATCTGAAAGACGATGCCGACATTGCTGCCTACCTCTCCCTTGTGATTGAGGAGGGCGACCCTGGCGAGCTGGCACATGCGCTAGGCGTGGCTGCGCGTGCGCGAGGCATGGCGCAGATTGCGGAGGAATCAGGGATTGGCCGGGAGGCGCTCTATAAGGCCCTACGATCTGGCGCGCAGCCGCGTTTCGATACCATTGCGCGGGTTTGTAAGGCGCTGGGCGTCAAGCTCGTGGTGCAGCCGGATCACGCATAGGGACGATGGCAGAATGGCCGTCATCAGCATCAGGAAAGCCAATGAACGCGACATCGCAAAATTCTCCCCGTCCGTGGGTTGATCCGGACGACGCGTCGGAACTGACGGACGACTTCTTCGAGCAAGGCGAGTGGAAAATCGGCGAGAAGCAGGTATCGGCGGTGGAGGGCGCTGCCGCTATGCAAAAGGCGCTTTCTCGTGGGCGCCAAAAGGCCGAAGTCACCAAGCTGGCGCTGACCGTTCGCTATGACGTTGAGGTGGTGGAAGCATTCAAGGCTAGCGGCAAGGGCTGGCAACGCGCATGAATGCCGCACTGAAAGAATCGCTCAAAGACCACTCGCCAGCGTGATGAGATGGCGTTGAACAAGGAAACCCACGTGGCAGACCTGCCAAACTTTGATTCTGCCGAGCATCTCAAAGACGATGCCTACATCGCGGGCTATATGTCCGCGGTCATCGATGATGGTGATGCTGGTCAGACGGCGCACGCGCGGGAGATGGCACAGGATCGCAGCGGAACAGCAATCGCCCAGGAGGCACTGTACAAGGCGTTACGAGCTTATACACAGCCTCGCTTTTCAACGCTTACGCTTTCTTATTTGCTGGGGGCAGTGCGTGCTGAAGCTTTGGTGAGGCCTGCACAATTTTTCGCCAAAAATCATGAAATCTTCGGGCTTAGAAAACACACGGTAGAAAGCCAGAGAAAAAAAACAGCAACACGGTTGAGATGAAGAGTGAAATGGCCACTAAAGCATCAATCACCAAGATCAACCTATGCTGATGGGCATGCCGCTCTTCAATTTCCTTGTAGATGTCCACAAAGCGTGGCGCAATCGTTTGGTACTTGCTTTCAATCTGTTGCCGTTGCTGATCAATCTCGTGCTTGACCGCATTCAACGTATGACGCTGATTCCGGATCAACAGATTCATTAGAACAGAAAAAACCAGCGCACCCAGCCAGATCATGAGATTTTCAAATGTGAAGCTTCCTACGTTCTTCATCTGGCCGCCCACCAGCACTAGAGCAACGGGAACCGTAAGAAGCTGGCCTTGTACATCAGAGAAAACCTTGTTGAGTTTGATCATCGCATCGAGCTTTTCTTTCTCGACCTCAGCCTTCACCTTTTGGAAAGAAAACTCGGCGACATACAGTTGATAGCTTGCCCGAATTTTGTCCACGAAATCATCAAAGCGGGCCAGAAGTTCAGAAAAACGCAGCTTCGTGCGCCCGGAAAAAAGTTCAAGCAGTACCGTTTTCAGGATTGTCCGCTTTTGCTCTTGGTGCGTATTACTGGCGATGAATTCAGCGCTGAACGCATCAAGCTCAGGTAATGCGTGAAGGTCAGCCACCGTGTATTCGGAGGTCAGTTCGATTTTTTCCTTATGCAGAAAAACCAGCGTCTTGTCGGCACCGACTCCCCAATGGTAATCACTGACCGTTTCCAGCAAAGCATGAAAACGGGTCGTCGCCAGGTAATCGCGGCCTTCCTGGGAAAGCGCGGTCTCATCACCCGTAAACAGAGCGTCGCCGTCGGCCAGATAAAATTTCGCCGGTGGCTTCAGACGCCTAGCAGGTGCAATTAACAGATCCGTCAGTGACAAGAAAAAGCCCTTGTCCGTGTGGCATTCGATGGTACGGTCAGCCGCGCTTTTACTAATTAGTAGATGAGCCTGCTCGAGGGCCGTGCATAAAGCATCAAAATTTTCAGCTTGATTCACCCGGCCCGTTATCTGGCCCTTATAAACATTACGATCCTGTAGGTTTTTATATAGCAGAATCGTGAGATCAAGCGGATCAGTCGGTAACGGATTCATTAGCGGGGGATCTGTGCTTTTTGATTTCGTCGATCAGATCTTGGGGCAGACGTTTGATAACCAGACAGTTGTTGTCATCATCATAGTCCACTCCACCATTGTCCAGATCTTGCACATCGAAACTTACCTTGACTGAACCAAACGCGCGGGATATTCGCTTGAACTTTGTGTAGGTCGCCTTATGCGGCCTGAAAGTTTCGTTAATTTCATAGCCATTATCACGAACATAGCTGGAAAAAGCATCTGGGTTCTGATCGTCAATATGTGCCGACAAGGCAATCAGGCTAACCGACTCACCAGCTCTTTCTTTTTCATCGCAATAGGCATAGATTTTTTGGCGCGCCGTACGCGTTTTTATCATAAGTCCAAGCATTAGCTCTCGCATAGGCCTCAAAAGCCTCTAGCATCTGTCCGGTATGGTGCTTTTCGTCTGTGTATTCCGTACAACCCAGTGCTTCGCGAAAATATCTGGAAACCTCCGTGCCGCTTTGGCGCCTCTTGATGAAAGACAAATAAGGCTGTGTGTCGGCCTGCCATTTGCCGAGGTCAACACGTGCTGCTTCATGTAGGTGGTCAATATCAAAACTCAACGTGTCGCTTAATTCCAGCGTTAGTTCATTAACACCGGTTCCAGGTTTCAGTTTGAGCATGGCCACCAGCATCCAGTCTTGGCCTTGGCTGGTATAGCGCAGGAATAACGCATAACCACCTGTAGAAAATGATTCATCACCCATCTTCGCCGCGATCAAATCTGTTGCATCTCTCGTGAAGGCGATAAAGTCTGCGGACCCAACCGTATAGTCACGAAGCAAAACCGGGAAACGATAAACTGTTTCATTGGCATCAAAAGTGCCATATCCGCTTGTGGATTTGTTGTAGATTTTCAGGATGTCTTCGACCGTGCGCTCCAGTCGTTTATCCCCAGGGAGACGGGCAGTGCGCTTCTGTGTAGTGGCCGAGCCGACGCCCGTGGTGTTCTTCGCTTTGCAGATGCGATGCAGAATCGCTTCCTGAATTTGCATATTTCCCCTTTTGTTCCCGACAGTCGAGGTTTTGTTGCACTAGATCGCGGTCAGCATCAGAGCGCCGGCCGCTGGTTTATTCCATGGCAATCATGGTCGCTGTAAAGCATGAGCGCGGTTTTGCGGGGCGGCTTATCCCTGCTGATCTGGAGCTGGCTATCGATGTGCCGGCTGATGTAATTCACGAACAGGCACTCGTGGACACGCAGGAATTTCATCCCTACAGTTCGTGGAATGAACGATCAGCTCATCATTCGTTGCCAGGCTTCGTGCAGATCTTCTTGGATGCGCTGATAGTTCCATCCTTGCAGACGAATTTGCCATTTTCACAATGAGAGACGCCGCCTTTTTTACCGGAGCAGGGCGTGTTCCTGGCGCTCACGCTGGCGGAAAACAAGGAAGCTGCGATAGCACTAACGATGAGCCAGACGATGCGTCGTTTCATAGCGATCTCCTTGTCTGCTGTTGAGAAAATTCTGTTTCAGGGGTAATTCGCATATACTGTATATCCATACAGTTTCCCCGCCGTTCCCCGCTAGGCACTCTGCCTGAACCACGGACGGGTTTCAACGCGAGGGGGTGGGCGTGCTTAACGAGAGGGAAGAGTGGATGCATTGCTATGACATGCTGAGCGCAATAGATCGCGACCACCTTCTAAGCAAGGCTCGATTCATGGTCTCTCTCGCTGAAGCAGATCGCAAACAACGCTTATCCCGCTTCTCTCTTCTCGTTAATGTCAGTGGCTGCTCCATACCGGACAGCGGCCGCTCGAACCTCCTGCATAACGATCGCGCGTCCTTTGTCATTGCAGGCGGCGTAGAGACTCACCAAATCAGCAAGCTCAGCAGGAGATAGATAACCCGCAGGCTTCCCAAGTTGGGGAGCCTGATGTACTTCGCCTCTTCGTTTGCTGCCTCTGCCAGTGGCAAGCCAATCAGTATTGACGTTCAAGATCTGCGCCGCCTTTGAATTGTTGGAGGCCGTCAGCTCTTTGGTGTTGCCTTTAAGTACCTTGTCAACGGCCTGATACGTGACTTCCAGCTGGCTTGCGAGCGTGGACGTGGTCACCCCGGCATCTTTCATGGCTTCAGCGAGCCTGTCTTTGTAATCAACCATGGTTGGAACTTTAACTGGGTAGGGGTTAACTATGGTTGCTTTGTGAATTTAACTATGGTTAAATCCGCGCATGGAAAAGACCATGGAAAAGGCGGAAGCCATCCGATTGCTTGGCGGGACGATCGAGTCGTCGGCGAAGGCGATCGGAATCTCGTATCAGGCAGTCAGCAAATGGCCTGACATCCTCCCACCACGAATCGCTGATCGGGTGATTGCCGCATATGCGCGCAAGCATCGCCTGATCAGCTGTCGAGCTCCTAATGACAACACCTCGGGGGCGAAATGACCCGTCGCGAGAAGTGCACCGAGGAGATCAAGCTGCACCTGGGCGAGAAGCTGAAGCTCGACCTTAAAGAGTTGGCTGCATTGCATGGCCACGATTCACTCAGCCCGTTCATTCGGCAGATTTTGCGCGAGTTCGCATACGGGAAGCTTAGTCCTAACCGGGACCTCTTGGCAGGTTCGGTTCGGGACGAATAGGGGCCGAATTCAT
>JACCDU011331182.1_pt1 | contig 13479 bp, 14 predicted proteins | sample 7446081 | NCBI WGS metagenome assembly JACCDU01 (sample SAMN15323447, study PRJNA562643) | freshwater metagenome | isolation source: river surface water | place: USA:Blue River Watershed | collected 2017-08-17 | reverse complement strand
TGTGAACAGCAAGTACAACTCGGTAATAGCCAAAGTCTCAGCCAAGATCACTGGGATGGCCATAAAGATAATTAAATTCCAAGGCTGATTAACAGCCAATAACTCCATGTAGTGAGTCATGTTCATTGTATTTCTCCAAAATAAGGATGTGATTTGATATCACCATTCAAGCTAATGTGTACTACAAAAAGAGCTTATGACTTTGGAGGTTTATAGATGTAGTTGATCGTCGGCTGAAGAGCTAATGAAGAATAATTTGGTACTGGATTTACATTCAAATCCACAGAAACCAGTACAGCCAAGGGTGAAATGAAAGCCAACCCTAAGCAACATTGATAACTATCGCCATGACAAGGCTGCTTGCTATTGCTATCGGATATATTGTTAGCCACTTCATCACAATGGTGCGCTGCGCTATCAACCACAGCAAGCTGATGATGATCCTGGGTAACCGATGATTAAGAAACGGGTTGCTCAATAGGCATTACTGCCGCATGAATCAAGCTGGCAAAGAGGCTTAGGCAAAGAGCGATACAAATCTTTCTCATTCTTAAATTCTATGCCCATTTAGTAGTTTTGTCGCTCGAGGGGGCATTTCGATATTTGGCAGATAAGGCCATTTAAAGGCTTTTTGCCCACAATATCTATGCTGAATTACTGGGTCAAACTAGGAACCGCTCCAGTAAGGATCATATAAAAACAATAGCTTGAGCCTAGGATGAGTAAGAGCCCGATTAAATACTGTGGAAACCGAATCGCTTCTTCAGGCAGGCCCTGCTTTTTACCTGTCACCATAGCTTTAACGAGGTTCTCTTTTTCAAGCACACTCATGATGATTGCAGCAGCAATGTGAATAACCACCACTGCTAGAGCTAGGCTGGCAATTGCTTCATGTGCCTCACCCATTAAATCCCCTAAAAATTCTTTCACACTGAAGTAACCAGTGAGCCCAATTAATAAGATCAATAGCATGAGGCCAACCATCACGATGCCGCCTACTGGGTTATGCCCAACCGTGCTGTGCAAATGACTGCTTAACAAGCCCTTTGCATGCTTCATCATTTCCGCTGGGCCCTTCAGGAATTGGGTAAAGCGTGCATATCTTGTGCCCACAACCCCCCAAATCAACCTAAAGAGTACTAATACACAAGCTGAATAGCCAAACGCATAGTGAATCATCTGCAGGCGCTCACTCTCAGACGTAAGCCATGCTCCAGCAAAGCAAATCACTAATAGCCAATGAAATACACGCGTGGGAATATCCCACACCAGAATGGTTTTTTTATCACTCATTTGGCAGGTATAGAAATACTTTTTTCACTAAAGATACCTTCGGCTGCAGTGGTGTGGCAGGCTCCGCAGTTAGCAGGACTTTTAACGCCCGCTCTTTTCCAAACATCTGCCTTGATCTCATCATGCTTGTTAATAAACCAAGATGTTTTAGTAATGCGATTATCTGGGGCTACTACGTTATATTTTTGCTTAGTAGCAGCATTCTTTTGCAGCCAGGCAGAAATTTCTTTTTGATCTTTTGCATCAAGACTTGCATCGGTGCCAAAGTGTTTATTTAGCCCGTTCATCACATTTTGCCAACTCTTCTCACTGAGCAATCCTGGTGGGTAAGCCATATGACAACTTGCGCATTCTGATTCATATGATTTGGGGGCATCTGCCGGCATAGGCATCTTCGCAGCAAAGGCTGGAGTAACCGCCAATATAGCCAATATCAATGTAAAGAAGTTCTTCATGAATGCCTCACTTAATAGTCATTAGCCAGGCAAGTACATCCGCCTTTTCTTGAGCGGTACAGTCACGCCCTAGAACATCATTGCAGTTCCGCTTAAACCATTTATCCGCTTTCGCTTCGTCAGTAAAGCGTGCTGGATTGGCATTTGGTGACAAAGGCTTGATTACCTTGCCGGTAACAATGTGCTTAGTGTCGTGATTCGGTGGGTTTTCATGGCAAGAAGCACAACTCCACTCTTTACCGTGCTTGGCATTGAAAAACTGCTCACCTCTAGCTGGGGATGCTTTACCAGACTGCGCTTCATAAGTCTTTAAAAGATCTTGGGGAGTGGCTGCGTGCGCTAAACCGCCTAAACCGATAGATAAAGCCACCGCCAAAACCTTAAATACTCTTAATTTTTTATTCATCCCTTTAGTATGCGCCCTTAGGATGACCATCCGAAATACATAACAAAATTACTCAGGTTTATTAGACGCAATAAAAAAGCCACCCGAAGGTGGCCTTTTCTAGCAACAAGGAACCTGCCGATAAGTCTGATTTACTTAATATAGCGTGTATAGACTACTTGCCTTCCATCACGCGAGCAGCCTTTGGCAACTAATTCATCGTAGAGCTTCTTCGCCAAGGCTAGTGCTGGTAACTCAAGTTTCACTTTATCCGCTTCCTCTAGTGCGATGCCCAAATCTTTTAAGAAGTGTTCTACATAGAAACCTGGAGCATAGTCCCCAACAATCATCTTCGCGCCTAGGTTGATTAACTGAAAGCCGGATGCAGCGCCGCCGCCAATAGACTCCATGACCGTTGCAGGATCAAGGCCTACTGATTTAGCGTAACCCAAGCCCTCAGCTACGCCCATGATGGTTCCCGCGATCACAATCTGATTACACATCTTGGTGTGCTGACCTGCTCCAGGGCCGCCCTGCAATACAACATTAGCGCCCATGATTTTCAGAATCGGGAGTACTGCATCAAAATCAGCTTGTTTACCACCCACCATGATGGAGAGTTTGGCATTGCGTGCGCCAATATCACCGCCAGACACTGGCGCATCCAAACTATGGCAACCACGCTTTTCTGCTTCATCCGCAATCTTCTTAGCCAAAGAAGGGCTAGAAGTTGTCATATCGATAAGGTAGGCATTCTTGGCGCGATCCAAAATATTGCCAGCACCGAAATAAACCTGCTCCACATCAGATGGGTAACCAACCATTGTGATGATGACATCGGACTCAGCAGCGAGGTCGCCAATTGTGTCAAACCACTTAGCACCCTTAGCCACCAATTCATCGGTCTTAGCTTTTGAACGATTAAAGACATTTAAGGGATGGCCAGCAGCCAAAATATGCCCCGCCATGCTTTGACCCATGATGCCAAGGCCAATAAAGCCCACTCTTAACTTATTACTCATTGATGTCATCCCTTTGTAGTATTTTTTAGCTCATTGCTATAGGAGCTAATTATATTGTTCAGCCGGGAATTCGTGTTTATTCGTCCCAAGGGAAGCGAGCGCGGGATAGCTCTTCCATGATTTCACGCTTACTGAGATTCTTCTTTCTAGACTCATAAGAGCTCACTGGAGCCTCATTCTCTTTTGTCTCATTCTCTTTTTTAGGAGTTTCTGGCAAAGAGCTCTCCTTTTGGAGATCTTCCCCATCTTTAGAATCTATTTCAGAATGATTAGCCATAACTCAGTATGCAATATCGATTTATAGGCAATTAGATTAACTCAGAAATTTCAATCAGGTTTTGATCCGGGTCTCGTACATATACCGAGTTAATCTTTTGTGTTGCGCCAGTACGGATCACAGGGCCCTCGATGATTGGCCAAGCTTCGGCTTTGAGCTTTTCAATCACTTGTGCAAGCGGACGATCAGCAATAAAACAAAAGTCTAATGCGCCAGGTGTTGGAATATCAGCCTTAGGCTCAAACTCTTTGCCCTTAATGTGCAAGTTGATCTTTTGATTGCCGAACTTAAATGCCTTACGCTCTACTGGCGGAGTACCACCAATAAAAGATTCCAGTTTCATTCCCATAACACGGGTATAAAAATCGACGCACTCCGCCTCCTTTGCGGTAGTGAGTACTAAGTGATCTAAATGGTCAATCATAATCTATTCCTTCTGCTTATTGAGCACGACGTAATTCATCTACGTAGCTTGGCTCTGGATGTAATGTATAAGTGCTACCCGCCTTAGCAACCTGGCCTGGTACCTCATGCCCGACAATCCTTGGCAACTCTTTAGCAAGCTGCAATAACTTAGGAATATTCATTCCAGTGTCATAGCCCATCGCATCAAACATATGAATGGCGTCTTCACTAGAGATGTTCCCGCTTGCTCCCGGTGCATATGGGCATCCACCTAGACCACCTAAGGAACCATCAAAGCGCACAATGCCAGATTGAACTGCAGCCAGGACATTGGCTAAGCCCATGCCTCTGGTGTTATGGAAATGCAAGGTCAGCTGCAAATTAGGAAAACGTTTTTGCAACGCCTCACTCATCTGTTTAACTTGGACGGGATTGGCCATACCCGTTGTATCGCAAATCGTCAGCCCTCTTACACCGAGATCAGCAAAGCGTTGTGCAAATTGCTCAACCACAGCTTGAGGAACCTCACCCTCCATAGGACAACCAAAGCATGTCGATAGAGAAACATTAATTGGTGTTCTGCCATCAACATATTTAATCACTTCAGCAAGCCCCGAAAAGCTTTTCTCTCTACCCATTCTCAAATTGGCTAAGTTATGCGTCTCTGAAGTCGACATCACGAGATTGAATTCATCAGCCTTGGACTCGAAGGCGCGCTCTGCACCTCTTAAATTAGGTACCAATACGGTGTACTCGACCCCTGGCACCCGCTTAATACGACCCATGACCTCTTCAGCATCACGCAACATGGGAATTGCCTTAGGCGAAGTAAACGATGTCACCTCAATCTTGGCAAAACCGCACTCACTGAGTTCGTCGACTAGCTTCACCTTATCGTCTGTTGGCACAAAGTTAGCTTCAATCTGCAAGCCATCCCTCATTACTACGTCATTAAAATAAATTCTGGTCATTTTTTCTCTTTGCTTTTCTCTTTGCTTTTTTCTTTGCTTATTCTCTTTAGTTATTTTTTCTTTTTTACTTTATTTTTGTTTTCTTAGTTTTCTTTTCTTGTTTTTACTTTTTTAGTTTTCTTTACTTCGTAAATGCAATGCCGCGCTCTTTTAGGGATGCGACTTGATCATTTGTTTGGCCGATACCCTTTAGAATCTCATCGGTGTTCTGACCGATGTCTGGAGCAAGTGTCTTAATAGATCCTGGTGTGCGAGACAGCTTTGGAATCACTCCAGGCACATCCACCTTAGTTCCATCTTGCATCTGAATAGTCTGAATATTCCCCCTAGCTTTGTAATGGGGGTCACTGGCTATATCAGCAACGGTATAAATTCTGCCGGCTGGCACTGCAACGGAGTCCAACATCTCTAATGCCTTTGTAGTGCTGACTGTCTTGGTCCACTCACCAATTGCCTGATCCAACTCAGCCACACGTTTAACGCGACCATCGTTATTTTCTAGTTGCGGATCATTACCTAAGTCATCCCTACCGATGACTGTCATGAGGCGCTTAAAAATACTGTCGCCGTTACCAGCAACCAATACGTAACCGCCATCAGCGCATTGATAGGCATTAGTTGGCGCAATGCCCGGCAAGGCACTGCCAGCAGCCTGGCGCACTTCACCAAAAGCGCTGTACTCAGGCAGCAAGCTTTCCATACAGTTAAATACCGCCTCATATAAGGCGATATCAATAATTTGGCCTTTGCCGCTATTGTGCCGCTCTTGCAGTGCCAACAAAATTCCAATCACGCCATGCAAAGAGGCTAAGGTATCGCCAATACTGATGCCCACACGAACTGGCACTCTGCCAGGCTCAGCGGTGAGATGACGTAAGCCACCCATGGCTTCTGCTACAACACCAAATCCAGGCTTATCTTTGTAAGGGCCAGTCTGACCGTAACCGCTAATACGCAGAACAATGAGTTTTGGATTGAGCTCGAGTAATTTTTCTGGATCAAGACCCCAGCCCTCTAATGTTCCAGGGCGAAAGTTTTCAATTAATACATCCGCTTCTTTGAGTATGGTTCTGACAATGTCTTGAGCTTCTGCCTCTCTTAGGTCCAAAGAGAGTGAACGCTTATTGCGCGATTGCACTTGCCACCAAATTGATGTCCCGTCTTTTAACAGTCGCCATTTACGCAATGCATCGCCAACCTTAGGTGGCTCGATCTTAATAACATCTGCACCAAAATCTGCCAATGTTTTAGCAGCAAATGGCCCAGCAATAAGCTGCCCCATCTCCACTACCTTTAACTTTGCTAACGGCTCCATACATTCCCCTGAATTGCTTTTATGACAATTTACCCTTCTTCAGAAAGGCTGAAAATTGCTATTTATAGGCATATCCTTCTCATTTTGCGAAGGTATGGGTAGAATGACCCCATGAAATCCCCGCTAAACCCCGCCAGAGTGGACTTTGTTACCCTCAAGCTATTCTGCGCCATTGTTCAATCTGGCAGCATTACTAAGGGCGCAAGTGAATGCAACCTAGCCCTTTCAGCAGCCAGTAGACGGATATCTGAATTTGAAGAAACTGTCGGCATGGCTCTCCTGGATAGATCGGTCAAAGGGGTCACACTGACACATGCAGGTCACGCAGTCATGCAGCATGCTTTGAGATTGTTTCAAGGCTTTGAACAACTCAGCAATGAGTTGGGTGAATATTCCAAAGGCGTAAAAGGTCATGTGAGACTTTGGGCCAATATGTCTGCTCTAACGGAGTTTCTGCCATCAGCTTTAGCAAGCTTTTTAAAAGACTACCCAGAAATACAAGTCGAAGTAGAGGAGCAACTCAGCGGCGACATCGTGAGAGCACTCATGGATGGCATTGCCGATATCGGCGTTTTTGCTGAAGGGCCTATAACCACCGGACTAGAAACTCACATTATGGGCAAAGACCAGTTGGTGATTGCCTGCAGTAAAGACCACCCTCTCAGCAAAAGAAAAAGTATTTCATTTGAAGAGTGTCTTGCATATGATTTTGTAGGACTCAATCGAGGAAGCTCCCTACTAGAGCTCACATCTCGCAACGCCGAACGGTTGGGCAAGCAAATGAGTTTACGGATTCAGGTGCGTAGCTACGATGCGATGTGCCAAATGATTGCTGTCAATTTGGGCATTGGCGTATTACCTATCCAGGCCTGCGCCGCTCAAATTAAGGCTATGGGCTTGAAGGCAGTTCAATTAGAAGATGCGTGGGCAAAACGCAACTTATTAGTGGCAACCAAGGCGGGGATTAACCATTCTCCAGCAACCAAGCTACTGAGCCAGCACTTGCTGGGGTAATAGCACTCCTTGTAAATTCTTGAGTGAATTTATCAAGCGCTCATTTGCATGACATGCCATACAAATAGGCATAAGATGAACTTATGACCATTATCTTTCTACTACTCTCCCCAGCATTATTTGCTTTGTTTTGGATTATTCGATTTCAGATCTGCAGTGCTCGTCGTAGGCGCCTTGTAGATACCTATGGGATTGACTCCAAAAAGCTTAGAAAACTGAGCTGCAGGCAAGTCACCAATCTTCGCAAGCAGATCGAAGAATTTGAGGAAAAGAAGGATGCCTTTGGCCTTGAATCAATTGTTCGGCCATACAGACCATAAAACAGTCTGGAATCATTGTTGACTCGCTCTATTTGACTTAAACTGATCAAAGAATTCATAAATAACGAAAGGGTAAAAATGAAAGTACTACTTCCTGTGGATGGCTCTAAATCCTCATTGAATGCCGCTAAATATGTGGCCAAAATGGCTAAGAATTCACGCAGCCCTGTAACGGTGACTCTAGTCAGCGTCCATGATGACATCGGCCTTGGCCACGTTAAGCAATTCGTAGCGAAAAGCGTAGTGGATGACTACCTTCGTGAAGTAAGCGAAAAAGAATTAAAACCAGCGCAGAAAGTATTGGATACTGCCAAGGTCAAACACAATATGGCTATTAAGCGCGGTCAAATCTCAGAAGAAATCATTGCTTTGGCCAATAAAGACAAAGTCGACATGATCGTGATGGGCGTTAAGGGTCGCAGCGGCATCTTGGATGTTCTCGTTGGCTCAGTTGCTCAGCGCGTTTCTAGCTCAGCAAAGCAACCTGTTTTACTAGTAAAGTAATTTTAGATTTTTAGTCTCTAGCTTAGTAGGTCGCCACTGGCGACCTACTGCATTGATCCCACCACTTTGCAAATCTGTTAGATTTAAAAGAGACCTTCACTCACAAAGCAAATGGTGAAAATAAAACCTACCCGCTCAACCCTCGTTTTGATCGACCTACAAAGTCGGTTAATGCCTGCCATTCATCAGGGGGAAGAGGTTCTTAAGCAATCCATCAAGATCGCTAAAATCGCCAAGCTTCTAGACATCCCCACTATTGGCACTGAGCAAAGCCCGCAAAGTCTTGGGCATAACGTAGATGCAATCACTCAGTTTTGTAATGCTACCGTAGCAAAAGATCACTTTGATGCTTGTCAAGACGGTCTAGTTGATGCGCTATGCAAAAATAGAGAGCATCTGATTCTTGCTGGGTGTGAGACTCATGTATGTGTAATGCAAACTGCTTTAGAGCTATTGCGGCAGAACTTTAAGGTTTCTATTTTGGTGGATGCAGTTGGGTCACGTCGATCATTGGATCGAGACATTGCTCTTCATCGCCTTGGTTCATCTGGAGCAACACTTCTTACGGTGGAGATGCTAGCCTTTGAATGGCTAGGAAATGCCTCTAATGAATCCTTTAAGGATGGATTAGCAATTATTAAATCTTAGGTTTGTTTTTAACTTGGTTAGCCAGATGATTTAGCAATAAAGAATGCTTTTGGTACTGGAGTACACCAAACCACGCCATCACCGACTTGTCCGGTCTGACATACCGTGACGATACGATCCATCAGAACTTCAGCAACATCATCATTGCAAATAATCTCTACGCGTACTTTTGCTGAGTAGTCAGTCAATTCATCTTTGATATTGGCTTTACTGGTTTTGGACGGCGCACTACAACCCTCTACCTTGGTGACCGTCATTCCCGGAAACCCTGGAGTCTCCATAAGAGTTGTTCGTAAAGCAGGTAATTTATTAGGGCGAATAACCGCCTTCACTTCCATCATGCTTCCACCTCTTTGTCTTCAAACCATCTATATAGAACGGGTAACACTAATAAAGTCAATGCTGTTGAGGTGATTAATCCTGCAATCACCACGGCTGCTAAGGGGCGTGTAACTTCTGAACCAGGACCACCCGAGAACAGCATTGGTACCAATGCCAACATTGCTACTGATGCAGTCATCATGACCGGCCTGAATCGATGACCGCAACCATGAAGGAGTGCATCTTCCATACTGTATCCATCTTCACGTAACTGCTTAATAAAGGAGATCAGCACCACACCATTAAGTACGGCGATACCCCATAAGTTAATGAATCCTACTGCCGCCGGTACTGAGAGGTACTCACCGGTAATGAATAAACCAAACACACCACCAATCGATGCAAATGGTAGAACCAAAATAATGAGGCCGGCTAAACGAATTGACTTAAACAACATAAACAATAAGAAGAATATAGCCAAGACCGTCAAAGGAATGATGATCATGAGGCGCGCCATCGCCCTTTGCATGTTTTCAAACTGACCGCCCCACTGCAAGGTATAGCCTTGGGGTAATTCCACATTCTTGGCAATCAGCTCTTGAGCCTCTTTTACAAAGCCACCCAAGTCGCGCCCTTCCACATTCACGCCCACTACTAAACGACGCTTGCCAGACTCGCGGGAGATTTGGGCTGGACCTTCTACTAAGGAAATTTCAGCTAAATCGCGCATGAGCACTTGAGCACCATCGGGAGAATGCAAAATAATATTTTCGATGGCATCAATATTATTTCTGTAAGGACTTGGATAGCGCAGTACCAATGGGAAGCGACGCTCTCCCTCATAGATAGTGCTGGCCTGCTTACCACCGATAGCTGTTTCAATAACTTCATTCACATCGGAAACGTTGATGCCGTAGCGTGCAATCGCATCACGATCAATCTTGATGTTGAGATAGTTCTGACCAGAAGCCTGCTCAATACGTAAGTCGTTGCTGCCCTTCATCTTGGTCAGAATTTGACCAATTTGTGAACCGAGTTTTTGCAAGACAGGCAATTCATCACCAAATATTTTGACCGCTACTTGTGAGCGCACACCAGAAACCATCTCATCTACCCTCGCTGCAATCGGCTGGGAGATTGCCAACTCAATTCCGGGCAGGGTTTTGAGCTTCTCACGAATTTGTTGCGCGATTTCTTCTTGACTTAAATCTCTATCACCTAAAGGCTTGAGCGTCACAATCGGGTCAGACTCATTCGGCTGACCTGGGTCTGCAGGTGACTCACCTTTACCCAATCGAGAGACAGCCATCTCAACACCAGGAATAGTCATGATGCGTTTAATCGCTTCGAACTCCAATTTAATAGACTCGTCCAAAGAAATATTAGGCGCACGAACAATCACAGGAGTAATCGAACCTTCTTGCATCACTGGAATAAAGGCCTTACCGAGCATGACAAACCCAACCAAGCTAATAACCAGGGCAATGATGGCGCGCTTGACTACCAATTTAGGATTAGCTAAGCACCAATGCAACCAACGCTCGTATGGAGCGCGCATTTTTTTAACGATCTTGGTATCATCCTCGCCACCACCCTTCAAGATATAAGAGCACAAGACTGGCGATAGAGTAAACGACAGTATCAAAGAGATGGTTAATGCGATCGCAATCGTAATCGCCATCGGAGCAAACATCTTGCCTTCCATACCCTCAAGCGAGAGCAAGGGCATAAAGACCAGAATGATGATGCCCACACCAAAGAGAACCGGTTTACCCACTTCGGATGCCGCTTCTAAGATGATCCTGTTTTTGGATTCACCACCTTTAAGACGTTCGCCCAATTTCGCGAAGGTGTTCTCTACTACCACTACAGAGCCATCCACCATAATGCCGATCGCAATGGCTAAACCCCCTAATGACATCAAGTTCGCTGAAATGCCATAACGATTCATGACCAAGAACGTGAGCAACGGTGTGAGCAGTAGCGTAGCAACCACAATCAAAGAAGAGCGCACATCCCCCAGGAAGAGGAACAGCAAAATAATCACCAGAATTACACCTTCAATGAGCACTTTTGCCACATTGAACATGGCGGCATTCACCAAATCGGTACGGTCGTAGAAGGGCACGATCTGCAAGCCATCTGGCAGCAACTTACCTTCGTTAATTTCTTCAACTTTGAGTTTGATGCGATTAACTACATCTCGTGCGTTACCACCACGGATCATCTGAATAATGCCGGCAACACTTTCCGTGTAACCATTCTTAATGGCGGCGCCCTGACGAATCTCGCTACCAATCCTCACTTCGGCAACGTTCTTCACGTATACCGGAATACCCTTCACTTCTTTCAGAATAATCTTGCCAATATCTTCCGGCTTGGTAATTAAACCTAAACCCCGAATCAGATAGCGCTCTGCATAAGTTGGCAACTGACCGCCACCGGAGTTCGCATTATTTCTAGCAAGCGCCTGGTAAACCTCACTCAAGCTAATCTGATAATGGCGTAAACGTTCAGGATTCACTAAAACTTGATATTCCCTAGCGTAGCCGCCTTGCGTATTGATTTCAGCAACACCAGGGATAGAGCGCAGCATCGGACGCACAATCCAATCTTGCACTGCGCGGCGATCAGAGAGCTCATCGACCGTTAGCTCACGGTGTCGGTCTGATGGATGATCTATTGTGTATTGATATACCTCACCTAAACCTGTTGATGGCGGCGCCAATACAGGCGTAATGCCAACTGGCATTTTTGAAGCAACCTCAATTAATCTCTCTGTGACTAATTGACGAGCAAAGTAAATATCCGTTTTTTCTGTAAAGACCAAAGTAATAACAGATATGCCATTACGGTTTAAAGAGCGCATCTCTGTTAAACCCGGCAAACCAGTCATCGCCAATTCAATAGGGATGGTTACAAAACGCTCAACCTCTTCTGGCGATTTTCCAGGAGCTTCTGCAGCAACCTGAACTTGCACGTTCGTTACATCTGGGAATGCATCAACAGAAAGTCGCTTTGTGGCTAAAAGACCAGCAACGAGCAATACGATGGCAATAATCACCACCAATAGGCGTTGCTGTAACGAGAGGCGAACGATTCTTTCAATCATTTAACTTGTCTACCCGTTATCCGCCGCTCAACTGACGCTTACGCTCTGTATTTAGGTGATAAGCACCTTCAATCGCAATCTCTTGACCCTCTTTGAGACCCGATATCACGGGGCGATATCCTTTACCCTCTGGGCCGAGCTTGACGGCCACCATGCGATAAGTGTCATCATCCAATCTGACGAAAACGTGGTCATGATTATCTTCTCGCACAATGGCACCCAAAGGCACTACCAACTTATCAACCGGCTGACTTTCAATCAACATGGTTGCCAACATACCAGGCTTAATTGAGCCATTGTTATTAGGCAAATCCATGCGAACGACCACTGTACGAGTCTGGGGATTCACGATCGAATCTACGTGAGCAATGACGCCGTCAATTTCTTGATTTCTAAGTGCAGGAATGATGACCGAAGCCTTTTGTCCTTTTTGCATCAGATAGGAGTTACTCTCTGGTACCTCAGAAACAGCCCACAGGGTACTCAGATCAGCCACTGTAAATAATGCATCAGAAGGCTGAACGACCTGGCCACGATTAATCTTTCGCTCGACAATCTCACCAGGAATTGTGGCAATCACATTATTAATAGATTCAATCACGCCAGATTTAGCAAGCTTATCAATATTTGCTTGATCCATGCCCTGAACTTTTAATTGATCATTAGCAGCACGAAACTCTGCCTTAGCACTACTCGCCTCGGCTTCGCGTCTTTGTAGCTCTGCAAGAGCAATCACATCTTCTTTGTAAAGAATTTTTGCGCGATTAGCGGCTTGATCAGCCAATTGACTTGCGCTCTTGGCTTTTAAGTAAGCTAGTTGCGATTGAGTTAATTCAGTAGAAGTAATTTTCGCCAGAATATCGCCTTGTTTTACTTGCTGACCTGGCACAGCCAGAATCTCAGACACGCGTCCCGTGACATTCGCGCCAATCCGCGCCAAAAAGCGTTCGTTGAAATCAATGCGGCCAGAAGCGCGTAATTCTTCTACAAAAGGAGATACCTGAGCCTTGCCATCAGCAATCATTTTGTGCAGATCTTCATTAACAACAACAATATTGGGATCTTGTACCGATTTAATTGCAGGACTTCTATCAAACACGTTGAAGTAATTCAGGATGATGATGAAAGCGCAGAACCAAGGCAGATAGAACATGCCCTTTTTAAACCAATGTGGCGATTTGTCATAGCGGCCGGTAACGGCGGGCACGTGCTCTCCAAGCCATTGATGGGCTTGTGCGTACAACTGGTTCTGGGTCTGCAGAATTTGGCCGAACAATTCCTTTTTATGGAATTTAATCTTTCGCACCAAAAAGGTCTTCCAGACTTTTACCTTTTTCAGCATTGCTGCTAACTCTTGGTTCATTGCATTCCACTTTCTATCTTCGCAAGCCACTCTGGGCTCGCTCTTAATCTCTGAATCTCAGTTACCACAGAAGC
>JACCDU010026087.1_pt1 | contig 13479 bp, 12 predicted proteins | sample 7446081 | NCBI WGS metagenome assembly JACCDU01 (sample SAMN15323447, study PRJNA562643) | freshwater metagenome | isolation source: river surface water | place: USA:Blue River Watershed | collected 2017-08-17 | reverse complement strand
GGTGCAAGGCTTGGATGGCACGGGAGCAATGGGTTTTGACGCTGCCCTCGGTGCAGCCCATCACGGCTGCCGTCTCGGCCACGTCCAACTCTTCCCAATAACGTAACAGAAAGGCTTCTCGTTGACGGGCGGGCAGCGCCATGACCGCCGATTCGATCTGCTGCAGGGTCTGCAGGCGACCGGTCCATTGTTCGGCGCTTTCGCTGAGCTGGCTGTCTTCGACGCTGGCGCTGACCTCGAGCAGGTCGAAATCCTGCGGGCCGTCGGGTGCGCTGAAGTCGGCGAGGTTGGTGAAATGGGCGTTGCGGGTTTTCTGGCGCCTGAACCAGTCCAGCGTGGTGTTCGACAGGATGCGCTGGAACAGCAGCGGCAACTCCGCAATCGGCTTGTCGCCGTAGTGCGTCGACAGCTTGATCATGCTGTCTTGCAGGATGTCCAGGGCCGCGTCCTCATCGCGCACATGGTAGTAAGTGCGCTTGAAAGCCTTTTTCTCGGCTTGCTTGAGGAAGTCCGAAAGTTCTTTTTCGGTGGCCAAAACGTGCTCTGGGGAGGGGAAAACGCCGCGGATTATCGCACCGGCGGTCGGCTCTGCGACCGGGTCGGCGCCGGCGATGGTCCGCAACAATGCAATAATGTGCGTTTTGCGATTGAAAAATAGCAAACGGATCACCGTCCGGCCCGTTCACAAACAGGGGTCCATGGCGGTGGTCTCAAGTCCCGAAGCCACTTCACAAGGGTCGAGCCAAGGGGCACCGAAGGTTTTTCGTTAGAGAAATTCACAAAGGTTGAACAACATGGACATCTCCAAAGCCGAAATGGCTGCCGCCGCACAGGGACAGGAATTGCGCGGTGCCGAAATCCTCGTCAAGACCCTGCAGGCCGAAAACGTCAAGTACATCTGGGGCTACCCCGGTGGCGCGGTGCTGCACATCTACGACGCGTTCTACAAGCAAGACACCATTGAGCACGTGCTGGTGCGCCACGAACAGGCCGCTGTGCACGCCGCCGACGGCTATGCGCGCGCCACGGGTGACGTGGGCGTGGCCCTGGTCACCTCGGGTCCGGGCCTGACCAATGCCGTGACCGGCATCGCCACCGCCTACATGGACAGCATCCCGATGGTGATCATTGCCGGCCAGGTGCCCACGGCCGCCATTGGTCTGGACGCCTTCCAGGAATGCGACACCGTCGGCATCACGCGCCCCATCGTCAAGCACAACTTCCTGGTCAAGGATGCGCGTGACATGGCCACGGTCATGAAAAAGGCCTTCCACATCGCGCGCAGCGGCCGTCCGGGCCCGGTGGTGGTGGATGTCCCGAAAGACGTGTCTTTCAACAAGGCCCTCTACACCGGTTACCCCGAGACGATCGAAATGCGTTCGTACAACCCGGTGCGCAAAGGCCATGGCGGCCAGATCCGCAAGGCCCTGCAGCTCTTGATGTCGGCCAAGCGTCCCTACATCTACACCGGTGGCGGCGTGCTGATGAGCGAGGCGAGTGCCGAGCTGCGCGCGCTGGTGGAACTGCTGAACTACCCGGTCACCAACACCCTGATGGGTCTGGGCGCCTTCCCGGCCACCGACCGCCGTTTCCTGGGCATGCTGGGCATGCACGGCACGCTCGAAGCCAACAACGCCATGCAAAACTGCGATGTGCTGCTGGCCGTGGGCGCGCGTTTTGACGACCGCGTGATCGGCAACCCCAAGCACTTTGCCTCGGTCGAACGCAAGATCATCCACATCGACATCGACCCCTCGAGCATCTCCAAGCGCGTCAAGGTGGACGTGCCCATCGTTGGCGACGTCAAGGACGTGCTGACCGAGCTCATGGGCATGATCCGCGAGTCCGGCCTCAAGCCCGATGCCGCGGCGCTCAAGGCCTGGTGGGACACCATCGAAGGCTGGCGCGCACGCGACTGCATGAAGTACGACCGCGCCAACACCCAGGTCATCAAGCCGCAGATGGTGGTCGAGACGCTCTGGAACATGACCAAGGACGCCGACGCCTACATCACCTCCGATGTGGGCCAGCACCAGATGTTCGCGGCCCAGTACTACAAGTTCAACGAGCCTCGCCGCTGGATCAACTCGGGCGGCCTGGGCACCATGGGCGTCGGCATCCCGTACGCCATGGGCATCAAGCTGGCCAAGCCCGAGAGCGAAGTGTTCTGCATCACGGGCGAAGGCTCGGTGCAGATGTGCATCCAGGAACTCTCGACCTGCCTGCAGTACAACACCCCGATCAAGGTGCTCTCGCTCAACAACCGCTACCTGGGCATGGTGCGCCAGTGGCAGGAGATCGAGTATTCGGGCCGCTACAGCCACAGCTACATGGACGCGCTGCCCGATTTCGTGAAACTCGCCGAGGCCTATGGCCACGTCGGCATGCGCATCGAGCGTCCACAAGACGTTGAGGGCGCGCTGATCGAGGCCCGCAAGCTCAAGGACCGCACGGTCTTCATCGACTTCCAGACCGATCCCACCGAGAACGTGTTCCCGATGGTGCAGGCCGGCAAGGGCATCACCGAGATGCTGCTGGGCTCCGAAGACCTTTAATTTTTTCCACCTGTTGAATCTATTGCCCGCCAAGCCCGCGCATTACCGTGCGCGGGGGAGGGCGGCGAGAAGAGGACGCTGACATGAAACACATCATTGCTGTTCTGATCGAGAACGAAGCCGGGGCCCTGTCCCGCGTGGTGGGCCTGTTTTCGGCCCGTGGCTACAACATCGAGTCGCTCACGGTGGCCCCCACCGAAGACCCCAGCCTCTCGCGCATGACCATCCAGACCACCGGTTCGGACGACGTCATCGAACAAATCACCAAGCACCTCAACCGCCTGATCGAAGTGGTCAAGGTGGTCGACCTGACCGAAGGCGCCTACACCGAGCGCGAGCTGATGCTCGTGAAGGTGCGCGCCGTGGGCAAGGAGCGTGAAGAAATGAAACGCATGGCCGACATCTTCCGCGGCCGCGTGATCGACGTCACCGACAAGAGTTACACCATCGAGCTCACCGGTGACTCGTCCAAGAACGACGCCTTTCTGGAGGCGATCGACCGCAGCGCCATCTTGGAGACCGTGCGCACCGGCGCGTGCGGCATCGGGCGCGGCGAGCGCATCCTGCGCGTCTAAATCCAACCTGAACTCAACAATTCATCCCAAGGAGATCCCATGAAAGTTTTCTACGACAAGGACTGTGACCTGTCCCTCATCAAAGGCAAGACGGTCGCCATCATCGGCTACGGTAGCCAGGGCCATGCCCACGCCCAGAACCTGAACGACAGCGGCGTCAAGGTCGTGGTCGGCCTGCGCAAGGGCGGCGCTTCCTGGGACAAAGTCGGCAAGGCCGGCCTCACGGTCATGGAAGTCAATGACGCGGTCAAGGCCGCCGACGTGGTCATGATCCTGCTGCCCGACGAGCAGATCGCCGAGGTCTACACCAACAACGTGGCGCCCAACATCAAGCAAGGCGCTTCGCTGGCCTTCGCACACGGCTTCAACGTGCACTACAACCAGGTGGTGCCGCGCGCCGACCTGGACGTCTGGATGGTCGCGCCCAAAGCCCCCGGCCACACCGTGCGCAACACCTACACCCAGGGCGGCGGCGTGCCCCACCTGGTCGCAGTGCACCAGGACAAGAGCGGCAAGGCCCGTGACCTGGCCCTGAGCTACGCCATGGCCAACGGCGGCGGCAAGGCCGGCATCATCGAGACCAACTTCAAGGAAGAGACCGAGACCGACCTGTTCGGCGAGCAGGCCGTGCTGTGCGGCGGCGCCGTCGAGCTGATCAAGATGGGCTACGAGACCCTGGTCGAAGCCGGCTACGCGCCCGAAATGGCCTACTTCGAGTGCCTGCACGAACTCAAGCTGATCGTCGACCTGATCTACGAAGGCGGCATCGCCAACATGAACTATTCGATCTCCAACAACGCGGAGTTCGGCGAGTATGTGACCGGCCCTGAAGTGATCAACGAAGAGTCGCGCAAGGCCATGCGCCACGCATTGAAGCGCATCCAGAACGGCGACTACGCCAAGATGTTCATCCAGGAAGGTCGCCTGAACTACCCGAGCATGACCGCCCGCCGCCGCAACACCGCCGATCACAGCATCGAAGTGGTGGGTGCCCAGCTGCGCGCCATGATGCCCTGGATCGCCAAGAACAAGCTGGTCGACCAGACCCGCAACTGATCGGCTTCGACCGTTCAAGCCCAAGGCCACTGCGGTGGCCTTTTTTCTTGTTCTGATGGCTTGGCATACACTCGCCAAGACAGGCCGCCGGCGGGCGACCGACGCAAAGGAAAACCGATGGACCCCGAATTCGAGCAGGACAGCGAATCGTCTGCCGCGCCGCGCAAGCCGCGCAAAGGCATCTACATCCTGCCCAATCTGTTCACGCTGGCGGCCCTCTTCGGGGGCTTTTACGCGATCGTGATGGCCATGAACAACCGCTTTGACCTGGCCGCGCTCGGCGTGTTTTGCGCCATGGTGCTCGACAGCCTGGACGGCCGTGTGGCCCGCATGACCAACACCCAGAGCGCCTTTGGCGAGCAAATGGATTCGCTGGCCGACATGGTGTCTTTCGGCGCGGCGCCGGCCCTGATCGCCTACGAATGGGCGCTCAAGGGCCTGGGCCGCTGGGGCTGGATCGCGGCCTTCGTCTACTGCGCCTGCGCGGCCTTGCGGCTGGCGCGTTTCAACGTCAACACGGCGGTGGTCGACAAGCGTTACTTCCAGGGCCTGCCTTCGCCAGCGGCCGCGGCATTGGTGACCGGCTTCATCTGGATCATGACCGACGCCGAAGTGGCCGGTTCCAGCATGGCCTGGCCCATGTTCGTGATGGCGCTGTACGCAGGCCTCACCATGGTCACCAATGTGCCGTTTTACAGCGGCAAGGAAGTGCATTTCAAAAAGAGTGTGCCTTTCTTCGTGGTCGTGCTGATCGCCTTGGCGATCGCCGTCATCAACATCCATCCGCCGGCGGTGCTGTTCGGCTTGTTCGTGCTTTATGGCCTGAGCGGTTATGTGCTCTACGCCTGGCGGCGCTTCAAGGGCGAGCACGCGAGCGTGATCAGCACCTCGACCGACGAGCCCGACGAACGCGGCCTGCACCAGTAGCCCTGGCGACAGCCAGGGGTTTTTTCTGTGCTACATTCCCATCCATGAAATCGATCGCACTGTCTCTACGACTCACGCCCCACGGGCGGGATGTGTAGCGCGCGCGACCATTTTCCACAAGGCCCGTATGCCATCCGCAGCGGGCCTTTTGCATTTTTGACCTGCGGGTGTTCCAACCTGGAGTAAGACATGGCTGACAAGCTGATCATTTTTGACACCACCTTGCGCGATGGCGAGCAGTCGCCCGGCGCTTCGATGACGCGCGATGAAAAGCTGCGCATCGCCCGCCAGCTCGAGCGCCTGAAGGTCGATGTGATCGAGGCCGGTTTTGCCGCCAGCTCCAACGGCGACTTCGAGGCGGTGCAAAACATCGCCAATGCGATCAAGGACTCGACCATCTGCTCGCTCTCGCGTGCCAACGACCGCGACATCGCGCGCGCCGCCGAAGCCCTCAAGGGCGCCAACAGCGCGCGCATCCACACCTTCATCGCCACCTCGCCGCTGCACATGGAAAAGAAGCTGCGCATGAGCCCCGAGCAGGTGCTCGAGCAGGCCAAGCAGGCGGTGCGTTTTGCGCGCAACCTTTGCGGCGACATCGAATTCAGTGCCGAAGACGGCTACCGCAGCGAACTTGACTTCCTCGCGCGCGTGGTCGAGGCCGTGATCGCCGAGGGCGCGAGCACCATCAACATCCCCGACACCGTCGGCTATGCGATCCCCGAACTCTATGGCGAATTCATCCGCGCCCTGCGCGAGAAAGTGCCCAACTCGGACAAGGCGATCTGGTCGGTGCATTGCCACAATGACCTGGGCATGGCCGTGGCCAACTCGCTGGCCGGCGTGAAGATCGGCGGCGCGCGCCAGGTCGAGTGCACCATCAACGGCCTCGGTGAGCGCGCCGGCAACTGCTCGCTCGAAGAGGTGGTCATGGCCGTCAAGACGCGGCGCGATTACTTCGGCCTGGAGGTCGGCATCGACGCCCAGCACATCGTGGCCGCCAGCCGCATGGTCAGCCAGACCACCGGTTTCGTCGTGCAGCCCAACAAGGCGGTGGTGGGCGCCAACGCCTTCGCGCACGCCTCGGGCATCCACCAGGACGGCGTGCTCAAGGCGCGCGACACCTACGAGATCATGCGTGCCGAAGACGTGGGCTGGAGCGCCAACAAGATCGTGCTGGGCAAGCTCAGCGGCCGCAACGCCTTCAAGCAGCGCCTGCAGGAGCTCGGCGTCGAGCTCGAAAGCGAGACCGAGATCAACAACGCCTTCACCAAGTTCAAGGAACTGGCCGACCGCAAGAGCGAAATTTTTGACGAGGACATCCTCGCGCTGGTCAGCGACGAGAGCGTGACCAGCGAAAAGGAGCAATACGGTTTCGTCTCGCTGTCGCAGCGCAGCGAGACCGGCGAGCAGCCCACGGCCGCCATCGTGTTCACGGTCGATGGCAAGGAAGTCAAGAGCGAATCGGCCGGCAACGGGCCGGTCGACGCCTCGCTCAAAGCCATCGAGGCGCATGTGAAAAGCGGTGCCGAGATGGTGCTGTACTCGGTCAATGCCATCAGCGGCTCCACCGAAAGCCAGGGCGAGGTCACGGTCCGTCTGCAAAACAGCGGGCGGGTGGTCAACGGCGTGGGGGCCGATCCGGACATCATCGTGGCCTCGGCGAAGGCTTACCTGAGCGCGCTCAACAAGCTGCACAGCAAGGCCGACCGGGTCGCAGCCCAGGGCTGAGCGGCCTTCCGCGGCACCTGAACTAAGTCGCGCAAGTGATTGATCTTGCGCGACTTTTTTTGGGCGTGTACACTCCACGCAACTTTTTCTCAAATTTGTCACTTTTTTGCATGGCCCGCCTTCGCATTGCCCTATCCTCGCCTTCCTGGTTCCGAATCCTCGCTGCAGGGGCGCTGGCGCTGGGCATGCTTGCCTTCTGGAGCGAAGCGGCGGCGCAGGCGGCCACGCACAAGCGCGCAGCCACTGCCAGCGGCAAGAAAGCGGTGGCGGCCAAACCCGCACAGACCGCAGTGCGTCGCACCGCCAAAAGTGCGCCGCTCAAAACCGCTGCGATTGCGGCACGCCCCTCGTTTGGCCAGCTCGCGGGCTTGCATGCGGTCAACGATCCGCTGGATCTGCGTTCGAGCGTGGCGCTGGTGATCGACCAGGACACGCAGGAAGTGCTGCTGCGCAAAAACGAACAGGCGGTGTTGCCGATCGCTTCGCTGACCAAGCTGATGACCGGTCTGGTGGTGGCCGAAGCGCAGCTGCCGATGTCCGAGATGGTCACCATCACCCAGGCCGATGTCGACACCGAAAAGGGCAGCAGCTCGCGCCTGGCGGTCGGTTCGGTGCTCTCGCGCGGCGACTTACTGCACCTGGCGCTGATGTCGAGTGAAAACCGTGCGGCGCATGCCCTGGGCCGCACCTTTCCCGGCGGCCTGGAGGCCTTCGTCGAACGCATGAATGCGCGCGCGCAGTCGCTGGGCATGCGCGACACGCGCTATGTCGAACCGACCGGCCTGTCGAGCCGCAACCAGTCGAGTGCGCACGACCTCGCGACCCTGGTCGCCACCGCCTACAAAGAGCCGGTGCTGCGCGAGCTGTCGACCTCGCCAGGTCGGGAGGTTGAAGTCGGTCGCCGTGTGCTGCACTACAACAACACGAACCGCCTGGTGAAGAGCCCGCAATGGGACATCGGCCTGCAAAAGACGGGCTACATCTCGGAAGCCGGCCAGTGTCTGGTGATGCAGGCCCACATCGCGGGCCGCAAGCTGATCCTGGTGTTCCTGGACTCGGCGGGCAAACTCAGCCGCATCGCCGACGCCGAGCGCGTGCGCCGCTGGCTGGAGTCCGGCCCGCGTGCCGCCACGCTGGGCGCCGGCCTCGCGCGCCAGAGCTGAGCCCTTCCCACGCATTCCCAAGCCCTCCTCGGAGGGCTTTTTTCATGCCTCGGGTTTGTGGCCCAGGGACGCCGAAATGTGCTGGGCCGTGGCTTGCAGCTTGGCGATCCAGGCCTCGTCGAGGCGGTCTGCGGGGGCCGAGATCGACAGACCCGCCAGCAGCTTGCCCTGGTCGTCGTAGATGCCGGCGGCGATGCAGCGCACGCCCAGCTCGAGCTCCTCGTTGTCGCGCGCAATGCCGTACTGGCGCACGCGCGAGAGTTCGCGCTCGAGCACCGGCAGCACCGTGATGCTGTTGCGCGTGTGGCCAGCCAGGCCACTGCGCGAGGCGTAAGCGCGCACGCGCACCGGGTCGTCGGCGGCGAGAAAGAGCTTGCCGACCGAGGTCAGGTGCAGCGGGGCGCGGGCACCAATGGCGCGCACCACCTGCATGCCCGAGCGTTCGCTGTAGGCGCGCTCGATGTAGACGATCTCGTCGCCCTGTCGCATGCTGAGGTTGACCGGTTGCTGGATCAGCTTGTGCAGTTCGCGCATCGGCGCCAGCGCGGCATCGCGCACATTGAGCCGACCCTTGACCAGATTGCCCAGCTCCAGCAGGCGCATGCCCAGGCGGTAGTTGCCGGCCTCGGGCCGATCAACGAAGCGGCCGACCGTCAGGTCGTTGAGGATGCGGTGGGCCGTCGAGGGGTGCAGGCCGGTTTTCTCGCTGATTTCCTTGAGCGAGATCGCCTCTTCGCGGCTGGCCAACACATCGATCAGGCTGAACATGCGCTCGATCACCTGGATGGTCGGCGTGGCGGAAACGGGGACGTCAGCTTTTCGCATAGAACTGCTTTGAGAAAAGTTGATTTTACTTGGTGAAATGGCGAGGTGCACTCACAGTGCCCGCCAGGCCCCGTCGACCAGCACCTCGCAGGGCGAGAACTTGGCCTTGTAATTCATTTTGGGGCTTTGCGCGATCCAGTAGCCGAGGTAGACATGGGGCAGCTGCAGGCGCCGTGCCTGCGCGATTTGCCAGAGCACGCCATAGGTGCCGTAAGCGGCGCCCTCATCTTGCGGCTCGTAGAAGGTGTAGACGGCCGAGATGCCCTGGTTGAGCACATCGACGATGCTGACCATCTTGAGCACACCGCTGTCGGCTTCGCGAAACTCGACCAGGCGCGAGTTCACGCGGCTTTGCAGCAGGAACTGGGTGTATTGGTCCACGCTGTCCTGGTCCATGCCGCCGCCCGCGTGGCGACCGTGCTGGTAGCGCAGGTAGAGCGCGTAATGCTCCTGTGCGAAATGCAGGTTCATGACCCGCACCTGCAGACCCTCATGCCGGCGCTGGCTGCGGCGCTGGCTGCGCGAGGGGGCAAAGTCGTCCACACGCACGCGCAGGGGGATGCAGGCCTGGCAGCCATCGCAGTAGGGGCGGTAGGTGAAGACGCCGCTGCGCCGAAAGCCCTTGCCCACAAGGTCGGAATAGCTTTCGTTGCGGATCAGGTGGCTCGGCGTGGCCACCTGGGAGCGCGCCATGCGCTCGGGCAGGTAGCTGCAGGGGTAGGGCGCTGTGGCGTAGAACTGCAGCGCCTGAAGGGGGAGGTCCTGGAGCAGGGTCACGGTGCGGCCTCGGGCGGTTCATCCCAGTATAGGCGCTCATGCGACCAGTCGATGGCGGGCCGCTGCTGGGCGGCCTGCATGGTCCGCACGAACTGCGCACGCGGCACCTCGGCCGCGCCCAGCGAGGCCAGGTGGGACGTGTTTTGCTGGCAATCGATCAAGGGCACGCCGTGGCGCCGCGCCGCGTCCACCAGCAGGCACAGCGCCAGCTTGGAGCCATCGCGCACGGTGGTGAACATCGACTCGCCAAACACCGCATGGCCGATCGCCACAAAGTACAGGCCCGCCAGCAATTGCCCGTCCTGCCGCAGCTCCGCGCTGTGGGCCCAGCCCTGGCGGTGCAGCTCGCTGTAGGCCGCGATGATGGCCGGTCCGATCCAGGTCCCGTTTTGACCGGGACGCGGCGTGCGCGCGCACTGGCCGATGACCTCGCCGAAATCGCGGTTGAACACCAACTCCACCCCGGGCCGCGATCGCCACTGCTTGAGCGCCTGCCGCAAGGAGCGGTGCGTGCGAAAGGCCTCGGGACGCAGCACCATGCGCGGGTCGGGCGACCACCACAGCACCGGCTGCCGCGGACCGAACCAGGGGAAGATGCCTTGCCGGTAGGCCGCCAGCAGCTGCGCCGCGTCCAGCCCCTCGCTGGCCGCCAGCAGGCCCGGCGCCGGGCTGTGCGCGGGCCAGGCCTGCGTCAGCGCAGGAAAGGGCTGGCCTGCTTCCAGCCAGGTCAGCGGGGGCGTGGGCGCTTGCTCTTGCATGCCGGAATTAGACAACAGGCGCGCCACCGCTTCGGCCGGGGCTTTGCCGCTATGCTTGAACCATGAAGCTCTACAACTACCACCGCTCCTCGGCCTCGTTTCGGGTGCGCATCGCGCTGGAGCTCAAGGGCCTGCGCTACGACTACATGCCTGTGCACCTGCTGCGTGGCGAGCACCGCCAGGCCGACTACACGCAGCGCGCACCCGAACAGCTCGTGCCGCACCTGGAGGTGGATGGCCAGCAGCTGGCGCAATCGATGGCGATCATCGAGTACCTCGACGAGACCCATCCCGAGCCCCCCCTGCTGCCGCAAGACCCCATGGGCCGTGCCCGGGTGAGGGCGCTGGCGCAATCGATCGCCTGCGAAATCCACCCGCTCAACAACCTGCGCGTGCTCAAGTACCTCGTCAAGACCCTGGGCCTGGACGAAGCGGCCAAGAACAGTTGGTACCGGCACTGGGTGCGTTCGGGCCTGGAGGCCTTCGAACGGCAGCTGGCCTGCCTGCCCGCCGCCCGCTTTTGCTGGGGCGACACGCCGACCCTGGCCGATTGCTGCCTTGTGCCGCAAATCTTCAACGGCCAGCGCTTCGACGTCGATTTCGCGGGTCTGCCGCGCACCATGGCCGCTTTCGAAGCCTGCATGGCCGAGCCCGCTTTCCAGCGCGCGCAACCCTCGAACTGCCCGGACTTCGAGCCATGACGGCCCTGCGCTCGGCGTTCGGGGACGCCGCACGGCTGCCGGCCGGTGTCGGCGCCTGGATGAGCACGCGCAGCGGCGGCTGTTCGGCGGCGCCTTATGACCGCCTCAATTTGGGCGACCATGTCGGTGACGATCCGGCCCATGTGCAGGCCAACCGCGCGCTGCTCGCGCGCAGCCTTGGTGCCCAGCCGGTGTTCATGCAGCAGGTCCATGGCCATGCGGTGGTGGGCTTGCACAGCGCCAACACGCCGACGCCCGTGGCCGATGCCTGCTGGAGCGAGGTGCCCGGCCTGGCCTGCACCGTCCTGGTCGCCGATTGCCTGCCTGTGCTGCTGTGGGATGCGCAGGCGCGCTGGGTGGCGGCGGCGCATGCCGGCTGGCGTGGCCTCGCGGGCCAGGCCGGGATGGGGGTGCTGGAGGCCCTGTGGCAAGCACTGCAGGGTCGGGGTGCCCGCGCCGCCGACACCCGGGTCTGGCTGGGCCCTTGCATCGGGCCCCAGGCCTTCGAGGTCGGGCCGGAAGTGCGGTCGGCGTTCGGCGCGGACGAGCCGGCGGTGGCGGCGGCCTTTCGCCCAGGACAGGGCGGGCGCCTGCTCGCCGACTTGCCAGCGCTGGCTCGCTGGCGCCTGCAGCGCATGGGCCTGGTGCACATCGGGGGCAACGATGGCACGCCCGCGCATTGCACCGTCACCCAGTCAGCGCTGTTTTTCTCCCACCGGCGAGACACGGTCCGCCTCGGTGGCAGCGGCCGCATGGCCGCCTGCATCTGGCTGGACCGGCGATGAGTCCTGCCCCGTCTGCGGGGCCGACTCGGCTTGCGCCTGCTGGCGCTGCAGCGCGCGCTTGCGCGCCGGTGTGCCCAGGATGTAGACCACGATGCCCAGCGGCAAGACCCCGTAGAGCAAGAAGGTGAACACGGCCCCCAGCACCGAGCCCTGGGTGCTGAAAGCCTCGGCCAGGCTCATCATGAGCACGACGTACATCCAGGCGATCACGACAAGGTGCATGTTTTTTCGCTGCGTTCAGAAACGGTTGTAATTTTGGCGACAATGAAAGCACCGACACTCGTCGGAAGCTGGCGCCGGACGCCGCGCATTCAAACAGGAGACGAGCCCATGGATTCAACCCCGCAATTCTGGACCCAAATGGGGCAGGCTTTCCAGGACAGCCTGGCCAAGAGTTGGGGGCAGGCCATGCAGCATTTTCAGACCATCGATCTGGGCGGCGCGCCGTTGCCCGGGGCCGCGAGCGCGCCGAACCTGAAGTTCTCGCCCGACAAATTGCAGTCCCTGCAGGCGCAGTATTTCAAGGACGCCACCGAGCTGTGGAACCAGAGCCTGCACAACAGCCTGCAAATCAAGGACCGCCGTTTCAACAGCGAGGCCTGGAACGCCAACCCCGTGGCGGCCTTCAATGCGGCCACCTATCTGCTCAACGCCCGCACCCTGATGGGCCTGGCCGAGGCGGTCGATGCCGATGCCAAGACCCGCAACCGCATCCGTTTCGCCGTCGAGCAATGGGTGGCGGCCGCCGCCCCCAGCAACTTCCTGGCCTTCAATGCCGAGGCCCAGAAAAAAGCCGTCGAGACCCAAGGCGAGAGCATCGCGCGCGGTCTGCAGAACATGTGGAAGGACATCCAGCAGGGCCACCTGTCCATGACCGACGAGAGCGTGTTCGAGGTCGGGCGCAACGTGGGCACCAGCGAGGGTGCGGTCGTCTTCGAGAACGCGCTGTTCCAGCTGATCGAGTACAAGCCCACGACGGCCAAGGTGTACGAGCGCCCCTTCCTGATCGTGCCGCCCTGCATCAACAAGTTCTACATCCTCGACCTGCAGCCCGAGAACTCCTTCGTGCGCCATGCGGTCGACCAGGGACACCACACTTTCCTCGTGAGCTGGCGCAACCCCGACGAGTCGATGCGCAACACCACCTGGGACGACTACATCGGCGAGGGCGCCATCCGCGCGATCGAGGTCGTGCGCGAGATCGGCAAGTCCGAGGACATCAACGCCCTGGGCTTCTGCGTGGGTGGCACCATCCTGGGCACCGCGCTGGCGGTGCTAGCCGCCCGCGGCGAGAAGCCGGTGGCCTCGGTCACCTTCCTCACCACCTTCCTGGACTTCAGCGACACCGGCATCCTGGACGTCTTCATCGACGAGCACTTCGTGAAGTTCCGCGAGGGCCAGATGGCGCAGGGCGGCCTGCTCAAAGGCCAGGACCTCGCCTCCACCTTCAGCTTCCTGCGCCCCAATGACCTGGTGTGGAACTACGTGGTGGGCAACTACCTCAAGGGCGAGACGCCGCCGCCCTTCGACCTCCTGTACTGGAACAGCGACTCCACCAACCTGCCGGGCCCCATGTACTGCTGGTACCTGCGCAACGCCTACCTGGAGAACAATCTCAAGGTCCCGGGC
>JACCDU011145402.1_pt1 | contig 13481 bp, 11 predicted proteins | sample 7446081 | NCBI WGS metagenome assembly JACCDU01 (sample SAMN15323447, study PRJNA562643) | freshwater metagenome | isolation source: river surface water | place: USA:Blue River Watershed | collected 2017-08-17 | reverse complement strand
GTGACCAAGGATGGGGGAGCGGCGCTGAACCATTTCAATAAGAAACACAAGGGCGAGTTGGTGCGTGACTTGGTGAGTACGATGCCAGACATCACTTCTGCCGATGATTTCGTGTCGTGGGGTGCTTCGCACGGGTTGGATCTGTCCCTGCGCGGCGACTCAGTAGTTCTCGCCGTTTAGGCAGTTCCGGGTGCTCTTTAGTGGTGGGCGCGGTGGCAGTCCGCCACATGGTCATTGACGACGCCGACGGCTTGCATGTGTGCATACGCCGTGGTCGGCCCGACGAATGCAAAGCCGAGCTTTTTCAATGCAGCGGCGAGGGCGCGTGATTCCGGTGTGATGGCGGGAACGTCGGACAGTTGAGCGGGTGGGCCCAGGCGGTTGGTGGGTGCCATGCTCCAGATGAGTTCTGTGAGTGCGCCGGGGGATTCGCGGATTAATTCTGCGGTCACCGTTGCATTACGTATCGTGGCATCGATTTTTGCGCGGTTTCGAATGATGCCGGTGTCGGCCATGAGCCGTTCACGGTCCACGTCGGTAAACGCGCTGATGGCTTCGGGGTCGAATCCTGCGAACGCGCGGCGAAATCCGTCCCTGCGTTTGAGAATGGTGATCCAGGAAAGACCCGACTGGAAGGCTTCGAGGCTGAGGCGTTCAAACATTTCCCGATCACCGTGGACTGGGACGCCCCATTCTGTGTCGTGGTATTCCTGGTACAGGGGATCTGTACCGCTCCATGCACAGCGTGCGAGCCCGTCGGCCCCGACATTCACCGAGTTCATCGGTGGGGGATTCCTTCGAGATCCAGCAGCCACACCTTTGTGGGGATGCCGTTCCCGCCGGAGTACCCCGTGATTCTGCCATCGCTGGCAAGGACACGGTGGCAGGGAACGATGATGGGAATGGGATTTGCGCCGACAGCGCCGCCGACAGCGCGACCGGCAGCCTTCCGGCCTGTGGCGGCACCAACCTCGCCATACGAGCGCACAGCGCCGTAGGGGATGCTGTTGAGTTCGCCCCACACCGACGACTGGAACGAGGTACCGCTCAGCGACACTGGCAGGTCAAATGTCCGTCGTTCACCACGGAAGTATTCCCGCAACTGTTGTGCGGCCTCGGCGAGAACGGGTGACGGGTTTTCAGCCTCGTTGTCATGGGGAAGACCCCCATTTCGTTCGATGTTCAGTCCGATGATGCGGCCGTCACAGGCCGTGACTTCAATACGCCCGATGGGGCTGTCCAAGCGGATGATCGAATCGTGTGTTGTCATGCCTTGAGGCTACAGAGGTTTGCCGCATGGTGTCGAGGCTCAATTACGGTCTGCGGATAACGAGGCAATTTATGCCGCTGGGGATACCTCGACGGGAGCGTACTCGGCGGCGTCAATGCCCAATGCCTCATTCAAGGCCAGGGCTTGTGCATTGAGCAAGGACAAGCGTGCAATGAGGTCATTGTGGACGGATACGAGTTCGTTGTATTTGTCGCGCATCTTGGTCAAAATTCTTGAACGTTCGGTCAACGCGGCCCTAGCTGCAGAAAATTCAGAGCTCGAGGGGAAAGCCCCTGGCGTGTCTGCTTGGGCGTTGAAGGCGGCGACATCCTCGTCCAGTTTCGTCCGCAACTTCGTGTATTTCGCCAGACGTTTCGCCAATACGGCTTCGGATGACTGTATGGCAGCAACGGTGTCCGCAATTTCCGACGTGATCGATGCAAAGACCGCGGTGGCGCGATCCGCGAGTTCCACAACGGAGTTGCGCCGATCGAAATAGCGTTCGTAGATGGCCTCTAATTCGTTGGGAAGCTCCGAGACCTCGGTGCCGAGAATGGCAAAGAGTTCATTCACGCGAGCCTGTGGAGACGCACTGCGATACGGGGTCAGTCGTTCGGTGAGGGACCCCTCTGGCAGTGCGTCAAAGGCTGCGTTGACGAGTGCGCCGACGGCATCACGTTCGCCGTCATCAAATCGCGCCCAGACGGCGTGCAGCATTTCGTGTGCGGCGACGACCGGCTCCAGCGTTGTCACGGTGTCGTCGGTGATGTCCAGCAGGTGAATCGTGTCCGTGTTCGGGTCATAGCAGCCCAATACGGCGATGCCTTTCTCGCGGATTGGACACGATTCGTCAAAGGTCTCTGCAGTATGCAGTGTGGGGTGTGCGACGTACAAGTAGAACCGTCCCGCGGCGGACATTCCCGCGTCAGAGACGTAACCGTCGATTGTTGCGGTGGGCACCGATTTGCCGACAGTCAGCCAGTCGCGAACATCGTCCCGAAAAACAACGGCAAGCGAACCAGCGACTAACACCACAATTTGTGTTCCAATTGCGAGGGCGGCAATCGCCACACCGACGCTGCGGCCCAAACCGGGCACGAGGAACTTTCTCACCCTGTAAGGCTACGCGTTAGTGGCCTGTCAACGGTGCAAGCAGCTTGGCGATAATCGAGGGGCTACCCGTAGCGTTTTCCTCAGCGTCTGCCGCTGTCATGCCGATTAATCCCATGTTTGCGCCGATGAACCTCAACGGTTCAAGTTCCCAGTCGGGGGAGTGGTGCCCCACCCACGGCAGTCGTGTCAGGTGGCTGTCTGTTCGTGTGATCAGATCGGCGAGGGTGCGTCCCGCAAGGTTTGTGGTGGTCAGGCCGTCACCCACATAACCACCAGCGCTTCCGATGCCGGACTCGTGGTCATAGGCAACGTGGGCGTGCCAGTCGCGGGGAACGCCCAGTGGGCCACCCCATCGATGCGTGACTTCAAGCGTGCCGGCCTGTGGGAACATCTCTGAGAGGGTCCTCTCGAGGTGCCCAAACACAGCAGCGCTCTGGTCGTATTCGGGTTTGATCGCGGAACCCAAGTGGTATCGCGCGCCACGGCCGCCGAATGCGAATCGATTATCAGCAGTTCGCTGGCCGTAGATGATGAGGTTGCGTCCGTCACTGAAGGTGTGGCCGTGCTGCAGGCCAATTTCGTCCCACACGGAATCCGGCAGGGGAGCTGTGGCGATCATCAGGGAGTACAGCGGCAGAATGCGCCGATGTGTCTGTGCAATTGAGGCACCGTAGCCTTCGGTCGCGTTGACGATGTGGCGTGCTGTGACAACGCCGCGGTCGGTAACGACACGACCCGAGCTCCATGACTCGACGGTGGTGTGTTCGTAAATCGTGGCCCCGCGCTGTTCGACAGTCCGTGCCATACCCGTCACAAGTTTCGCGGGGTGAATTCGCGCACAATCGTGGGTGAACGTCGCGCCTCGAGCTCCAGCAGCGTGAACTTGGGCGGCATCCACCCAGTCGAGCGCGTCGATTCCGAGGTTCTGGGTTTCGGCCACTTCGGCCCGCAACATTTTCTCCTGAAGCGGTGTGCGGGCATAAATCAGGGTGCCGACGCGGGCGAAATCACAGTCGATGTGTTCTGCCTCAATCACGCGACCAATTTCGCCAATCGAGTCGACCATGGCGTCACGCAAGCCCTTCGCTGCGTCAAAGCCGTACTTCGACACCAGAGCGCTCGTGGTTTGAGGGAACAGGGCACTGGCCCAGCCACCGTTTCGACCCGAGGCGCCAAATCCGGCGACGTTCTTGTCCAGCAGGGCGATACGCAGTCCGGGGTCGCGTTTCTGAAGATAGTACGCGGTCCAGATACCCGTAAGGCCGGCGCCGATGATAGCGACATCCACCACAGTGTCGCCATCCAGCGCCGGCCTCGGGGTAACCGATTCCGGAACCGTGTCGTTCCACAACGAGACGGTCGGAGCTGTCATTACAGCAGCTTGCTTGCTTCGGTCAAGACTTCGCGCAGGATGCCCTCGATCTCGGTGAACTCCGACTGACCGATGGTCAGCGGGGGAGCCAGCTGGATTACGGGGTCTCCGCGGTCGTCTGCGCGGCAGTACAGCCCAGCCTCGTACAGAGCCTTGGACAGGAAGCCGCGCAGCAGGCGCTCGGATTCGATTTCGTCGAAGGTCTCCTTGGTCGCGCGATCCTTGACGAGTTCGATGCCATAGAAGTAGCCAGCACCACGGACGTCACCGACGATGGGGATGTCCTTGAGCTGCTCGAGGGTCGCCTTGAACGCGGCAGCGTTGTTGCGCACGTTCTCGTTGAGGCCTTCTTCTTCATAGATGTCGAGGTTCGCGAGAGCGACGGCCGACGACACGGGGTGACCGGCGAAGGTGTACCCGTGCATGAAGGCGTTCGAGCCGTGCTTGAAGGGCTCGTAAACCTTTTCGTTGACGATGGTTGCGCCGATGGGCGAGTATCCCGAGGTCATGGCCTTGGCACAGGTGATCATGTCGGGTTCGTAACCGAATGCGTTACATGCGAACATTTCACCAATACGACCGAATGCACAAATGACTTCGTCCGAGACGAGGAGCACGTCGTGCTTGTCGCAAATTTCGCGCACGCGCTGGAAGTATCCAGCAGGAGGCGGGAAGCATCCGCCGGCGTTTTGTACGGGCTCGAGGAAGACGGCTGCCACAGTTTCGGGGCCTTCCATCTCGATCATTTCTTCGATGCGGTTAGCTGCCCAGAGGCCGAATTCTTCTTCGGTTCCGGTGAAGCCCATTTCGTCTGCACGGTAGTAGTTCGTGTTGGGGACACGGAAGCCGCCAGGCACTAGGGGCTCGAACATCTGCTTCAGCGCGGGGATACCGGTAATTGCCAGCGCACCCTGAGGGGTGCCGTGGTAGGCAACTGCACGCGAAATCACCTTGGTCTTCAAGGGCTTGCCCTGAAGCTTGAAGTATTGCTTTGCAAGCTTGAACGCGGTTTCTACTGCTTCGCCACCACCGGTCGAGAAGAACACGCGGTTCAGGTCCCCGGGTGCGTAGTCAGCAAGACGAGCGGCGAGCTCGATATCTGCGGGGTGTGCGTACGACCAGATGGGGAAGAAGGCGAGCTCTTGTGCCTGCTTTGCTGCAACCTCTGCGAGCTTCTGGCGGCCGTGACCGGCGTTGACAACGAACAGACCCGAGAGACCGTCGATGTACTTCTTGCCCTGGATGTCAAAGATGTGGTGACCTTCACCCTTGGTGATGATCGGCACTCCGTGGCCGGCTTCCATGCCGGACTGGCGCGCAAAGTGCATCCAAAGGTGATCCTTGGCCAGCCCCTGAAGGCGGGCTTCTTCACCGCTGAATTTGGTGGATGCTTCAGACATGATTATCTGCTCCTGTTTGAGGGGAACCCTTAGCGGGTACCCCAGTCGTAGTGTTGTTTCTTCAATTGCAAATACATGAATACTTCGGTCTCGACTACGCCCTCGACGGTGCGAATCTGCCCGTTGAGGAGGTTGAGGAGGTCGTCGTCGTCTTCACAGACAACTTCGGCGAGGATGTCGAAGCCACCTGCCGTCAGTACTACGTATTCAACGGCGGGGATTTCGCCGAGTTTGTCCGCAATTGCGCGGGCATCGCCGATGGTGCGGATACCAATCATTGCTTGACGGAAGAATCCCAATTGCATGGGGTCCGTCACGGCCACGATCTGCATCACTCCGCTTTCGGTGAGTTTCTGCACACGCTGGCGAACCGCGGCTTCGCTGAGTTCAACTGCTCGGCCGATGTCGGAGTACGACTTTCGTCCGTCAGCCTGCAACTGCTCGATGATCGCCTTCGAGACGTCATCCAGCACTACAGCTCGGTTTTGGTTTGCCATGCGGTCATTCTGACAGGTATTTCGGTGAAGCGCAATTGATTTCGAAGCAATTTTGGAAAAATACAGACGAAATTCGAAGAAAAATGGGTGGAAACTTTCGTGCTCTGTGATTAGTGTTAAGCCATGACTCAAAAAACTCTTCGCAACTACATCAATGGTGAGTATGTTGACAGCCGCGGCACCGCGGCCATCGACCTGATCAACCCCGCCACCGGCGATGTCTACGCGCAATCACCCGTATCCACCGCCGCCGATGTTGACGCTGCCTACCAAGCCGCCAACACTGCATTCGCAGAGTGGGGTGAAACCACTCCCTCGGAACGTCAGCTCGCACTGTGGCGAATTGCCGACGAAATCGAAAAGCGTGCAGATGATTTCGCCGCTCTCGAAATCGAAGACACCGGTAAGCCCGAAGCCTTCGTCGTCAGCGAAGAAATTCTTGTCGGTGTCGACCAGCTGCGATTCTTTGCTGGTGCCGCTCGTAACCTCGAAGGCCGCGCTACCGGTGAATACATGAAGGACCACACCTCGAGCATCCGCCGCGAACCCATCGGTGTCGTCGGACAGGTAACGCCCTGGAACTACCCCCTCATGATGGCTTTCTGGAAGTTCGCACCCGCGATCGCAGCCGGTAACACCACTGTCCTGAAGCCTTCCGACACCACACCTCAATCAACTCTGTTGCTCGCCGAGGTGTGCCAGCAGTTCCTGCCCAAGGGTGTTGTCAACGTCGTCGTCGGCGACCGCACCACCGGCGCTGCCATGACAGAACACAAGATTCCCCAGATGGTCTCGATCACCGGCTCTGTTCGTGCCGGTATGGAGGTCGCTCGCAGCGCATCGTTCGATGTGAAGCGCGTTCACCTTGAGCTCGGCGGCAAGGCCCCCGTTATCGTGTTCGACGACGCCGACATTGAGCGCGCCATCGAAGGCATCGCTGTCGCCGGTTACTTCAACGCCGGTCAGGACTGCACCGCAGCGACACGTGTTCTCGTTCACGAAAACATTCACGACGAATTCGTGGCAGCAATGAAGGCCTACATTCGTGACAATGTTGCAACGGGTATGCCCAACGAAGACGTGCTGTTTGGCGCTGTGAACAACATCAACCAGTTCGACCGTGTTTTGGGAATCCTCAACGACCTACCCAACAACGCGAATATCGAAATCGGTGGCGCTCGCCAGGGAGATCGCGGATACTTCATCCAGCCGACCCTTGTGTCGGGCCTGCAGCAAACCGACTGGGTCATTCAGAACGAAATTTTTGGACCGGTTATTACTGTCCAGAAGTTCTCGAACGAGGCCCAGGCCCTCGAGTGGGCAAACGATGTCGACTACGGTCTGGCCTCGTCCGTGTGGACCAAGGACCACGGCCGTGCGATGCGTTTCGCAAAGCATCTCGATTTCGGCGCAGTGTGGATCAACACCCACATTCCGATTGTTGCCGAAATGCCTCACGGTGGTTTCAAGCACTCGGGTTACGGCAAGGACCTCTCGGCCTATGGTTTCGAGGACTACACGCGCATCAAGCACGTGATGTCGTACATCGGCGAGTAAGTTCGTTCGATTTTTACACCGCGGGGTGGCACTGTTCACAGTGTCGCCCCGCGGCTTTTTGTACACAGTCCGTGGTGAGTCACTGACCGGATGTGGTGCGTGATGGTGCACTGTCGGAATGGAAATTGTGCCCCAGGGGCAGTGCGCATGATGTCGTTGCCACCAGTTCCCCGACATCAGCAGCCACGACGATTCCCCTGGTGGGGTGTTGTAATCCCCGTTGCCGTGTCCGTTTCCCTCGCCGTGGTGCTGAGGTCCCCGTTCGCGATGGTGGGTGCTGCGGCTGGACCGTTGATGGCGACAGCGGTGTGGTGGGAGGCGCGGCGCCAGTCGCGGCGAGATCACGCTAGTGCGGAATCCGAATATCGACGGGAGTTGGTGCGGGTCGCATCAGTGCATCATGGCGAAGCACAACGCACCATTTCCGAAGCCGAGAGACAGCATCCCCGTATTTCGGCGTGCGTGACCGATGAATTGTGGCGGCCATCAATGGCGGGGAACACTACAGTGCGATTGGGGAGGGTCTGGGACTCTGGGCTTCACGGCTGGCTGCCCTGGTGCGAAGACCTGCGAGGTGGAGTGGTCGTGATGGGGGACTGCACTGCCTCGCTTTCTGTTTTTCTCACGGCGGTGTGTGGTCTCACAGCCCAGCTGGGGGAAGCCGCTGAGAGCAACGGAGCGCAGGAGGGTCCCACCCGTTTCGATTGGTCCAGTGACGTATGGGTTGAGCGCGTGCACTCGGACGCGAATTTCAGATCTCGCAACACAACGACACCCCTCGTGATCCGCTGTCAGAACGGTCGAATAGTTTCGGTCAGCACGGCGGGTGCGCTGGCCTACCAGCGCAACGTAGCGGCAGACGTGCTCGACAGCCAAATGTCGAACCGCTTCCTGGCGCGATGCCGACAATCCGACGAAAGCCCCGAAGTGCGCTGGGCTATTCGGCCCGGCGAAAAACCGGGAATTGGGTTCGATGAGCGTGGTGAAATACATGTCCCGCTGTCCCAGCTGGACCCACACGCACTCGTCGCCGGTCGAACGGGCAGCGGAAAAAGCGAAATTCTCATTGCGGTGGTTGCGGCGCTCGCGCAGATGAATTCGCCTCGGCAGTTGTCCGTGATGGCGTTTGACTTCAAGGGAGGTGCCACGGCGCGTCGACTCGAAAACTTGCCACACCTCGTGGGAGTCGGAACCGACATGGATGCTGACGCCGCCGAGGCGTTGCTGTCACAGTTGCCCGGCGAAATCATTCGGCGAGAAAGGCTGTTGGACACGCAGGGTGTGGAATCAATGTCGGACTCTGAAAACCCCCACACGCTGCTCGTGATGATTGACGAATTCCAGGCCTTCCTGTCACTCCGTGGCGCCTCGGAAATCATCACCGATATTGCACGTCGGGGCAGGTCTCTGGGGATACGACTGCTGTTGGGTACACAAAATCCAGCGGGCGTGATCCGAGACGCGATCAGCGCAAATATCACGACACGAGTCGTGGCCCCCATGAACAGTTCCTTCGACGAAGCGTTTGTGCTGGGTGAGCCGTCGGCTCGCCGGCCATCGGTGGGGCAAGCGCTGGTTCGGGCGGCCGATGGCGTAGCCCGCCTCGGTGCGATACGACGAGTGGATGCGGACGTGCTTCGGGCTATCGCCAATCGGTGGACGGATAAGCAGATCGGCGGCCCACCCCAATGGAGTGAGCCGCCGACCGTCGGGAATCCGAAGAGTATTACAGAACGCTCTCCACGCTGACCGAGTCGATGCCATTTGCCGCACCGACGGCTGCGTTGGTCAGCAGACCATCGTGGGTGTTGAGGCCCAGTGCGAGCGAAGCGTCATCGGACAGTGCAGCCTTCCAGCCCTTCGATGCCAGCGCGCGCACGTAAGGTGCGGTGGCGTTGGTCAAGGCGTGGGTCGAGGTTGCGGGGACAGCGCCAGGCATGTTGGCCACACAGTAGAACACCGAGTTGTGCACAGTGAACGTGGGGTCCGAGTGCGTGGTTGCGTGAGTGTCCTCGAAGCAACCGCCCTGGTCGACAGCGATGTCCACGAGCACGCTGCCGGGCTTCATGCGGCTGACAATGTCATTGGTGATGAGCTTGGGAGCCTTGGCGCCGGGGATCAACACCGAACCGATGAGCAGGTCAGCCTGAACGGCTGCCTTTTCGATTTCGTACGCGTTCGACGCGATCGTCTTGATGCGGCCCGAGTACAGTGCGTCGAGTTCGCGCAAGCGCTGGATATTGGTGTCAAGAACGGTGACGTCTGCGCCGAGTCCGACAGCAACCTGCACTGCGCTCGTGCCAGCGACACCGCCACCGAGAACAACAACGTTTGCGGGGTGAGTTCCGGGAACACCGGGAACCAGAAGTCCCTTGCCGCCGTTGGGGCGCAGCATGGCGTTTGCGCCGACGATTGCCGAGAGTCGGCCGGCTACCTCGCTCATAGGGGCGAGCAGGGGGAGCGCGCGGTTAGGAAGCTGAACGGTTTCGTACGCGATTGCGGTCACCTTTGACTTCAACAGCGCGTGGGTCAGCTCGGGCTCTGCAGCGAGGTGCAGGTAGGTGAACAACACAAGTCCCTCACGGAAGTGCTGGTATTCGCTCTCGATGGGTTCCTTGACCTTGAGCAGCAGTTCGGCAATGTCCCAGGTCGACTTGGCGTCGCCCAGAATGGTTGCACCCTGTGCGGTGTACTCGGCATCGGTAATGCCGCTTCCCAGACCAGCGCCGGTCTGGATGTACACCTCGTGGCCTGCGAGGGTCAGGTCCTTGACGCCTGCAGGGGTGATGGCAACGCGAAATTCGTTGTTCTTGATTTCAGCGGGGATTGCGATCCGCATGGGTATCTCTCCTGTGAGTAAACGGTGGTTCTGCCAGAAAGCAGCGCCTCGGTAATTATCCCGAAACGCCATGGAATTCGCAACGAAATCGCCCGAATGCTTCGAAATCAGTTTCGTGATTGTGACAATCTTGTAAAAATCGCGGTTTTGTGTTTCAGAATTGCGCTGAATGTGCAATTATCTACATACGCGAATGCGTGACAATGATGTCCCCGACAGTAGGAGCTCAGGCAATGAACCGTAATCTTCCCGCAGACCCGATCGTTCGCGAACTGGTTCAACACGCACGTTCGGCAGCAATGTCTCGTCGCGCACTCCTCGGTGGAGCTGTCGGTACCGCATCGGTCCTGTCTTTGGCCGCATGTGCTTCGGGCGACACCGCTCTGACCCCCGCAGTGGACATCTCCGCAGACGACCCCACAGTGAAGTGGGCGAACTGGCCGTTCTACCTCGACGAGGACGACGCAGGAAACCACCCCTCGCTCGACGCATTTGTGGCTGCTACGGGCATCAAGGCCGAGTACCTCGTTGACGTGGACGACAACAACTCGTACTTCGCCAAGGTGAAGGACCAGCTGGCTCTGGGCCAGGATGTCGGAGCCGACACGGTGTGCCTCACCGAGTGGATGGTCTCGCGACTGATTCGTCGTGGCTACACCCAGAAGTTCAACCTGGACAACATCCCCAACCATGCCAACCTCGTGGAAACACTCGCAAACCCCGACTTCGATCCCGGTCGTCAGCAGTCGCTGCCCTGGCAGGGTGGTTTCGCGGGTATCGCCTACAACACCGAAAAGCTTCCCGGTGGGTTGAAGAACATCGACGACCTATGGTCTGCTGACCTCAAGGGCCGCGTCACGGTTCTGTCGGAAATGCGCGACACCCTTGGTTGCATCATGCGCGCACAAGGTGCCGACATCACTAAGTTCACCTCGGAAGACTTCTATGCGTCACTGGACGTCCTCGAGAAGCAGGTCACCGACGGACAGATCCGTAACGTCAAGGGCAACTCGTACACCGAAGACCTCGTCAGTGAAGACGCTCTCGCTGCAATCGCGTGGTCGGGTGACATCACGCTCTTGAACTACGAAGCCGGCTACGAGAAGTGGAAGTTTGTTTTGCCCGAGTCCGGTGGAACCTTCTGGAACGACACGTTCATCATCCCCATCGGCAGCCCCCGCAAGACCAACGCGGAAAAGCTCATCAACTGGTACTACGACCCCGCGATTGCCGCAGAGGTTGCAGCATGGGTGAACTACGTGACCCCCGTGAAGGGCGCATACGAAGAAGCCATCAAGATTGACCCCGAACTTGCCAACAACCAGTTGATCTTCCCGCAAGAAGAAACGCTGAAGCAGGTGCACGTGTTCCGCACGCTGACCGACGCTGAGGACAACGAGTTCCAGGCTGCCTTCCAGTCTGTTCTGCTCGGTTAATCGAAAATTTTTTCAGGAGAATCACCGTGGTAGCTGAAGTATCCGGTCGTGGTTTTGCGCAGTCTGGCGCTGACCTCGAACTCGTCAATGTCTCGAAGCGTTACCCCGGCTTTACCGCCGTGGACGACCTTAGTCTGACAATTCCTGCTGGCTCATTCTTTGCGCTGTTGGGGCCGTCGGGTTGTGGCAAGACCACCACTCTGCGACTCATCGCGGGACTCGAGGAGCCCTCAGCTGGCACCATTCTCGTGGGCGGCAAGGACATCACCGCAACGAAGGCATATCAGCGTCCCGTAAACACGGTGTTCCAGTCGTATGCACTGTTCCCGCACATGACGATCCTCGAAAACGTGGCATTCGGTTTGAAGCGTCGCAAGATTGCCGACCCCATCAAGCTCGCCACCGAAGCACTGGAACTGGTCGAACTGGGCCACCTGGCACAGCGCAAGCCGCAGCAGCTCTCCGGTGGTCAGCAGCAGCGTGTTGCTCTGGCCCGTGCTGTCGTCAACCGACCCGCACTGTTGCTGCTGGACGAGCCTCTCGGTGCGCTCGACCTCAAGCTGCGTCGCCAGATGCAGCTCGAGCTCAAGGCCATTCAGTCCGAGGTCGGCCTCACCTTCCTTCACGTAACCCACGACCAGGAAGAGGCCATGACCATGGCCGACACTGTTGCGGTCATGAACAAGGGCAAGATCGAGCAGATGGGTGCTCCCGCCGAACTGTACGAACTTCCGTTCACCCGTTTCGTTGCCACCTTCCTCGGCCAGTCGAACCTGTTCGATGGTGTTGTCACCGGCCAGAATGATGGCATGTTGACCGTCGCCGTTGGCTCGGAAAACCTGCTGGTGCCCGCCTCTCGTTCGCAGATTTCAGCGGGGGCAATCACCGTCGGTGTGCGTCCTGAAAAGCTCGAAATTCACCGCCAGGCCCCCAAGGCCGCAGCCGGACGTCAAATCGTGGGCCCCGGTACCGTCAGCGACACTTCGTTCGCCGGTGTGTCGACCCAGTACGTCGTTCAGGTTCCCGTGCTCGGTGACATCACCGTGTTCGAACAGAACGACGGAGACATCGTGGGGGTTGGCGAGCAGGTGTGGCTGTCGTGGTCGGTCGATCACGCATTCGGCATTCCCGTTGAGGAAACCTTCGACGAGAACGACCTTTCGACTCGCGCACTCGCTGCAACCGTCAAGTAGGTCGCACCATGGCAATCGGAGCTTTCTCACACGGCCCCAGTGGTATCACCACTGATGCGCCGGCACAGCGCAGCAGTCGCATCGCATGGCTGTTGTTGCTTCCCGGCATCCTCTATCTCGTGCTCTTCTTCATCGTGCCGCTGTTTAGCCTGGTAATGACGAGCTTCCAGGAAATGGTGCCCGGTGGATTTATCGGTGAATATCAGAACGCATTCCGCTGGGAAAACTACACCGAGGTTCTCGGAATGTACGGGGAGCACACCCTGCGTTCGTTCCTTTACGCCGCAACGGCAACCGTTATTGCCCTGATTATTGGCTACCCGTTGGCCTATTTCATCGGCGTGAAATTGCGCCGATACCCGCTCTTGCAGTCGCTGGCGTTGGTCTTGGTAATTGCACCGTTCTTCATCTCGTTCCTGCTGCGTACGCTGGCGTGGAAGCAGATTTTGGCGGACGAGGGTTTCGTTATTGCCACGATGAAGACCTTGCAGTTGCTGCCCGATGATGCACACATCACGGGAACCGCGATTTCGGTTATTTTCGGTTTGGCCTACAACTTCATTCCGTTCATGACGTTGCCGTTGTACACGACGTTGGAGCGACTTGACCTGCGGCTCATCGAGGCGGGAAGCGACCTGTATGCCAACCCGTTCACGACGTTCATTAAGGTGACCGTGCCGTTGACGATGCCCGGCATCATCTCGGGCACATTGCTGACGTTTATCCCCGCCGCGGGTGATTACGTTAATGCGAGCGCGAACTTCTTGGGTTCCACCTCGACGGCGATGATCGGTAACGTCATCG
>JACCDU010964209.1_pt1 | contig 13483 bp, 10 predicted proteins | sample 7446081 | NCBI WGS metagenome assembly JACCDU01 (sample SAMN15323447, study PRJNA562643) | freshwater metagenome | isolation source: river surface water | place: USA:Blue River Watershed | collected 2017-08-17 | reverse complement strand
GTGGCTTTCTTGGTCGACGGTTTTGTGGGCGGCCCCGGCATGATCACCACCGCGCGTCGTCAATACCCGAACCAATACCTGCACTACCACCGCGCAGGTCACGGCATGATCACTAGCCCTAGCGCTAAACGTGGTTACACCGCCTTTGTTCTGGCGAAAATCTCCCGCTTGCAAGGAGCTTCAGGCATCCACGTAGGCACGATGGGCTTTGGCAAGATGGAAGGTGAGAACGATGACCGTTTGATCGCTTACATGATCGAGCGCGACGAGTGCCAAGGACCTGTCTACTTCCAAAAGTGGTACGGCATGAAGCCCACTACGCCCATCATCTCTGGCGGTATGAACGCTTTGCGTTTGCCAGGCTTCTTCAAGAACTTGGGCCACGGCAACGTGATCAACACCTCCGGTGGCGGCTCTTATGGCCACATCGACAGCCCAGCCGCAGGCGCGATTTCTTTGCGTCAGTCTTATGAGTGCTGGAAGTCAGGTGCTGATCCGATTGAGTTCGCCAAAGAGCACAAAGAGTTTGCCCGTGCATTCGCTTCCTTCCCAGGTGATGCCGACAAGCTGTTCCCAGGCTGGCGCGACAAGTTGTCGGCACACAAGTAAGTCGAGCCCCCCAGTCCAAAACAGGAGCCCATCATGACCAGCGAACCCATGTATCACCCGCAAGGCGATGAGGTGGCTTTGTACGAAGCCGCTTATGCAGCGCGTTTGCCCGTCATGGTGAAGGGGCCCACGGGCTGCGGTAAATCGCGCTTTGTGGAGCATATGGCTTGGCGCTTGGGCAAGCCGCTCATCACGGTGGCTTGCAACGAGGATATGACGGCTTCTGACTTGGTTGGCCGTTATTTGCTTGACAGCCAAGGCACACGTTGGGTGGACGGTCCGCTGACTCAAGCGGCCCGCATTGGGGCCATCTGTTATTTGGACGAGGTGGTGGAGGCGCGGCAAGACACGACGGTCGTGATTCATGCCCTGACCGACCATCGCCGCAGTATGCCCATCGACAAAAAAGCTGAGGTGGTGCAAGCCCATCCAGACTTTCAATTGGTCATCTCGTACAACCCCGGTTATCAAAGCGCGATGAAGGATTTGAAACCTTCGACCAAACAGCGCTTTGTAGCCTTTGATTTTGATTACCCCTTGCCCGAGCTGGAAGCCCAAATCGTGGTGAGCGAAACCGGCATCGACAGTGCAGCAGCCATGCAGCTGGTGCGTATTGCAGGAACCGCCCGTGCGCTCAAAGGGCATGGCCTGAGTGAGGGGGTGTCTACCCGCTTGCTGGTGTACGCGGCACAACTGATGCGTCAGGGCGTTGCGCCACGCGACGCTTGCCGCATGGCGATGGTGCGCCCCATCACCGATGACTTGGACATCCGACAAAGCCTGGACCATGCCATCGATGCCTGCTGGGGCTGACCCCAACGCACCTTGGGCGCATGACCCGCAGGTGTTAGCGGGCTGGCAAGCCTTGGACTGTGCTTTGCCTGCTGTTCGCCCGGTGTTTGAAGCCTGCGCACATGAAGCCATTGAGCGTCTGAGCCCCGCTTCTTTGCAGGCCTTTTGGCAAGGCGGTCGTCAGTTGGGCAAACTCGGCCGAGGTGCCGATCCTGTGCTGGCATGGCTCACCTACTGGCCCGAAGTGGTCGAAGCTTTGGGCGAGAGCGCTGCGGAGCAGGCCTTTGAACTTGTCATGGCCTTGTTGCTGCGAATGCACAAGTCTCCCAACAGCGCCGCCATGACTCCCTTGCTCACCAGTTTGGGACCTGTGGCTCAGCGTTTGGGTGGTCTATCAGTGTTGCGAGCATATTTGCACACGGTCGGTCATTTCATGGATCGCACCACAGGTTCTATTCATGGTCGACAAGCGACCTTGCCCAGCGCAGGATTGTCGGAGTTGCTGCTGCAAGCCCCGCGACTGTTGCAAACACTGTCCTTGTCAGGTTGGCAAGCGTGGGTAGATTTTGGTGCGCGTGCATATGCGCACCACCCACCACAACAAGAAGACTACTTTGCCTTGCGTAGCCCCGACAGCTTGGCTGTGCTGCAGCGCGAACGCCACGGCACTTTGCTCCATGATGCCGAACGCACGTTGAGCCTGAGCCTGCAAGCCATGTGGCAATTGCAAGCGCATGTGCTGCCCCTGCCAACGGCACAAGTGAGCGCGGAGCACGGGGTGCAAGCTGTGTCGGTCTTACCTTGTTTGCTGCTGGAGTCGACCGACAAAGGGCCCAGTTATGCCATGGGCTTGCCAGATGTATTGGATGGACAGGCTGGGGTCAGCGCTTTAGACCGTTACCGCCTCATGGTGATGCACATGGCCGGACACATCCGTTGGTCCAAGCCTTGCATCGCTGACAACTGGAGCCCGATGCAAAGGCTAGCGGTGGAGTGGTTTGAAGACACGCGCATTGATTTGCTATTGATGCGCACGTGGCCCGGTCTACGACAGAGCTTGCTGGCCCTGTACCCACCCGTACAAGAAGGCGGCTGCGACGAGGCCACGCACGCCTGTGTGCTGCATCGCCTCAGTGTGTGGAGCCGCAGCGTGTTGGATGAACGTTTTGTGGTGCAAGATCCGCAATTGCGGGAATGGCGCGAGCGCTTCATGGCCTTGGTAGATGGGCAAGGGGAGGCCACAGGCTCAGAGCAGGGCTTTCTCGCGGGGCAGGTGAGTACGGCTCAAGTGGCGCAGTTGGCGTTACAGTTTGTGGCCCGCACGCGTCGATCCAGCGATGCGCAGGCGCAAGTGCATTTCGAGCACACGCAAGTGGATTGGCGTGACGACAACCGCCATCTCTGGCAATTCATCGAGGAGGGTGACGAAGAAGACACCTCGCCCAGTCCCACCCGTCTGGCCGATGAAGAGCTGCACAGTTTGCCCCCGCAACTCTACCCAGAGTGGGATTATTTAGCTGGCAGTGAGCGACCCGACTGGGTGAGAGTGTTTGAATACCTTCACCCGCCGGGCCATGCAGCTGACATTGACCAGTTGTTACTTCGCCATGCGGCACTGTCCAAACGTTTGCAACGCTTGCTCGATCAACTCAAACCCCAAGGCCGCACCCGTGAGCGGCATTTGGAAAATGGGAGTGAACTGGATTTGGATGTCGCCTTAGCCGCGCACATCGACCTGAAAACGGGCCACACACCCTCTCACCGCGTGGAGCAACACATCAAGCCAGTTGAGCGTGATGTGAGTGTGCAGCTGGTGATGGATTTGTCGGCCTCGCTGAACGAAAAAGCGCCGGGCTCTGACCAAACTGTTTTGCAAATCAGCCAAGAGGCGGTGGCTTTGCTGGCTTGGGCTTTGCACCAGTTGGGCGACGCTTTGGCCATTGGTGGTTTTCATTCCAACACCCGACACGATGTGCGCTACATGCACATCAAAGGTTTTGAAGAACCGTGGGCAGACCCTGTCAAGGCCAGACTGGCTGCTTTGGAGCCCGCTTACTCCACCCGCATGGGCGTGGCCATTCGCCACGCCGCGCGAACCTTGATCAAGCGCAAATGCACCAAGAAAATTCTGCTTGTGCTCACCGATGGCGAACCCTCTGACGTGGACGTGACTGATCCGAACTACCTGATGCACGATGCCCGCCAAGTGGTACACACTTTGCAAGCCCAAGGCGTGTTTGTATGGTGCATCCAGCTCCACCCCGCGCACGAGGCGAGCGTGCGCCATGTGTTTGGTGACCACTGCACCTTGGTCGACCGTATGGGGCAGTTGCCGGAGACCTTGGCCAACTTGTTTTTCAGACTGACCCGCTGATTGACGGTAAGGCATTGGCTGGCCGTGCTTGCGATGGATCAAAGCTAATGGGGGGTGCTCAGTAGAGAATGAAACATCGTAAATATTGATTGGTTTTTGTATGTACATCGAATCCATTTTTGATCCAGCCACCTTCACCTTCAGCCACATCGTGTGGGACAGCGAAACCCATCAGTGCGCATTGATCGACAGCGTGTTGGATTACGACCCTAAATCTGGTCGTACCCAAACGACCAGCGCTGATGCACTGATCTCGCGTGTGGGTGAACTGGGTTTGACGGTGCAATGGTTGTTAGAAACCCATGTGCACGCAGACCACTTGTCGGCTGCCCCTTATCTGCAAAAGCAACTCGGTGGGCAACTGGCGATTGGTTCGCACATCACGACGGTGCAAAACGTATTTGGTAAATTGTTCAATGCTGGCAGCGAGTTTGCGCGTGATGGTAGCCAGTTCGACCGCTTGCTCAACGATGGCGATAGCCTCAATGTGGGGCATTTGCAATTGCAAGCCATGCACACCCCAGGGCACACCCCTGCGTGCATGACGTATGTGGTGCGTGACACGCGCGTTCAGCCAGCACGTCAAGTGGCTTTTGTGGGTGACACCTTGTTCATGCCCGATTACGGTACTGCTCGTTGCGACTTTCCTGGTGGCAGTGCTCGCATCTTGTATGAGTCCATCGCCAAGGTGTTGAGCCTGAGTGATGACACGGTGCTTTACATGTGTCACGACTATCCGCCCAATGGCCGTGAGCCTACCTGTGTCACGACAGTGGCTGAACAAAAACGCGCAAATATTCACGTGCATGCAGGTGTGACGCAAGAAGAGTTCGTGACCATGCGTGAAAAACGCGATGCCACTTTGTCCATGCCTGTGCTCATCTTGCCCTCGGTGCAGGTGAACATGCGTGCGGGGCAAATGCCTCCCGCCGAAGACAACGGCATGACGTATCTGAAAATTCCAGTGAACGCGATATGAAGTTTTGGGGTGTGCAGCCTGAGCGCTGGTTTCCCATCCTGAGTTGGTCGCGTCACTACCGCAGCGAGCACTTGGCCGCTGACGGTCTGGCCGCTGTCATCGTCACCTTAATGCTCATCCCGCAAAGCTTGGCTTATGCATTGTTGGCGGGTGTGTCGCCCCAAGCGGGGCTCTATGCCAGTATGGCTCCGCTGGTGTTGTATGCCTTGATGGGCAGCAGCAACACCCTGGCAGTGGGGCCCGCCGCTGTGACCTCACTGATGACAGCTGCCGCCATCGGAGCAGTGGCAACACAAGGCAGCGCTTCTTATGCGCAAGCGGCGGTGTGGCTGGCCTTGCTCAGCGGTGTCATCATGTTACTCATGGGGGCTGTTCGGTTGGGTTTTGTTGCCAACTTTCTGAGCCATCCTGTCATTTCGGGGTTTGTATCTGCCTCGGGATTGCTCATTGCGGCCAGCCAACTTAAGCATGTGTTGGGTGTGCCCTTGCATGGCAGTACGCTGTGGGAGATCGCGCTAGAACTGCCTCAGCAATTGGGGCATGTGCATGCGCCCACGCTCATGATGGGTGTGGGTATGTTGGTGTTTTTGCTGTGGGCCCGCCGCCGAGCCAAATCCCTGTTGCAGTACTTTGGATTGTCGGCACGTGTGGCCGACATGGTCGCCAAGTCGGCCCCCGTGCTGGCGCTGTTGCTAAGTATGGGTTTGAGTGGGTTCTTTGATTTGGCGGCACAGGGCATGAAGGTGGTGGGACATGTGCCTTCTGGCTTGCCTTCGGTCGCGTGGCCGAGTTGGGATGCCAGCAGCAAGGCCATGGTGCGCGATTTATGGTTGCCCGCTGTGCTGATCTCTTTGGTTGGCTTTGTGGAGTCTGTGTCGGTGGGGCAGTCCTTAGCTGCGCGACGCCGTGAGCGAATTGACCCCGATGCTGAGCTACGTGCTTTGGGCTTGAGCAACTTGGGGGCTGGCTTGACGGGCGGCTTTCCTGTCACGGGTGGTTTTTCACGTTCGGTTGTGAACTTTGATGCGGGTGCGCGCACGCCAGCTGCAGGCATCTTGACGGCTGTGGGTTTGGCCTTGGCTGCGTTGTATTTGACGCCTGCGCTTTACCACTTGCCCCAAGCCACCTTGGCCGCCACCATCATGGTGGCCGTGCTGACCTTGGTTGATTTCTCTGTCTTTGCGAGGATGTGGCATTACGCTCGCGCTGATTTCGCTGCCTTGACACTGACTTTTGGTTTGACGTTGGCTATGGGGGTGGAAGTAGGGTTGCCAGCTGGCGTGCTGTTGTCGCTGTTGACATTGCTCTACCGTACCAGCCGACCCCACATTGCGACAGTGGGGCAAGTGCCCGGTACAGAGCACTACCGCAACGTGCAGCGCCACGCAGTGCAGACACATCCGCACTTACTGGGCGTGCGTGTGGATGAAAGCCTGTACTTTGCCAACACCCGCGTGTTAGAGGACTACATTGCCACCCAAGTCGCAGCCCACCCCAGCGTACGGCATGTGATCTTGCAATGCACCGCTGTGAACGACATTGATGCCAGTGCCCTCGAGAGTTTGGAGGCCATCCATTCGCGTTTAGCCGCATCAGGGGTGCAGTTGCATTTGTCAGAGGTCAAGGGGCCGGTGATGGATCGACTCAATCGCAGTCATCTGCTGCAGCAGTTGAGTGGACAGGTGTTTTTAAGTCATCACCAAGCTGTGACATCCCTTACCCGAGTTTGAGCGTCACCAAGTAGTGTGCGAGGCTTTTATTTCATAGTTAAGCAATTATTGAACTAAGAGCTAAACAACATTGAATTTACCTTATCGTATTAATTTTTTAAAGTCGGGTCACAGAAAACAAAAGTGGAGACTCCGACATGCTCAAAGCCCTGATATTCGACGTGGATGGCACGCTGGCCGATACCGAAATGGCTCATTTGGCAGCGTTTAACCACGCATTTGCCGAGTTTGGGCTGGATTGGCGCTGGGACGTGCCGCTCTACACCCGCTTGCTGGGTATTTCCGGCGGTAAAGAACGCATCAAGGCCTACTGGCAAACCGAGTTGGGCGGCGTCAAAGACATCAGCGGCGCTGGCATGCAAGAAACCATTGATCGTTTGCATGACATCAAAACAGCGGCTTACGAGCAAGCGGTACAAGACGGAGCAGTCAAGATGCGCCCCGGCGTGTTGGCTTTGCTGTCACAAGCCAGTGCATCAGGTTTGCAATTGGCCATTGCTACAACCACATCACCCGTGAATATCAGCGCCTTGTTGCGCAAAGCGATTGGCCCAGATTGGCAGCAGTACTTTTTGGTTATTGAAGACGCTTCTACTGCGCCTCGCAAAAAGCCAGACCCCATGGTCTACAGCCAAACGCTGGCGCGCTTGGGCTTTACGGCGCAAGCCTGCATGGCGTTTGAAGATTCTGAAAACGGTTTGAGAGCCGCCTTGGCGACGGGTTTGCCCACCTTAATCACCCCGAACGATTTCACCGCCACCCATGATTTCACCGGTGCCTTGCGTGTTCTGCCCAACTTAGAAGGCGTGGGCGTTGCACAACTGCATGAATGGCACACCACTTCTTTGAAAGCTGCAGCATGAGCACCGTCCGCATTGCCCCTTCCATTTTGTCTGCTGACTTTGCCCGTTTGGGTGAAGAGGTTCGCGCCATTGAGGCCGCAGGTGCCGACTGGGTTCACTTCGATGTGATGGACAACCACTACGTGCCCAACCTCACCATTGGCCCCTTGGTGTGCGAAGCCATTCGTCCGCATGTGCAAATTCCGATTGATGTGCATTTGATGGTCGAGCCTGTGGATGCCTTGGTGCCTTTGTTCGCCAAGGCTGGCGCCAACATCATCACCTTCCACCCCGAAGCCAGTCGCCATGTGGATCGCACTTTGCAAATGATTCGTGACCACGGTTGTAAAGCAGGCTTGGTGTTCAACCCTGCAACTCCCTTGGAATGGATGGACCATGTGATGGATCGTCTCGATGTGGTGCTGCTCATGAGCGTCAACCCTGGCTTTGGAGGCCAACAGTTCATCCCATCCACGCTGCCGAAATTGCAAGCCGCACGTCAACGCATCAACACCCATGTGGCCCGTGGTGGTCAGCCCATCGTGTTGGAAGTGGATGGCGGCGTCAAGACCGACAACATCGCCCAAATCGTGGCTGCGGGTGCAGACACCTGCGTTGCAGGCAGCGCTGTGTTTGGCGCACCCGATGCCGATGGCGGCTATCGAGGCGTGATGCAAGCCTTGAAACAAGCTGCCAAGGCTTAAACCCAGTTTTCATTTTTTTCGCGACACCTACTTCAGAGAGTTCTTCATTCACATGTCCCTAAGCCCACGCACCACACCCACGCTGACGCAATACCTGATCGAAGAGCGTCGTCGTTTCCCAGACGCCAGCGGTGACTTCAACGCCTTGATTTTGGATGTGGCCATGGCCTGCAAAGCCATTGCCAAATCTGTAGCCTATGGCGCATTGGCCGATATGTATGGCAACCACGCGGCCGACGCAGGCGGCAGCATCAACATCCAAGGCGAAACCCAGAAAAAGCTCGATGTGGTGAGCAATGAATTGTTCATCCGCATGAACGAGTGGGGTGGTCACTTGGCCGGCATGGCCTCAGAAGAGATGGACGATCCCTATGCCATTCCCGCGCAACACCCTAAAGGCAAATACCTCTTGGTGTTTGATCCTTTGGATGGTTCTAGCAACATCGATGTCAACGTCTCTGTGGGCAGCATTTTCAGTATCTTGCGTGCGCCTGAGCATTTGGCCAATGGTGGCCCCTTGACTGACAAAGACTTTTTCCAACCCGGCGCGACACAAGCTGCCGCAGGTTATGCCCTGTACGGCCCCACCACCATGTTGGTGCTCAGTGTGGGCAATGGCGTGGCCGGTTTCACGTTGGATCCTGTGATGGGCGAGTTCATGTTGACGCATCCCGATTTGCGCGTGCCTGAAGATACGAATGAGTTTGCTATCAACGCCTCCAATAGCCGTTTCTGGGAAGCACCTGTTAAACGCTATGTGGACGAGTGTTTGGCTGGCAAAACAGGTCCTCGCGGTAAGGACTTCAACATGCGTTGGATTGCCTCCATGGTGGCCGAAGCACATCGTATTTTGATGCGTGGCGGCGTGTTCATGTACCCACGTGATACCAAAGATGCCAGCAAGCCCGGTCGTTTGCGTTTGCTCTATGAAGCCAATCCCGTTGGCTTCATCATGGAACAAGCCGGTGGCCGTGCCAGTACTGGCCAGCAACCCATGTTGAGTGTGCAACCCACCAGCTTGCATCAGCGCATTGGCTTGGTGTTTGGTTCCAAAAATGAAGTGGAACGCATTGAGCGCTACCACGCTGAACCAGCCAAAGCGCAAGACAACAACCCCTTATTTGCCGAGCGAAGCCTGTTTCGCGATTGATGTGGACGAGTGTCTACGCATAAGAATTTTTAAAACTGAGGAGACCCCATGTCTGAACGCCACCCCATCATTGCCATCACTGGCTCATCTGGTGCTGGAACGTCCACGGTAACGCGCACGTTCTCAAACATCTTCCGCCGCGAAGGCGTGAAGGCCGCGATCATCGAAGGTGACAGCTTTCACCGTTATGACCGTAAGGAAATGAAGCAACGCGGCGCTGACGCAGAAAAAGATGGCAACAAACATTTCAGCCACTTCAGCGCTGAGAACAACTTGTTTGGCGAAATCGAAAACCTGTTTCGCACCTACGGTGCAACAGGCCAAGGCAAAGCCCGCAAATATCTGCACAACGCAGAAGAGGCCGCGCCTTACAAACAAGAGCCAGGCACATTCACACCTTGGGAAGATCTGCCGAATGACACCGACATGCTTTTTTACGAGGGCTTGCATGGTGCCGTGGTCACACCCGAGCACAACATTGCACAGCATCCCGACTTGCGCGTAGGTGTGGTGCCCGTCATCAACTTGGAGTGGATTCAGAAACTGTGGCGCGACAAGCATCAGCGTGGCTACAGCACCGAAGCGGTGACAGACACTATTCTGCGCCGCATGCCCGACTATGTGAACTACATCGTGCCGCAGTTTGAGCACACGCACGTCAACTTCCAGCGCGTGCCGATAGTCGACACCTCCAACCCCTTCATCTCGCGTGACATTCCCTCGGCCGATGAAAGCGTGGTGGTGATTCGTTTTGCCAACCCCAATGGCATCGACTTTCCCTACTTGCTCAACATGATCAACGACTCTTGGATGAGTCGTGCCAACACCATCGTGGTGCCTGGCGGCAAGATGGAAATCGCCATGCAACTCATCTTCACACCTTTTGTGTGGCGAATGATGGAACGTCGCAAACGCGCACTCGGTCAAGGCTAAGGAGAACACAACATGACACAAGCACCTACACCAGAACTCGCTCGTCAAATGGCCAACGCCATCCGTATCTTGGCGGTCGACGCTGTCGAAAAAGCCAAGTCAGGCCACCCTGGCGCCCCCATGGGTATGGCCGATATTGCCGAAGTGCTGTGGAACCGGCATTTGCGCCACAGCCCAAGCAATCCGCATTGGCTTAACCGTGATCGCTTTGTGCTGTCTAACGGCCACGGTTCCATGCTCATCTACGCTTTGTTGCACTTGACGGGCTATGACTTGCCTATGTCTGAGCTGGAAAATTTCCGCAAGCTGCATAGCAAAACGGCGGGCCATCCCGAAGTGGGCATCACGCCTGGCGTAGAGACCACCACAGGTCCACTAGGTCAAGGTATCTCCAACGCTGTGGGCATGGCATTGGCAGAGAAACTGTTGGCGCAAGAGTTCAACCCCAACAACGGCAATGACGCGCTCAACATCATTGACCATTTCACTTACGCTTTCTTGGGCGATGGCTGCTTGATGGAAGGTATCAGCCACGAAGCTTGTTCTTTAGCCGGCACGCTGCGCTTGTCCAAACTCATCGCATTTTGGGATGACAACGGCATTTCCATCGATGGTCATGTCGAAGGTTGGTTCACCGACGACACGCCAAAACGATTTGAATCCTATGGTTGGAACGTCATCAAGCATGTCGATGGCCATGATTCTGCTGCCATTGACAAAGCCATTCAATCAGCGCGCGCACAAGGCATGCACGCTGACGGTAAACCTACCCTCATTTGTTGCAAGACTGTCATTGGTCAAGGTTCACCCAATAAAGCTGGTACGCATGATGTGCATGGTGCAGCCTTGGGTGCTGCAGAAGTGGCAGCTACTCGCGAAGCTTTGGGGTGGCATGAGGCACCATTTGTCATTCCTGCCCCCATTGCTCAAGCTTGGGATGCACGTGCGCGCGGTGTGAACCATGAAAAAGAATGGCAAGTACGCATGTCGGCCTACCGCAGTCAATTCCCAGATAAGGCGGCCGAACTTGAACGCCGTATGAAGGGCGAGCTCAGCAGCACCTATGCAGCTGGTTTGCCCGCTGTGTTTGAATCGGTGTGCGCCAAGGCTGACAGCATTGCCACACGCAAAGCCAGCCAAAACGCGCTCGACTTGTTAGCGCCTTTGTTGCCAGAATTTTTTGGCGGCAGTGCCGATTTGACAGGCTCGAACCTGACCAACTTCAAGGGCTGCAAAATTGCCAAGCGCGACCAATGGGGCAACCACATGTCTTACGGCGTGCGTGAGTTCGGTATGGCTGCCATCATGAACGGTATCGTTTTGCACGGTGGTTATATGCCTTACGGCGGCACGTTCTTGACGTTCAGCGATTACAGCCGCAACGCCATTCGCATGTCTGCCTTGATGAAGCAGCGTGTCATCCATGTGATGACCCATGACTCCATTGGCCTTGGTGAAGACGGACCCACGCATCAAAGTGTGGAGCATGTGCCTAGCTTGCGTTTGATTCCAGGACTCGATGTCTGGCGTCCCGCCGACGGTCTAGAAACTGCAGTGGCTTGGGCTTGTGGTGTCGAGCGTCATGACGGCCCTTCGTTGTTGGCACTGTCACGTCAAAACCTTCCACGCTTGTTGGACAAAGCCGACGATGCAGAAAAAGTGCGCAAGGGCGGCTATATCTTGAGCGACATGGAGGGCGCTAAAGCCGTCATCATCGGCACAGGCTCTGAAACCATGCTGGCCATGCAAGCGCAAGCCAATTTGGCAGCAGCGGGCATTCCTACCCGTGTGGTGTCCATGCCATGTACCAATGTGTTTGATCGCCAAACTGATGCTTACCAAAACATGGTTCTGCCACTGAGCTTGCCCACGGTGGCAGTTGAAGCTGCACACCCGGACTTCTGGCGTAAATACGTGGGACGCACAGGCATGGTGATTGGCATTGCGACGTTTGGTGAGTCTGCGCCTGCACCTGACTTGTACAAACATTTCGGCATCACCACCGATCGCATTGAAGCCGCTGTGAAAAGCTTGGTTCACCGCGACAGCCACAAGCATGCGCTGCCATTCCCTGACCACGTTGTGCCTTCGACCAACTGAGTAGACGCTATGACAACTGCTTTGAAATTGGTCATGTTTGACCTGGATGGGACGCTGATCGAAACAGCCCCCGAGATTGCAGATGCGGTCAATGACACGCTCAGCCATCTCGGTCTGCCCTCGGTCACATTGCAACAAGTCAACGATTGGATTGGCCACGGCACGCACACTTTGCTGGTCAGTGCCTTGGCGGATGCCAAGAAAACCAGCACGGAGGCGATTCATGCATGGGATGGCTTGTCCAATGCCAGCACCGTGTTCAATGGCTTTTACCAACAGCGTTGCGGCACACGCAGCCATTTGTATCCCCACGTTCGTTCGGTGTTGACTGAGTTGGCACAAAAAGGGGTGCGGTTGGCGGTGGTCACCAACAAAGAGGGACGCTTCACGCAAACCGTTTTGAATGCGCATGCGATGCAAGACACCTTCGACATCGTCATCAGCGGTGACACCCTGCCCACCAAAAAACCTAACCCTGCCGGCATTCAACATTGTTTGGATCGGTTTGGCTTGAAAGCCGAAGAGGCGATCTTCATCGGCGACTCCTCCATCGACGCGGCCACGGCCAAAAACGCAGGTGTGCGCGTCTGGTTGCTGCCCTATGGCTACAACATGGGCGAGTCTGTAAACGCCTCAAATCCTGACCGAGTCATTCCTGACTTTTTACCCATTCTTTCTTTACTGGAGCACGAATAATGACAATAAAAATTGGTATCAACGGATTTGGCCGCATCGGCCGTATGGTGTTTCGCGCTGTGGCGCAAGAGGCTGAGTTCAAAGACATTGAAGTTGTTGCGATCAACGACTTGCTCGAGCCCGACTACTTGGCCTATATGTTGCAGTTTGACTCGGTGCACGGCCGCTTCGATGGCACTGTGGCCGTTGACGGCAAAGACCTCGTGGTCAATGGCAAAAAGATCCGTTTGACCGCCGAACGCGACCCCGCCAACCTCAAGTGGGGCGACGTGGGTGTGGACGTGGTGGTGGAAGCCACTGGCTTCTTCTTGACCGAAGACACCTGCCAAGCGCACATCAATGCGGGCGCTAAAAAAGTGGTGCAGTCTGCGCCTTCCAAAGACGACACGCCGATGTTCGTCTTCGGCGTCAACCACAGCAGCTACGCAGGCCAAGCCATTGTGTCGGCCGCGTCTTGCACCACCAACTGTTTGGCCCCTGTGGCCAAGGTGCTCAACGACAACTTTGGCATCAAACGCGGTTTGATGACCACGGTGCACGCCGCCACCGCCACTCAAAAAACCGTGGACGGTCC
>JACCDU011076159.1_pt1 | contig 13485 bp, 9 predicted proteins | sample 7446081 | NCBI WGS metagenome assembly JACCDU01 (sample SAMN15323447, study PRJNA562643) | freshwater metagenome | isolation source: river surface water | place: USA:Blue River Watershed | collected 2017-08-17 | reverse complement strand
CGTTTCAGAGCTTTCATGGAAGCACATTGAGCACGCTTCTGAAGTTGTTGAAATTGGCCAGGAAGTAACCGTTGAGGTTCTTGAGGTCGACCAGGACCGCGAGCGTGTATCACTATCGCTGAAGGCAACCCAGGAAGACCCATGGCAGCTATTCGCTCGCACTCACGCGATCGGACAGTACATCCCAGGTAAGGTCACCAAGATTGTTCCATTCGGCGCATTCGTTCGCGTTGCAGACGGCATCGAGGGTCTAGTTCACATCTCTGAGCTTTCCTCCAAGCACGTCGAGCACGCTGACCAGGTGGTTTCGGTGAACCAGGACGTATTCGTCAAGCTCATCGACATCGACCTAGAGCGTCGCCGAATCTCGCTATCGCTGAAGCAGGCACTTGAAGAGGTAAACCCAGAGGGTGACGACTTCAACCCAGTGCTTTACGGCATGAGCGCTGACTACGACGAGCAGGGCAACTACCGTTACCCAGAGGGCTTCGACCCAGCCACCAACGAGTGGAAGGCTGGCTACGAAGAGGCTCGCGCGAAGTGGGAAGCTGACTACGCCGAGGCTCACACCCGTTGGGAGACCCACAAGGCTCAGGCAAAGGCCACTTTGGCTCAGCTTGCAGCATTGCCAGATGCAGCACCAGCTCAGGAGCCAACCGCTTCTGCTGGTTCAGCATCGGACCAGGGCACCCTAGCCGACGACGAGTCACTTGCCGCACTTCGCGACAAGCTTGCCGGTGGCAACTAAGCATTAGTAACAGCAAAACCCCGAGGGAAACCTCGGGGTTTTGCTTTATCCTTGGGCTCATGCTCATCGCCCTAACCGGAGGAATTGGTTCCGGAAAATCAACCGTTGCTAAACGCTTGGTTGAGCTTGGCGCAACCGAAATAGACGCTGATGTGCTTGCTCGAGAGGTTGTTGCACCAGGTACCGAGGGTCTTCAGGCGGTGCTGGATGAATTCGGTGCGGACCTATTGGTTGATGGCCAACTGGATCGAGCATCGCTGGGAAAACGCGCCTTTGCGTCTCAGGAGTCTCGGAAAAATCTGGAGGGAATTCTTCACCCGAGAATTCAGCAGCTCGCGAAGACGAAGATGTCCGGCATTCAAGGATTGATTGTCTACACGATTCCACTATTGGTCGAGGTTGGTGATCGCCTCGGCTTTGAGAAAGTTGTGACGGTTTCCTGCCCCGAGAGTGTGCGACTGGATAGATTGATTCGACTCCGCGGAATGACCCTTGAGGATGCCAAGGCACGCATTGCTTCCCAGGCAAGCGATGCTCAACGTGAGGCGATCGCCGACTACGTGATCAATTCGGACTGCAGCCTTGATGAATTGCAGACCCAGGTTGACAGTCTCTACCAAGAGCTGATGAGTGTGAACAATTGAATCAGGAGCAAAAGCCCTTCAAGGTGGTGAGCCCCTACCAACCCTCGGGAGATCAGCCCAAGGCGATCGAGGAGCTAGCGCAGCGAATCAATAACGGTGAGCGGGATGTAGTGCTGCTCGGTGCCACAGGTACCGGAAAGAGCGCAACAACGGCCTGGCTAATCGAAAAACTGCAGCGACCAACACTGGTAATTGCACACAACAAAACCCTTGCCGCTCAGCTGGCTAGCGAACTCCGGGAGATGTTTCCGGAGAACGCTGTGGAGTATTTCGTTAGCTACTACGACTACTACCAACCTGAGGCCTACGTCCCGCAGACCGACACCTTCATCGAGAAGGATTCGTCCATCAACGAAGAGGTTGAGCGCCTTAGGTACTCAGCGACCATGTCATTGCTGTCGCGGCGCGATGTGATTGTGGTGGCGACGGTTTCCTGCATCTATGGCCTCGGTGCGCCCAAGGAGTATCTAGCACAGTCCCTGCCGCTTCAGGTGGGCCAGCGAATAGACCGGGATGAGTTGATTAGATCCCTGGTGGCAATCCAGTATCAGCGCAATGACATTGAGTTTGTGCGGGGTAACTTTCGAGTCAAGGGTGACACCGTCGAGGTGATTGCTGTTTACGATGAGGAGGCAACCAGGATCGAGTTCTTCGGTGACGAGATCGAGAAGATTTATCGAATTCACCCGCTAACCGGCGAGATCCTGATGGAGCGCCAGAGCGTTGCAATTTATCCAGCCTCCTACTACGTGGCACCCGCCGAGCGAATGGCGCAGGCCATTGAAGCAATCGAAGAGGAGCTGGAATACCGCTATCGCGAGTTTGAGCAAACTGGAAAACTACTCGAGGCACAGCGCATCAAGATGCGAACCACGTTCGATCTAGAGATGATTCGTGAGCTCGGGTTCTGTTCCGGAATTGAGAATTACTCCCGCCACATCGATGGACGAGCCGTTGGTGAACCGCCAGCTTGTTTGCTTGATTACTTCCCGGAGGATTTCCTCACGGTCATTGATGAGTCGCACGTGACCGTGCCTCAAATCGGTGCCATGTTTATGGGTGATTCGTCCAGAAAAAGAACCCTGGTGGAGCATGGCTTCCGACTGCCATCTGCCCTAGATAACCGTCCGCTGAAATTTGATGAGTTCCTGGAGAGAACCGGCCAAACGGTATACCTTTCTGCCACACCGGCTAAGTATGAGTTGGAAAAATCCGATGGGGTAGTGGAGCAAATCATTCGACCAACCGGTTTGGTCGATCCTCAGGTGATCGTGAAGCCATCCAAGGGGCAGATCGATGATTTGCTCGAAGAGATCAAGCTGAGGGTGGAGAAGGACGAGCGTGTGCTGGTCACAACCCTGACCAAGCGCTTGGCTGAGGAGGTTACTGACTACTTCACAGAGCTGGGGATTCGAGTCCGCTACCTCCACAGCGATGTTGACACCTTGAGACGAGTCGAACTTCTAAGGGAACTGCGGCAGGGCATCTTCGATGTGCTGGTTGGTATTAACTTGCTGCGTGAGGGACTCGATCTCCCTGAGGTGTCGCTGGTCGCAATCTTGGATGCCGATAAAGAGGGATTCCTTCGCTCGACGACCTCACTGATTCAAACCATCGGCCGTGCTGCTCGAAACGTGAACGGTGAGGTTCACATGTATGCCGATAAGGTGACTGACTCCATGTCGCGTGCGATTGAGGAAACTAATCGCAGGCGTGAAAAACAGGTCGCCTATAACCTTGCCAACGGCATTGACCCCCAACCGCTTCGCAAAAAGATTGCCGACATCACCGATGCGCTGATGCGTGAAGAGGTAGATACCGAACAGCTAATTGAGAATCTCAAGAAGGAGCCGGCTAGAAAGGTCGCCTCAACCCCGATGCGTGGCCGCAAGAACATCGGCAGCCAAGGCCGCGAACAGCTGCTGCAAACCATCATGGATCTCGATACTCAGATGCGCGAGGCTGCCAAGGAGCTCAAGTTTGAGCTTGCGGCAAGAATTCGTGATGAGATTTCTGAACTCAAGAAGGAGCTTCGGCAAATAGAGTCAGCGGGTCATGCGTAAACTTCTCGGGTGAATATCGAAACCCCAAAGGGAAACAAGCTCTCAATCAAGGGCGCTCGAGTTCATAACCTGAAAAACATCAACCTAGAAATCCCCAAAGACAAGCTCATTGTCTTTACTGGTTTATCTGGATCCGGAAAGTCTTCACTCGCTTTTGACACGATCTTTGCCGAGGGTCAGCGCCGTTATGTTGAGTCGCTTTCGGCATACGCCAGACAATTTCTAGGGCAGGTCGACAGACCCGATGTTGACTTCATCGAAGGCCTCTCTCCAGCTGTATCGATTGATCAAAAGTCGACCAACCGCAACCCAAGATCCACGGTTGGAACCATTACCGAAATCCACGATTACCTGAGACTGCTTTGGGCTCGCATCGGCGTTCCGCACTGTCACGAGTGCGGTGAGGCGGTTACCAAACAAACACCGCAGGCAATTGTGGATCAGCTTCTTGCTCTGAAAGAGGGCACCAGGTTTCAGCTCCTGGCTCCGATCATCCAGCAGAAAAAGGGTGAGTTCGTAGACCTTTTTGCCTCGCTTCAGTCCCAGGGTTACGCCCGTGCTGTGGTGGATGGCGAAACCGTAGTTCTGAGTGAGGCGAAAGCCCTCAAAAAGAGTTTCAAACACGACATCTCTGTGGTTGTGGATCGCCTCGCCATCAAGGAAGGGATTGAGTCTCGCCTGACAGACTCGGTTGAAACTGCGCTAAAGCTTGCGGATGGACGCGTAATCGTTGACTTTGTAGACGATGGCACCAAGCGCACCTTCAGCGAGAAGCTCTCCTGCCCGAATGAACACGAGCTGACCCTTACCGAAATTGAGCCCCGCACATTCTCTTTCAACGCACCCTTTGGCGCTTGCCCAGCCTGCAGCGGTCTTGGCACAAAGCAGGCTGTTGATGGCGAACTTGTTATTGGTGACCCCGCCACCTCGATCAACCAGGGCGTAATTCTGCCCTGGTCCACTCAGGGCAAAGGTCTTTACAACTACTTCACCAGACTGATTCAGGGCCTTGCCGATGACCTTGAGTTCTCTCTTGACACCCCTTGGGAGCAGCTCTCGGATGAGATCAAAGATGCGGTTCTAAACGGCAATAACTTCGAGGTACAGGTCCGCTGGAAGAGCAAGTATGGCCGCGAGATGCGCTATACCTCCGGCTTCGAAGGCGTTCTTCCCTATGTAGAGCGTCGCTACCTGGAGTCAGACAGCGACTGGGCGAGAGGGAAGTGGGCCGAATTCCTTCGAGAGATTCCCTGTCCAGCCTGTGATGGAGCCCGATTGCGACCCGAGGTCTTGGCGGTAAAGGTGGGGGGTAAGTCAATTCATGATGTTGCAACCCTGAGCCTGGCCAAAGCGCATGACTTCTTTGATGCCCTGTCGCTGAATGAAAAAGAAGCGCAAATCGCCGCCCAGGTGCTGCGTGAAATCAGAGCCAGACTCGAGTTCCTATTGGCAGTTGGGTTGGACTACCTATCCCTGGAGCGAAGCGCTGGAACACTCTCCGGTGGCGAGGCACAGCGCATTCGTCTGGCAACTCAGATCGGTGCTGGACTGACCGGGGTGCTCTATGTATTGGACGAGCCAAGCATCGGCCTTCACCAGCGAGACAACCTTCGACTGATTCAAACCCTCGAAAGACTTCGTGACCTTGGCAACACCTTGATCGTCGTCGAGCACGATGAGGACACGATCCGCACCGCTGACTGGCTAGTAGATATTGGCCCGGGCGCTGGTGTCAACGGTGGCGAAGTGGTCCACTCGGGAAGCTACAAAAACCTGCTTAGCAACACAAACTCGATTACCGGTGACTACCTGGCCGGCCGGATTCGGATCGAAACCCCGAAACAGCGACGCAAGATCGATAAGAACCGATTCATCAAGGTTGTTGGTGCAAAAGAGAACAACCTTCAAAACGTCGATGTTGAGATACCGCTTGGTGTGATGACCGCGGTGACCGGCGTTTCAGGATCGGGTAAATCCTCTTTGGTAAACGATGTGCTTTACCAGGTTCTGGCGAACAAGCTCAATGGCGCGAAGGGGGTTCCAGGTCGCCATCTTCGGGTTGAAGGTCTCGAGCAGCTGGACAAAGTGGTGCACGTTGATCAGGCCCCGATTGGACGAACCCCAAGGTCAAACCCCGCAACCTACACCGGGGTGTTTGACAAGATTCGTGCGCTGTTTGCGGAGACTCCCGAGGCAAAGGTTCGCGGTTACCAACAGGGTCGATTCTCATTCAACGTCAAAGGTGGCAGATGCGAAACCTGCGCCGGAGATGGAACTATTCGAATTGAGATGAACTTCCTGCCCGATGTCTATGTGATGTGTGAGGACTGCAAGGGGGCCAGGTACAACCGCGAGACCCTGCAGGTGAAGTACAAGGGCAAGTCGATTGGCGATGTGCTGAACATGCCCATCTCTGAGGCTGCCGAATTCTTCAAGCCAATCGCCTCGATTGCCAGATTCCTGGACACCCTTGTGGATGTCGGTTTGGGATATGTTCGACTGGGGCAGAGCGCCACCACCCTCTCAGGAGGAGAGGCGCAACGCGTGAAGCTTGCTACCGAGTTGCAGCGCAGGTCAACCGGTAAGACCGTCTACGTCTTGGATGAGCCAACCACCGGACTGCACTTTGAGGACGTTAGGAAGCTTCTTCTAGTGCTTGCCGGATTGGTTGATAAGGGCAACACCGCGATTGTTATCGAACATAACCTCGATGTGATTCGCTGTGCGGACTGGGTCATTGACCTGGGCCCAGAGGGTGGTTCCGGCGGTGGATTGATTGTTGCCGAGGGCACGCCAGAGCAGGTTGCCAAGGTGAAGCAGTCTCACACCGGCAAATTCTTGGCTGAGTTGCTGGAGACGTAATGGCTCAGGATCTCTCCTTCAGACCTAAAACCGGGGAGATTCCCACTGCCCCTGGGGTTTATCGATTCATCGATCAATCAGGTCGAGTGCTCTATGTGGGCAAAGCAAAAAACCTTCGAGCGCGACTCACAAACTACTTTGGCCCTCTGAATAAGCTCCACGAACGCACTCAAAGAATGCTCCTGGCTGCCAATGATGTGAAGTGGACAATCGTTGCCTCGGAGTATGAAGCGTTGCAGCTCGAGTTCACTTGGATCAAAGAGTTCGACCCTCCCTACAACGTTCGATTCAGAGACGATAAGTCATACCCCTACCTGGCAATCTCGATGAGTGAGGCGGTGCCCAGGGCGTTTATCACCCGAAACCGCGAGCTCAAGGGGATTAGGTACTTTGGTCCATACACCCAGTCCTGGGCAGTCCGTGAAACGCTGGACACTCTAATCAAGGTATATCCAGTTAGAACCTGCTCCAAAGGTGTCTATCAGGAGGCACAGGCCAAGAATCGCCCCTGTTTGTTAGCCGAGATAGGGAAATGTTCTGCTCCATGCGTGGGGCGAATTTCCCCGCCCGATCACAAAGCTCTGGCAAAACGGCTGGGCGACTTCATAGCGTCGGGAAATGACGATCACGTGAGGGAACTCAGGGATCGCATGCAGAAGGCATCCGATGATCAGAACTATGAGTTAGCGGCAAACCTCAGAGACGATGTTGCCGCACTCGAAAAGGTCTTGGAAAAAAGCACTGTCGTGCTCTCTGACCAAACCGATGCCGACCTGATTGGCATAGCACGTGATGACCTGTCTGCAGCGGTCTCTATCTTCACCATTCGCGGCGGTCGAATTCGAGGCAATAGGTCTATGGTCGTAGATCTTGAGCTCGATCGAAGCAACGCTGAACTAGTGGAGTACCTGATTCAAGAGATCTACACCAGAACTCCGGGACTTGATCCAGTAGAGGTTCCAAAACAGATCCTCGTTCCAGAGCTACCAGAGGACAGAGCTCAGCTTCAAACCTGGCTGAGCGAGCTTCGGGGCTCAGGTTGCACCGTTTCGGTTCCGCAGCGCGGTGACAAGGCGACGCTGCAGCAAACCGCCAACACCAACGCAGCGCACGCCCTGCAGAGCTACAAGCTAAAGCGCTCATCAGATTTCACGGCACGAGCTGACGCCCTGGCAGGGATTCAGCGCGCACTTGGAATGGAAAATGCGCCGCTGAGAATCGAGTGTTTCGACATTTCACACCTAGGAGGGACCGGTGTGGTTGGTTCCATGGTGGTCTTCGAAGACGGCCTCCCAAAGAAGGATCACTACCGCCGGTTCAACTTAGAAACTAGCGATGACACCGAGTCGATCTATCAGGTGTTGACCAGAAGGCTGAAGTACCTGAGTGAGGACTCCGAGGTCTCGGACAGGTTCAGCTACCGACCATCCTTACTTTTGATTGACGGTGGATTGCCTCAGCGAAATGCCGCGCTTCGAGCGCTGCGGGAATCTGGGGTTGAGGGCCTAACTGTTGCCACACTGGCGAAGCGATTGGAGGAGGTCTTCACCACCGATTCCGACTATCCGGTGATTTTCCCGCGAACCAGCGAGGAGCTGTTTTTGCTTCAGCGAATTCGTGACGAAGCTCACCGTTTTGCGATCACGGCTCAGCGTAAGTCGCGCACCAAATCAATTTCATCCACCTTGCTTGAAATTCCAGGCCTGGGGGAGTCCCGCGCCAGGATTTTGCTAAAGCGATTCGGTTCGCTCAAGCGCATTCGTCTGGCATCGCTGGCAGAAATCGAATCCCTGCCTGGATTTGGACCGAAACTTGCTCAGTTGGTTCAAGATTCACTCGCTGATTCTGAAAATTCCTAACACGCGACACGCCGAAGCACTAACCTTGTAGCGACACGCCGAAGGGGAGGTTATGGAATCAACTAGAAAGCCAGAACTTCTCGTCGTTACGGGCATGTCGGGTGCCGGTCGGTCGACCGTAGGTAATGCGCTTGAAGACCAGGGTTGGTATGTCATCGACAACCTGCCACCCCAACTGCTCGGTCCAATTTCTGACCTCTTCAGCCTGAGCAAGGCCACGCTGCCTCGGATCGCGGTAATCATCGATGTTCGCGGTGGAGAGTTCTTCAACGAACTACAGACCTACCTGGGTCAACTGCGTGCCCGAGACATTAATGTCCGACTCCTCTACCTGGAAGCCAGCGACCAGTCACTGGTGAAGCGCTTTGAGTCGGTAAGAAGACCCCATCCACTCCAGGGCGAGGGCACAGTTCTTGATGGGATCACCAAGGAGCGCAAGGAGCTGCTGAGCTTGCGTGAGAGCGCGGACATTGTGTTCGACACTTCTGATCTCAATGTTCATCAGCTAACCAATCGCGTTGCTGAAGCGTTTGCAACCAACTCCAAGGCTCTGAAGGTAAACGTGATGAGCTTTGGGTTCAAATATGGTCTGCCACCAGATGCTGATTTGGTCGCGGACATGCGTTTTATTCCTAATCCGCATTGGCAGGAACCACTCAGGGCTAAGACCGGTAACGATCCAGAGGTATCGAATTACGTACTGGCGCAGCCAGGCGTTCAAGAGTTCATTGAGCACTACGTGTCAGCAATCAGGCACGTGCTAGCAGGCTATCGGACCGAGAATAAGAGATTTGCGACCATCGCAATCGGCTGCACCGGTGGAAAACACCGATCCGTGGCGATTGCAAACAAAATTGCCGCGCTGCTTGCGGCCGAAGAAGACGTGACGCTATCTGTGTCGCATAGAGATTTGGGGAGAGAGTAATGCCGCTAACTCAGGCCATCAAAGAAGAACTGGCAAGAGTTCCAATGTCCAAGGGCGTGGAGCGCGCCGCGGAGCTGGCCACCATCCTGCGCTTTGCCGGCGGACTGCACCTAATCTCGGGGCGCATTGCGATTGAGGTTGAGCTTGATTCACCAACTCTGGCAAGACGAATCTCTAGGGCGATTCTTGAGCTCTACGGGATTCAATCGGAACTCTCGGTAATCTCGGCAACCGGCCTACGTCGCCAAAGCGGTTACCAGATTCGTGTGCTGCGCGAGGGTGAGCTACTTGCACGCCAGACCGGATTGATTGACAACAAGGGTCGCCCGGTTCGAGGCCTACCAGCTACCTTGGTGAGCTCCACAATGGATGAGGCGCGAGCCATCTGGCGCGGTGCGTTTTTGGCTCACGGCACAATCACTGACCCGGGTCGCTCAACCTCCCTGGAGGTAACCGCACCAGGTAATGAGTCAGCCATGGCCCTAGTCGGAGTTGCAAGACGTTTGGGAGTTGTTGCTAAAGCTCGCGAGGTGCGAAACGTTTTCCGAGTTGTGGTTCGCGATGGTGATGGCATTACTCAACTTCTCAAGGAGATGGGCTGCGTTGAGCAGCTCAAAAAGTGGGAAGACCTCAAGACCAGACGCGAGGTTCGCGGTGTAGCGAACCGTCTAGCTAACTTTGATGACGCTAACTTACGAAGGAGCGCCCAGGCTGCCGTGGCTGCGGGAGCAAGAGTGCAGCGTGCCCTGGAGATCCTTGGTGCGGGTGCGCCGGACCACCTTAAGTACGCGGGTGAACTCAGATTGAAGCACCGCGATGCCTCGCTGGACGAACTGGGCAGGCTTGCCGAACCGCCAATGACTAAGGATGCGATTGCAGGTCGCATCAGAAGGCTTTTGGCAACCGCGGACCGCAAAGCGGCTGACCTAGGCATCCCAGACACTGAGTCGGCGATCACCGACCTGCTCGAGGAATAAATCCCCTCTTTGTTCCACTTAATCCTCACGAATGGAGATCAAAATGACCTACACCCTGCCAGAACTTGGATATGACTACTCGGCTCTTGAGCCGCACATTTCAGCCCGCATCATGGAGCTGCACCACTCCAAGCACCACCAGGCCTACGTCACCGGCGCAAATGCTGCGCTTGCAGCCATGGAGCAGGCTCGCGCCGAGGGTAACTACGCGAATCTTCCAAAGCTTCAGAAGGATCTTGCTTTCAACCTGGGTGGACATGTCAACCACAGTGTTTTCTGGCAGAACCTCGCTCCAGAGTCAGGCACCCCAGAGGGTGAGCTAAAGGCAGCGATCGACGAGTACTTCGGGTCATTCGAGGCTTTCAAGAACCATTTCAGCGCAGCTGCAGTTGGAATCCAGGGATCGGGCTGGGCATACCTGGCTTGGGATTCGCTAGGAAATCGCCTGATTATCGGCCAGATGTATGACCAGCAGGGCAACATCGCGCTGGGCAATGTGCCACTTCTCATGCTGGATATGTGGGAGCACGCGTTCTACCTCGACTACCAGAACGTGAAGGCCGACTACGTCAAGGCTTTCTGGAACATCATCAACTGGGAGGATGTTGCGAAAAGATTCGCCAGCGTAAAGGTGGCATCTCGCTCGCTACTGCTAGGCTAATCCGGTCCGCCCAAAGGCGCGTGGAGCACTAATTAATTCACTTTTCCCAGAAACTGGAGAACTCCCGTGACTCGTATTGGTATCAATGGTTTTGGCCGCATTGGACGTAACTACCTCCGTGCCGCACTTGCCCAGAATTCCGAGCTAGAGATTGTTGCCGTAAATGACCTTTCAGACCCTAAGGGTCTAGCTCACCTGCTGAAGTATGACTCCGTAACCGGTCGCCTAGACGCTGCCGTATCGGTTGAGGGTGACAGCATCATCGTCAACGGCAAGGCCATCAAGGTTCTTGCAGAGCGCGATCCAGCCAACCTTGGCTGGGGTGACCTAGGTGTTGACATCGTTATTGAGTCAACCGGTCGCTTCACTGATGCTGCCGATGCAAAGAAGCACATCGAGGCTGGTGCCAAGAAGGTAATCATTTCCGCTCCTGCAACCGGTGAGGACGCAACCTTCGTTATTGGTGTCAACGAGCACCTTTATGACTCCTCGAAGCACCACATCATTTCTAACGCTTCCTGCACCACCAACTGCCTTGCGCCTCTGGCAAAGGTTTTCAACGACAAGTTCGGTATCAAGAACGGTCTAATGACCACTGTTCACGCTTACACCGCAGACCAGAACCTGCAGGATGGACCTCACTCTGACCTGCGCCGTGCTCGTGCTGCCGCAATCAACATTGTCCCTTCAACAACTGGAGCAGCGAAGGCCATCGGTCTGGTTCTCCCAGAGCTCAAGGGCAAGCTAGACGGCTTTGCACTTCGCGTTCCAGTCCCAACCGGATCAATCACCGACCTGACCTTGGTTTCCGAGAAGCCAGTGACTGTCGATGAGATCAAGGCTGCTTACAAGGCTGCAGCAGAAGGCCCACTAAAGGGCGTACTGCTTTACACCGAGGACCCAATTGTCTCTTCAGACATCGTGACCGACCCACACAGCTCAATCTTCGATGCTGGCCTGGTTCGCGTCATTGACAACACCGTGAAGCTCTCCAGCTGGTACGACAACGAGTGGGGTTACTCAAACCGCTTGGTCGAACTAACCGCTTTGGTTGCATCCAAGCTCTAATGCTGAGGACCATCAAGGGCCAGTCTTTTGCTGGCAAGCGAGTTATTCTGCGCTGTGACCTAAACGTTCCGGTTAAAGACGGCAAGATCACAGACGACGGTCGAATTCGAGCATCCCTGCCAACCATAAAGTTCTTGGTTGAGCAGGGGGCATCAGTCGTAATCTGCTCGCACCTTGGTCGCCCTGAGGGTGCCCCTGAGGCCAAGTATTCGCTTGCTCCAGTGGCCGAAAGACTGGAAGAACTGCTGTCGCAACCGGTTGTTTTCTCAGAGGAGACCGTTGGCCCCAAGGCCAAGGCTGCAGTGAAGATGCTTGTACCTGGGGGAGTAGCTCTTTTGGAGAATCTCCGCTTCAACCCCGGTGAAGCGTCCAAGGACGCCCAGGAGCGCAACGCTTTTGCAGCTGAGCTAGCTGAGCTAGGCGATGTCCTGGTTTCGGACGGATTTGGTGTTGTGCACCGTAAGCAGGCAAGCGTTTACGAGCTGGCTCAACAGCTCCCAAGCTACGCGGGCTTGCTAATCAGCACCGAATTGGAGATCCTCACCCGCCTTACTGATTCACCAGAGCGCCCATATGCCGTGGTCTTGGGTGGTTCCAAGGTCTCGGACAAGCTTGGGGTAATCGGCCACCTGCTTCCGAAGGTAGACAAACTACTCATCGGTGGAGGCATGGTGTTTACCGTGCTGGCAGCACTTGGTCACAAGGTGGCCAAGAGCCTGTTGGAAGCCGATCAAATCGAAACCGTTCAGGGGTTCCTCGCTCAGGCCAGAGAGCTTGGGGTTGAGGTTATCCTGCCCACCGACATCGTTGTAGCAAATGGATTCTCGCCGGATGCTGAATATGAAGTGGTGGCCGCGGATGCCATTGAAAGCTCAAAGTTCGGCGCGGACGGTATGGGATTAGACATTGGCCCAGAGAGTGGCCGCGCATTTGCTGAAGCGGTCGCCGCATCAAAGACGGTTTTCTGGAATGGCCCTATGGGAGTTTTTGAATTCCCGAACTTTGCCGGAGGCACCAAGGCTGTCGCAGAGGCACTGCTTTCGGTTACTGGCTTAGGGGTTGTTGGCGGTGGCGACAGTGCTGCAGCCGTAAGGGCACTTGGATTTGATGAGACCAAGTTTGGCCACATTTCAACCGGTGGCGGGGCATCACTTGAGTATCTTGAGGGCAAGACCCTGCCTGGACTGGAGGTCCTAAATGACTAAGCGAATTCCATTCATTGCAGGCAACTGGAAGATGAACCTGGATCACCTCCAGGCAATAGCCTTGATTCAGAAGCTTTCCTGGACCCTAAACGATGCAGATCACGATTTTTCCAAGGTTGAGGTCTGCGTTTTCCCGCCCTTCACTGACCTCAGAAGCGCCCAGACGCTGATTGAGGCGGAGAAGTTCGAGGTCAAGCTGGGCGCTCAAGATCTCTCGAAGCACGATTCCGGTGCTTACACCGGAGAGGTTTCGGGAGCCTTTCTCGCAAAGCTTGGCGTTAGTTATGTTCTAATCGGCCACTCCGAGCGTCGTCAGTACCACACAGAGAGTGACGAAGTGGTGCGCGATAAGGTAGCGGCGGCTTGGAAGCACAATCTGGTTCCAGTGATTTGCGTTGGTGAAACCCTTGAAGAGCTCGAATCCGAGGGTCAGAGTGCGGTTCCTGTTAGGCAGACCCTAGCGGCACTCGCTG
>JACCDU010108600.1_pt1 | contig 13488 bp, 11 predicted proteins | sample 7446081 | NCBI WGS metagenome assembly JACCDU01 (sample SAMN15323447, study PRJNA562643) | freshwater metagenome | isolation source: river surface water | place: USA:Blue River Watershed | collected 2017-08-17 | reverse complement strand
GTATAACCCGGCAATAAATCATTTTGGTGGGCTTCGCTTTTCGCCAACAAGAGGTCGAATAAATCCTCCACCGCATCCGCGATTTCCATGATTTCCGCCCGCATGAATAATTTTAGGTCAACAAGCACCTGGTCATTCCGTGACCGACCCGCATGTATTTTCTTGCCTAAATCCCCCAATTTTTGGGTAAGTAAATATTCGATTTGAGAGTGGACATCCTCCATTCCCTCTTCGATGACGAAAGTGCCATCTTCGATCGTATCCAAGATATTTTTAAGTTCGAGACATAAAGGTTCCAATTCCTCTGAGGGCAAAAGACCCACATGCTCGAGCATGGTAATGTGCGCAAGTGAACCCATCACGTCGTAGCGCGCTAATTGCAAATCGTATACAGGGTCGTTCCCAATCGTGAATTGCTCAATGATTGCGTCTGTTTGCTGATTTTCTTTTTGCCAAAGTTTTGCCACGTTCGTATTAGATTAATTGTGATAGTAATTTCTGATAGGTTTGAATTCCCTGTTTCAGTTCTTCCAAATAAATAAATTCATCCGCCGTATGACTTCTTCCTGAATGTCCTGGTCCAATTTTCACCGATGGGAAAGGCATCAAGGCCTGATCCGATAGGGTAGGTGATCCGAAGCTGGTAATCCCTAAAGCGGCGGCTGCTTCGAGAACCGGATGTCCATCGGGGATTTTACTGGATTGCAAACGGATACTGCGTGGAGTCAATTCCGCCTGAACAAGGCCTCTTAAAATTTCAAGTACTTGTTCCAAGGAATAACATTCATTGACCCGACAATCAATTGTATAATGACACAAATCCGGCACTACATTGTGTTGTTTGCCAGCCTGAATCACGGTTACCGTACATTTCACAGGTCCCAAAACCGGTGAAACTTCCGGAAATTCAAAATCTTTAATCTTTTGTATATCCTCCATGGCCAAGTAAATGGCATTGGTTCCCTCGTTTCTTGCCGCATGGCCCGCCACGCCCTTGACTTCGGCGTCAATGACCATTAATCCTTTTTCCGCAATAGCTAGTTGGCAATCCGTCGGTTCCCCCACAATCGCCCAAGAGATGGCCGGGAAGTCTTCAGATTTTAAGACCGACTCGATGCCTCCCGTGCCCGATATTTCCTCCTCCGCCGTCGCCGCTAAAACCAAGTTAAAGGGTAATTCTTGCTCATAAAACGAACAAAAAGTCACAATCAAACAGACTAAACTGGCACCGGCATCATTGCTGCCGAGACCAATTAATTTGCCGTCTTGTATCGTTGCCGCTAAGGGATCATGTGTCCAAGACGCATTGGCCTTCACCGTATCATGATGCGAGTTTAATAAAATGCTCGGTTTACTTGGGTCAAAATGTTTATTGGTCGCCCAAACATTATTCCCCAATCGCTGAAACCCAATATTTCGAGCCGCAAAGAATTCCTCGATGATCGTAGCAGTTCCTTGTTCTTCCCGACTTAAGGAAGGACAGGCTACCAGCTTTCCGAGCAGGTCCTTGGCGTCTATATATTGTTGGTCCGTATACATTAGGCTTGAATCAATGTGCCCTTGTCGGGCTGTGAAACAAAATCAGCATGGCAAAGACGCACGGTTTGAACACCTTGTGAAATGGCCTTTAAGGCATTCTCCAATTTAGGAATCATGCCGGCGGAAACAATTCCATCCGCTTTTAATTGCGCGAATTTGGCAGAGTTAATCTGTGAAATGACCGAGTTATCGTCGTTCGGATCCATCAAAACCCCTTGCTTTTCAAAGCAATAGGTAAGTGTTACGTCAAAGTGAGTACTTAATGCAATGGCCAAGGCTTGCGCCATGGTATCCGCATTGGTATTCAATAATTGTCCTTTTGAATCCGCTGTGATGGGGGCAAAAACCGGACTTAATCCATTTTCAATTAATGCAGTTAAACCAAGTGCATTGACGGATTCGATATCCCCGACAAAACCATAGTCGATGGGCTCAGGATTTCTTTTCTTGGACACCACAAAGGCGCCGTCGGGTCCCGCAAGACCAATCGCATTCGATGAGAGCGCTTGTAATGAGGCGACGATGGATTTGTTGATCCATCCCGCATAGACCATGGTGACAATCTTGAGACTTTCGGAGTCAGTCACCCGACGCCCTTCTATCATCTGGCTTTGAATACCCAATTCCGCCGCCATGGAGGTAGCAATTTTTCCTCCTCCATGGACTAATAATTTGAATCCGGGAATGGATGCAAAATTAGCCAAAAAGGATGCTAAGGCCTCGGGTGCATCGATGATGTTTCCACCAATCTTTACGATATGTAAGGCCTGTTTCATGCTAGAATAAATAAGGGCTTTCTACCCGCATTTGGGTTAATAAGATTTCTTTTAAAACGGCTTGAGCAGCCCAAAGCCGGTTACCAGCCTGTTGGATCACAATCGAATTCTCCGAATCAATCACCTCATCATCTACGACCACGTTTCTCCGTACAGGTAGGCAATGCATGAATTTGGCTTTGTTTGTCAAATCCATTTTCGCTTTACTAACCGTCCATGCAGGATCGGAGGAAAGAATTTTCCCGTAATCCTCGTAGGATGACCAGTTTTTAGCATAGATATAATCAGCACCAACAAATGCTTCTTTCGGGTCATAACAAATCTTCGCATTGCCCGCAAACTCGGGAGCTAAATCATAACCTTTCGGGTGAGCGATGGTAAAGTCTACATTCGCAATATTCATCCATTCCGCGAAGGAATTGGGTACACATTGTGGCAAAGCCTTCACGTGAGGCGCCCAGGTCAAAACGACCTTCGGGCGTTCTACTTGCTTGGTTTCGGTAATGGTAATCAAGTCGGCAAAGGACTGCAAGGGATGCCGGGTAGCAGATTCCAAACTCACAATCGGCTTGCCGGTATATTTCATGAATTGCTTTAAAACCAATTCCGAATAATCTAATTCACGGTCGACCAAACCCGGGAAACTCCGAACTCCCACGATGTCGCAATATTGACCAATCACGGCAGCGGCTTCGGATACGTGTTCAGCTTTATCTCCGTTCATAATGACCCCCTCATTCATTTCCAACTGCCAGGAATCGGCGCCCACATTCATCACCATCACATCCATTCCGAGGTTCTGTGCAGCTTTTTGCGTAGAAAGACGGGTACGTAAACTGGAATTAAAGAACAATAAACCCATGGTCTTGTTCTTGCCTAAATGCTTGTCGGCATAAGGCATTTTTTTCATCAACAAGGCCTCGCTGACTAATTTGTCGATGTTGTACGCGTCTTTAACGGAAGTAAAATGCTGCATATAAAGGGTGGTCAAAAGACCTTATATTTTTGGCAATTCGGTAAAATTACCATTTTTAACAGATAAATGAAATTTATCGATGACGTTCCCAAGTGAATACGTCCAAAGCATCTGGGCAGTAGATAGTTTTTTCCCCGACTTGATTAAACTGATTACCTACTAAAACGGATTGAGATTTGAGGTTATCACAGGGGGTTTCTGCACGGATGAATTTTAAGTCAGCGTCTTGGAAGGCCCAGTTGATCAGACCGTTTACAGCCTCCTTGGCATAGCCGTATCCTCGGTATTTTTGGTCAAGTGCATATCCAATTTCGGTACTACCTTGGTCATCTGGCATGCCTGAAAATCCAATTCCCCCGATAGAGCAGGATTTATTCGTTAGGATTATTTCCCAATTTGTGTACCACATAAAATCGAAGGGGAATTTTTTGGTCATGGGCATCCAGAAATGTTCCAAGGCATGAAGCATTTCATTTTCATAAAATACTTCTAGCTGGAAAACATTTGGGTTTAATTCAAGGTTAACCTCTAATTCTTTCCTGCCAAATTTAAACCAACACTCGAGCAGGCTATGATCGAGAGGAATGAGGGTTAAACGTTCTGTTTTGATGGAAATCATAGAAATCTAGAAATGTTGACCTACAAATTTGTGGGATTGGTCGCAAAATAGAGATGCTTTGTGAAAGATACTAGATTTTTGTACTCGATTTTGTGAGAAGCGTAATAACAACAAACATATATGAAAAAGTATTTCTTTTTATTGAATTGTCTTTTAATCAGCGGTATGGCAGCCGCCCAAATCCCGGGTGGATTTGGCATGCCTGCAGCGAAGAAAGAGGCAGTTATTCCGGGAACGGCGCAAGCGGCTCCCAAAGGTTCCGCCAAAATAGTTGGATATGTATTAGACTCTACGGACACAAAGCCTGTGGAATTTGCATCTGTAGCATTGATAAATAAGGCGACTAACCGTCCCGTAGACGGTGCATCAGCCGATTTAGTCGGTAAATTTGTATTGAATAAAGTTCCGCAAGGCGATTATAAACTCGTGATTTCATTTATCGGATACGAAAGCAAAACCTTGTTTGTGTCGGTAAACTCGAAAAACGATGACCAAGATTTAGGGGTCATTAAATTACCATCCAGTACGAAGATGTTGGCCGAGGTGACCGTTGAGGGTCAGCGGGCATTGATCGAGGAGCGTGTGGACCGTACGGTTTACAATGCGGAAAAAGATGCGAGTAATAAAGGAGGCGATGCGACCGATGTCTTGAAAAAGGTTCCGATGTTATCGGTAGATTTGGATGGTAATCCGTCTCTGAGAGGTTCGACCAATGTGAAGGTGTTAATTAACAATAAGCCTTCCACGATCATGGCTTCGAGTATTTCGGATGCTTTGCGTCAGATTCCAGCGGATATGATCAAGACGGTGGAGGTTATTACCTCGCCATCTGCTCGGTATGATGCAGAGGGTTCCGCGGGTATCATCAATATTGTGACAAAAAAGAATACCCTACAAGGGTTGACCTTGAATATTGACTCAAGTGTGGGTGTTCGTGGATCTAACTTATCCTTGAACGGAAACTTCCGTAATAAAAATTGGGGTTTATCGTTGGGAGGATTTGGACGTTCAGAATACAATGTGAACGGTAAATTTGAGAGCACGCAAATTACGACTTCCAATAATCTGCAAACCACCAATTTACAAACGGCTGAAACTCGTAGAGAGGGTATTTTTGGTAACTATCAATTAGGCTTTGATTGGGATATCAACAAATACAATTCAATCACTTCGAACGTTCGTTTTGGTTTGCGTAATGGAAATAACTGGCAAGATGGATTATCGCAAATTCGTAATGGTGTTTTGGCAAGTTTGCGAAATACGAATTCATTAGATCAATCGGCCAACGTAGACGTCAATTTTGACTACACGAAAACTTTTGCACTTGCGCAACGTGAATTCTCGATATTAACTGCCTACAGCCGTAATAACCGTACGAATGATTTTTACAATCTTATCTTGAATCCAACATCAACCATGAGTGAAATCATGAGTTCGATTAAGAACGTCAATGATTCCTACAATCAGGAGATGACTTTTCAAATGGATTATCAAACGCCCATTGGAAAAAATCAATTAGTTGAAATTGGTGCCAAAGGAATCACAAGAAATGTGACATCTGATTACGCTTCGTTTAAAGGAGACGGTTTAGGAACTTATGTTCCTGTTAACTTAGCATCCTTACCAAGTAACGTTTTTGATTATGATCAGAACATTTGGGGAACGTATGGTTCTTATACCTTGACGACGAAAAACAAGTGGAGTATTAAGGCTGGAGCTCGCTATGAGTACACGGATATTTCGGCAAGCTTCTTAAAGAACGAAGGCCAAAATACGACAATTCCTCCTTATGGGGTATTGGTTCCTAGTTTCAATATGTCGAAGACGTTTAAGTCGGGAACCTGGAGATTCAGCTACAACCGTCGTATTCAGCGTCCAGGAATTCAGAACTTGAATCCCAACGTAAATGCAACGAATCCATTGAATATTTCACAGGGTAATCCGAATTTGGCCCCTGAGTTTACGAACAATTACGAAATCTCATACAGTAAATTTATCAAGCAAACCTATATTTCTACTTCGTTCTTTGTTCGTAATACAACCGGATCGATTAACCAAATTCGTGAGGTGCGTGGGGATACTGTTAAGACAACTTCACAGAATATCGGAAATGAGGATGCCTATGGGGTGAATATCAATTTGAATATCAACCTTTCGAATAAGTTGATGATTGGGGGAGGCGGAGATTTGTCCTACATGGTGTTGGCAAACAATGTCCCAGATCCCTTATTGTCTGCGAAAAATGAAGGACTTCAGTCGAACTTCCGTCTTTTTGGAAATTATACGATCGGAAATGGTTGGGGTGCACAAATATTTTCGTTCTACCGTGTGAACCAGATTCAGTTGCAAGGTTCACAAGGCGGTTTTGGTATTTATAGTTTAAGTCTTCGCAAAGACTTCAAAAACAAAAAAGGAAGTATTGGTTTTGGAGCTGAGAATTTCTTGACACCTAACGGATTTATTATTCGCAGTGAAACGAAGACGGCATTCATCAATCAAGAATCCGTGAATACGCTTCGTAACATGAACTTTAAGGTGAACTTCACTTACCGTATCGGTAAAATGAGTTTTGGGCCGACCAAGAAAAAGAAATCAGTCAATAACGACGATACGAAAGATGGTGGCGATGCGGCACCAGCTGCACCTCAACAACCGATGGGTATGCCTGGCATGCGTATGGGCGGCGGCGGAGGCGGCTTCGGAGGACCACGTTAGTGGGTATTCCTAGTTCTAAAAAAAGGAGGCGTCAGCCTCCTTTTTTATTTATTTCGTTCGATCGTGTAATTGAGTAGATTTCCCAAGGATGTTCGGTATTCCGAATCTGGAAATTGACTTAGAATAGCTCGCGCTTCTTGCGCAAATTCTTGCATGCGTTGATTCGCGTAGGCGATCCCTCCGGTTGATTTCACGAAATCAATCACCTCTTTCACTTTAGCAGGCTTATCTGAATCGTTCTTGATGGTTTTAATCATCTGTTTACGTAGGGATCTCGTTGTGTTTTGTAATGCATAAATCAAGGGCAAGGTCATTTTCTTTTCCTTGATATCGATTCCTAAGGGCTTGCCAATTTCCGCATCACCGTAATCAAATAAATCATCTTTGATTTGGAAGGCAATTCCAACCTTTTCGCCGAAGGCATGCGCCATCTCCACATACTTGCTGTCAGCATCTGTGGATTGCACCCCCACTGCACAACAGGCCGCAATAAGCGTGGCTGTTTTTTTGCGAATGATGTCAAAATACACATCCTCTGTGATGTCTAGCTTACGAGCTTTTTCGATTTGTAAAAGTTCCCCCTCGGCCATCTCGCGCACAGCGGTAGAAACCGATGTTAATAGGTCGAAGTCCTTGTGGTCAACGGATAGGAGTAATCCTTTTGACAACAGGTAATCGCCAACCAATACCGCAATTTTATTTTTCCATACTGCATTGATAGAGAAGAAACCTCGTCGGTAGTCCGACTCATCCACTACGTCGTCATGGACGAGGGTAGCGGTATGTAGTAATTCGATGAGCGCAGCTCCTCGGTATGTTTTCTCGGTAATTTCGCCTACGCAACCGGCTGTCAAGAAGACAAACATGGGACGCATTTGCTTCCCTTTGCGTTGTACGATGTAATTCATGATGGTGTCCAGCAGCATGACTTTGGTTTTCATGAACTGCCTGAATTTTCCTTCAAATGCTTTCATGGGTTCCTCGATGGGCGCCTGAATCGATGAAAGCGAAATGGACATAGAATTAAGTTTACGTGCGTGTTAGGCACATTTGGAAATTGTGTAAATTTAATCACATTTTGGGATAATTTAGTCCCGAGATTTAAATAATGCGAAATTTATGAGCAAGATGTTGGTCTTAGCTGGTGGCTCTGTCAAAGGCGCCTTTCAAGCTGGCGTCATCAAGGCATTAGCCGAGAATGGATTTCAGCCCGATGTCATCTATGGGATTTCAGCGGGTAGTTTAAATGCGGCTTTTTTAGTGAATGCATTGGGCCGACAAAAATTGGATGGACATCCTATTTCTTTCCAAGAGGCTTCGGAAGATTTATGGGAATTTTGGGAAACTCGTATCACCCATCCCGAATGTTTATCAAAACCACTTTCGATTTTTGAATTGGGTTGGACCGCGCTGACAAAGAAATTTCGTGGTTTGGTTTCGACGAAGCCCCTACGTGATTTGATTGAAGATGTCTTGTCGATTCGAAATTTGCAGGCCAGTCCTGTGGGTTTACAAATCGGTGCCGTGAACATCATGGAAGGACGCATTCATTACGTGGATCCCAGTACCCCCGAATTCATGGATTATTTAATGGCGTCCTCTGCGGTGCCTATTCTGATGCCGGTTGTGAAAATAGCTGGGGAAGATCGACGGAGTTATTTAGATGGTGGTTTGCGGGATGTGACACCGGTTCGTCGGGCGCTGGAAGATGGAGGTAAACACATTGTTTGTATTTCTTGCCATCCGGAGGCCATTGAGGGTGGTTTTTTTGATTCGGGTGATTTGCTCGCATTGGTGGACCGCGTGATGGACATTGCGGTCAACGAAATTCTGAATGCCGATTTACGCGAGACAATCTTGATTAATAATTCACTCCCAGTAGATGGATCGGAGGTAAAAGAGGGGCCTTTTCAAGGTTTCCAACGGGTTCAATTGGAATCAATACGGCCAAATCAGCCGATTAGTATTGATATCCAACACTTTACGAAATTGGATATTCGTCGGATGTTGGAAGTGGGATATGCCCTCGGTAAAGCGCAAGTAAACAAAAAAGCCTGACGTTTCCGCCAGGCTTTTTGAATGGATTAAACCACCATGATGTCTTTTTCTTTCTCGACAAAAATCTGATCGATTTTCGCGATAAATCCATCGGTTAATTTCTGGATTTTATCTTCTGCTGTTTTGATTTCATCTTCCGAAACGCCTTCACCTTTCAACTTCTTGATGCTGTTGTTTCCGTCTTGACGGGCATTACGAATGTTTATTTTCGCTACCTCAATTTCCTGCTTTACACGCTTCACTAAATCGCGACGACGCTCCTCTGTCAATGGGGGAATCGCTAAACGAATCAACTCGCCATCGTTCATGGGATTTAATCCCAAGCTCGAATTGCGAATCGCCTTTTCGATTTCTCCGAATATGCTTTTCTCAAAGGGTTTGATGGCAATCGTACGCGCATCGGGTGTAGTGATGGATGCTGCTCCTGAAATGGGCGTAGGCATGCCGTAATAATCAATCATTAAACCATCCAACATCGAAGTGCTGGCTTTGCCGGCACGGATTTTAGACAACTCAATGTTTAAGTGTTTGATGGCACCCTCCATCGTTTCTTGGGTCGCATCGATATAAAATTCAATCTCTTCCATGGGATTTTAGCTAATTAATGTTCCTACATCTTCTCCTGACACAAGCGCCGCTAAATTGCCTTCCTTGTTCATATCAAAAACGATAATCGGTAATTTATTTTCTTGGCATAAGGTAAATGCCGTCGTATCCATAATTTTCAAGCCCTTCTGAATCGCATCCGAAAAGCTTAATTGTGTAAAGCGTGTTGCGGTAGGGTCCTTCTCCGGATCTGCCGTATAAACACCATCTACACGGGTTCCCTTCAATACCACATCCGCTTCCACCTCAATCGCACGCAAAGAGGCCGTTGAATCCGTTGTAAAGTAAGGGTTTCCGGTACCCGCACCGAAGATGACGATGCGTCCTTTTTCGAGGTGGCGAATAGCTCTCCGACGAATAAATGGCTCGCAAACAGCCTCCACTTTGAGGGCCGTCATCATGCGCGTATAAAGTCCTTGTTTTTCGAGGGCAGCTTGAACGGCCATGCCGTTGATGACAGTTGCCAACATGCCCATGTAATCCCCTTGAACTCGGTCGATGCCTGCTTTCGCAGCTGAGGCTCCTCGGAAGATATTCCCACCACCGATCACAATCGCAACTTCAACACCTAAATCATGTACTTTTTTAATTTCGGCAGCATATTGGCCTAAAATAACGGGATCGATTACCTCGTCTTTCGTGGACAATGCCTCACCTGAAAGTTTTAAAAGGATACGTTTGTATTTAGTGTCTTTCATGCGTTGTTGAGATTTATGCGACGCAAATTTAGAAAATTTATCGGCTTCTTGTTTACATTTTAGGCCTTATAATCTTTGGCCTGCGGTAATTTCCACCAAGGCAAATAAGGATGTGCGTGATGCTCAAAATGATAGCCAAAAAAGTAACAAGAGATAAAGGCCCACACGTGATTGCGCGCCTGACTGCGCGATTGCGTTTTATTCGCTGGGTCATGTTCTCCGCGGTGTGGTAAAAATGTTCCAAAATAGAACAATTGCAGTGTACTCAGGATAGCAGGTAATTCCCAATAGAGGATGAGTTTTTCCATGGGAATCCAAATTTTCAACACGTTGTAGGTGATGGCCATGGCTAAAATTTGCTGCCAACTCACATATTGGAAAATGAATTTAAACCACCAAATAAAGAAATTGCCTTGATGCACATCAGGGTCTTGTTCGGTGTTTACATGATCGTGATGCATGTGGTGCTTTTTGCGCAACACGCCGTAGCGATTAAAGGCAAAAAGCGTGGCACACAAACGGCCGATGGCATGGTTTAATTTGGGATGTTGCGGAACAACGACCCCATGAATGGCATCGTGTGAGGTAATAAAAAGACCCGTGTATAAATGCGTTTGTGTCAAAATTAGCAGATAGGCCCAAGGAGAATACCAATCCAAAGGATGGTAAAGCGCGAAGGCTAAATGAGCCGACCACACCACGAGGATGGCAATGGCCCAATATAATCCACTAAAATTGTTTAATTTGTTCACGTGTTTTGGATGATGCGTCAAAATTAATACTAATTACCTATGAAAATTGTTTTCAGCATGATATTCCTTTGTGGAATTTCATTTTTAAGTTTCGGGCAGAAGACCTACTGCAATCCCATGAATCTGGATTACGGTTTTACCCCCATTCCGAATTTCTCCGAACAGGGCCGACATCGTGCGACGGCTGATCCTGTGATCGCCTATTTTAAGAATCAGTATTATCTCTTTTCGACGAATCAGTGGGGGTATTGGGTGAGTAATGACCTGGTCGACTGGAAATTCATATCCCGTAAATTTTTACAACCCTATCACAAAGTCTACGATGAACTTTGTGCGCCCGCCACTTTGGTTTTAGGCGATAGTCTATTGGTCATCGGTTCTACCTATGCCAAAGATTTTACGCTTTGGTATAGCCAACATCCTCAAACTGATACCTGGAAAGAGGCGGTGCATGCCTTTACGGCCGGGGCCTGGGATCCCGCATTTTTTGAGGATGATGATAAACGGGTGTATTTGTACCATGGCTCGAGCAATACCTTTCCGATGTATGGGCAGGAGATTGATCGCAAAACGCTGCAGCCCATCGGCGAAAGACATGAACTCATCCGTTTGCACGATGACTTGCACGGTTGGGAGCGTTTTGGGGAATACCAAGACAATACCTTTTTAAAACCTTTCATGGAAGGAGCCTGGATGAATAAGTACAAGGGAAAATATTACCTACAATATGGCGCACCGGGAACAGAATTTTCATCTTATGGTGATGGTGTATATACCTCGGATAAGCCCTTTGGACCATTTACTTACCAAGCGCATAATCCATTCTCGTTTAAACCGGGTGGTTTTACGCGGGGTGCCGGACATGGGGCGACCTTTGAAGGGCAATTTGGAAACTGGTGGCACGTGTCGACGATCACCATTGCGGTCAAAAACAGTTTTGAGCGTCGCTTGGGTCTGTGGCCGACAGCCTTTGATCAAGATGGAATTCTCTATACCAATACCGCTTATGGCGATTATCCGCATCGGATGCCCACCTTGCGCGTAGAGAATCCACGGGATTTGTTTACGGGTTGGATGTTGTTGAATTACAACAAACCGGTACGCGTCTCGTCGAGTTTGCCGGGTTATGGGGCCAACTATGCGGTGGATGAACAAATGAAGACTTATTGGTCTGCGAAAACGGACAAACCTGGCGAATTTATTGAGTCGGATCTAGGTGAGGTTTCTACCGTTCGAGCGATCCAGGTGAATTATGCGGACCAAGATGTGGATTCCAGTTTCTTGGGGAAAATCAATGGAATTTATCACCAATATGTGATTAAATACAGTTTGGATGGGAAAAGTTGGAAAGTGGCCGTGGATAAATCGGCCAATAAAACCGATGTTCCGCATGATTATGTCGAATTAAGCAAGCCGATCGAGGCGCGCTATATTCGTCTGGAGAACCGACACATGGCAGCGGGGAAATTCGCGATTAGTGGTTTGCGGGTGTTTGGAAAAGGACATGGCGATAATCCGGGTGTGGTGAAGGACCTAATTGTTTTACGCGGAGACCATGACAAGCGCAGCGCTTGGCTCAAGTGGGGGCATATTTCGAACGCAACGGGCTATGTCGTTTACTCGGGAATTTCACCGGATAAGCTATATACTTCGATACAGGTATTTGGGGCCAATGAGTATTACTTCAAATCCATGGACAAGGATCGTACCTATTATTTTCAAATCGAGGCATTTAATGAAAATGGCATCGGGGAGCGGGGACCGATTATTAAGTCGGAGTAAGAATTGCCTTCCCCACCAGGCAATGCAAACATTGCTTCGTCTGGCAATAATGTCGGTGCCAATGTAGACAAGCCTGGGATTCACCGGCGTTCAGGAGATCTAGGCCGAGCTCTTGGTAGATTCGGGTGATTTGATTGTTTTCGGCGGGGAGTTCGGCCAACCAGCGAAAGGCCTTTTGTTCGTAGGCCTCTTGTTTTCTTTCCCGACTGTAGCACACGAGCATTGGAATCAACGTATTGATACAAATCGATCGAAAGGCCTGTGCGCCTAGGCGTGTGTGTTTTCCCCAATACGGGTCAAGTGGAATTTCGAATAATTGACGGAGCGTTTTTAATTCTTGCATTTCGAGGAGTAGGGATAGGAGTGCGCAGTTCGCGCGGATAATTTCGGCAAATTGGGCTAAGCGAATTTGGGGGAAATTAGCCGGTCGGAGCCTCAACATCTTCCAATCCGATTTTTTCAAGAGGCAATCCTCCCAAGCATGTTTTTTCTTTAGATGCACGTACTCGCGTCGTAATTCCATCATGTAACAATCTGCTAAGGGTTCTTCCAACAAACCCGCCATGCCGAATAGGGCAGCTTCGATCCCGAGGGGTCTATCGCGGTAGCGAAGAATGATTTTGAGCGGAAGGTTTTTGGCGAGTCGGAACATGGGTTCAGCATTTAGTGAAAATCCAAAGCTTTTGGCGAGCGAGAGGTAGAAGGCTTCTTCCCAATCAAATTTGTTCTCCCGCAACAGTTGGTGGATTTCTTTACACTTTTGGTTAACGCGCTCGAAAAGCATGCGTCGGAGCATCTTGGATTTGATGACTGGGTCAACGGCCAGAAAACCAGCTTGACAGACTAATTCACCTTTTTCCGCTATTCGCGGATGATCGGAATTTTCTGGGATGTAATGGGATAGGCAGAGGGTGGGAATCAACTTGCCGTCGGGGTAAGAAATAGGAACATCATTTTCCCAAACTAC
>JACCDU010619690.1_pt1 | contig 13490 bp, 9 predicted proteins | sample 7446081 | NCBI WGS metagenome assembly JACCDU01 (sample SAMN15323447, study PRJNA562643) | freshwater metagenome | isolation source: river surface water | place: USA:Blue River Watershed | collected 2017-08-17 | reverse complement strand
GGTTTGCTAATACTCCAGGTTTAAAAGTGATTGTACCTTCTAATCCATATGATGCTAAAGGATTATTAAAATCAGCTATTCGTGATGACGATCCAGTGATTTTTATGGAGTCTGAGCAAATGTATGGCGATAAAGGAGAAGTGCCTGATGGTGAATATACAATTCCAATTGGAGTAGCTGACATCAAACGTGAAGGGACTGATGTTACTATTGTTTCTTTTGGGAAAATTATTAAAGAAGCCTATATTGCTGCTGATGAATTAGCCAAAGAAGGGATTTCATGTGAAATCATCGACTTAAGAACGGTTCGTCCAATGGATCATGATGCGATTTTAACTTCGGTTAAAAAGACCAATAGATTAGTAGTTTTAGAAGAAGCTTGGCCATTTTCAAGTGTGTCTTCAGAGATTGCTTATATTGTTCAAGAACGTGCTTTTGATTATTTAGACGCGCCTATCCAACGTATAACTACTGCTGATACACCAGCACCTTATTCTCCAGTATTATTGAAAGAATGGTTGCCAAATTCAGAAGACGTTATTAAAGCCGTAAAAAAAGTATTGAATAAATAAATCAAAATGTTAATTGTTTAAACACAATTACAATATTGATTACCTTTGAATCTTCATCAAATACTATTTGATGAAGATTTTTTTTAGCTTATGAGATTAAAATTTCCCAATCTTTTTTTTGTTGTTTTATTGATGACAGCTCAGTTGCTTTTGGCCCAAACCAAAGTGAGTGGCGTTGTTGTAGATAAAACGAATCAACCTATTCCTTTTGCTACGATTGTGTTTAAAAAAACGAACATTGGTGTTGTAGCCAATGAGGATGGTCGATTTTATATTGAATCACCTCAAAAGCAAACGATTTTAGTAGTTTCTTCTGCAGGGTTTTCGGAAAGAGAAATTTTCTTAGAAGATGCTATTTCATATAATTTCAAGGTAAAATTAAACGAAGCAGAATCCTTAAATGAGGTAGTTGTTTTTACTGGAAAAACTTCCAAAAAAAACAATCCAGCTTTGGATATTCTCAGGAAAATTTGGGAACGAAAACGCAAAAACGGCTTGTATCAATTTGACCAATATCAAATGGAAAAATATGAAAAGGTCGAATTTGATATGAATACTATCGATAGCGCTTTTATGAAAAACAAAGTGTTCAAAGGAATGGAGTTTGTTTTCCAACATGTTGATACCTCTAAAGTTACTGGAAAAACGTATTTGCCAATTTTTATCAACGAATCCTTGTCGGATGTCTATGGTGACAACCGCCAGAAGAAAGTGAAAGAAAAATTGAAGGCCAATAAAACATCCGGCTTTGAAGGGAACCAACAAATTTTGTCTTTCCTAAAAGATTTGTACAGCGATTATTCCATTTACAACAATCACTTGACGTTTTTTGACAAGAGTTTTACCAGTCCTTTGTCTCGAACAGGAATCGATGTCTATAATTATGTATTAAGAGACAGTGCCTATATTGATAACAAAAAATGCTACAACATTTTGTTTTATCCAAGACGAAAAAACGAGTTGACTTTTAAAGGTGATTTTTGGGTAAACGACACCACCTTTGCCATCAAAAAAATCAATATGGCAGTAACCAAAAGCGCGAACATCAACTGGATTAAGGACATTTATATTGAACAGGAATTTGAGGTTATGAACGACTCTGTTTTCTTGTTGACCCGAGATTATATGATGTCGGACTTTGCCTTAAATAAAAAAGAAAACTCTAAAGGAATTTATGGAAAGCGCACTACTTTGTATCGCAATCACGAATTCAATAAAGTCAAACCATTAGCTTTTTATAAAGAAGAAGTCAATTTTATAGACAATGAAGTCTATCAAAAGTCAGACGAATATTGGCATGAAAACCGTTTTGAAAAATTGAATAAAGACGAAGCGGGAGTTTATAAAATGCTCGATACCCTTCAAACGGTCAAAAAGTTCAAACAGATGTACAATTTGGTTTCCATTTTAGGCAGTGGCTATGTCGAGTTCAAGAATTTTGATTACGGACCTATCTTTTCTTCCTTAGGGTTCAATGAAGTAGAAGGTGTTCGCTTACGTGTTGGAGGGAGAACCTATTTTGGTCCAAATGACCCTTGGCGAATTCAAGCTTTTACTGCCTATGGAACGGACGATCATAAATTCAAATATGGGCTTTCTGGAAAGTGGATGGTAGATAAGAAAAATAGGATCATTATCTCCGGAGGAAATAGACGCGATATTGAGCAAATTGGCGCAAGCTTAACTACCACAAACGATGTCATGGGACGAAGTTTTGCTTCCTCCGCTTTATTTACTACTGGGAGTAATGGGAAATTGACCAATATAAATTTGTCCAATATAGCAGTTGAAATAGAACCCGTAAAAAACTTAATTTTCCAATTAGGGATTTCACACCGAACTTTGGTATCGGCCTCACCTACCTTCAGTTTGGATTATTATACAAACGCCTCGAGAACCACTATTCAAAGTGAGGTAAAACAATCGGAAGCAAATATTCAAATAGAATATATGCCCAATCGAAAAACCATTGGTTTTGGTGTAGAAAGAGACGTAGTAGACAATCCGTACAGTCGTTTTTTTATCAACTACAGTCATGGTTTTAAAGGGGTGTTAAATAGTGATTTCAAGTACGAGAAGTTGCAATTATTTTACAAGCAGCCCATTATTATTGGTCCATTGGGGCGAACCAATATTACCATGGAATTAGGTAAAACTTTTGGAACGATTCCATTAGGATTGATGAGTGTGATTCCAGGAAACCAAACCTATTTCACGATTGAAAATACCTTTAGTAATTTGAATTTTTATGAATTCATTAGCGACCAATATGCCACGTTGAAATGGGATCATAACTTTAACGGTAGAATCTTTGCACGCATTCCTTTTATGCGAAAATTAAATTGGCGTGAAATTGTTGGGATTAGAGGAGTGTATGGATCCATCTCCAATGCCAATAGAGCTATTAATGCATCTGGATTAGCCTACAATGCTCCCGAAAATGGGTATTGGGAATACAGTGCCGGTATTGGTAATATATTTAAAGTATTTCGTATTGATTTTTCATGGAGAGGCAATTATCTAAATACTCCAGACGCTACCAAGTTTGCCATTAAAGGGGCTTTTGGATTTCATTTTTAATTTCAAAACAAGCCTAGTTTAAATTTTTAAATTTTTATTTGATGCAAGAATCAATTCCTTTTTTGTCCCAAAAAGATGAGGTTTTAAAAACTATAATTGCTGATTTTGGTCTCCCAATAATCCAAAAAAGAGAAGAAGGATTTGCCTCTATGTGTCACATTATCTTGGAACAACAAGTTTCGATTGCCTCTGCCAAAGCAGCTTATGAAAAGTTAGTTAATTTGGTTGGCAAAGTAGATCCATTTAATATTTCTAATGCTACAGATGAAGATTTAAGAACTTGTGGCATATCCAGACAAAAAACCCTCTATTTAAAAGATTTAGCCCAAAGAGTTATAAGTAAGGAATTGGATTTCTCTTCACTCCCAATGAAATCAGAACAGCAGATTCGAAATGAATTAATTCAAATCAAAGGAGTTGGCAATTGGAGTATAGATGTTTATTTAATGTTCTGTATGCAATCACAAGATATAATTCCTCTTGGCGATATTGCCATTAAAAACACTTTAGTCGAATTGTATAATTGTCAATCGGATGAAGAAATGCTTGCTATTTCTTCCAATTGGAAACCGTTTCGAACACTTGCTTCCTTCATCATTTGGCATTATTACCTCAAAAAAAGGGGCAAAATTTAAGTATTGGCACTTTGATGTTAAAAAAACATTATTTATCCCATAGTTTTATTGTAAAAACGCTATGTTTCCTTACTTTTGCACCAAATTAAAAAAAGAAAAATACAACAAATACAATGACTGCAGACAAATTAAAAACGTTCGATGTCTTAATCGAAATACCAAGAGGAAGTAGAAACAAATACGAATACGATTTTAAAATTAGAAGAATGCGTTTTGACAGAATGTTATTCTCTTCTATGATGTACCCAGCTGATTATGGTTTCATTCCTGAAACATTGGCATTAGATGGTGATCCATTAGACGTTTTGGTGTTGATCAACGAGCCTACTTTTCCGGGTTGTGTAATGGAAGTAAAACCAATTGGTGTTTTTCACATGGCAGATGATAAAGGACCAGACGAGAAAGTGATTTGCGTTCCAGTTTCTGATCCAATTTGGAATTCATTAAATGATTTAAGTGATGTAAATCCGCACTTAATTAAAGAAATTGAGCATTTTTTCCAAGTATACAAAGATTTAGAAAATAAACAAGTAGATGTAGAAGGTTGGGGAGATGTAAATGAAGCGTATGCTATTATTAAAGAGTGTACAGAACGTTTCGAAGCAATTGAAAACAAACCAAAAAACTTATTTAGCATCAAATAATTTTTTTAGTAATTCTTATAAAAAAAGCAATATTCTGTAAAGAGTATTGCTTTTTTGTTTAAATTCGTTCGTTATCAATGAATTATTAATTAAAACCAAAATTATTTTTTATGAATGCATTTATGATTTATTTGCCAATAGTAATGGCGATTATTGGACTTTTGTTCATGGCGGTTAAAAGAGCTTGGGTGCTAAAACAGGACGCTGGAGATGGTAAGATGAAAGAGATTTCAGATTATATTTACGAAGGTGCATTAGCTTTTCTTAAAGCAGAATATCGATTATTGACTTTCTTCGTGATTGGCGCCAGTGCCGTTTTGGCGGGGATATCATTTATAGTTCCTACCACACATATATTAATTGTAGTTGCCTTTGTTTTTGGTGCCTTCTTCTCTGCTTTAGCAGGAAATATGGGAATGAAAATTGCCACTAAAACTAATGTTAGAACTACGCAAGCCGCTCGTACTAGTTTGCCTCAAGCCTTGAAAGTTTCTTTTGGTGGTGGAACGGTGATGGGATTGGGAGTTGCTGGTTTAGCTGTTTTAGGATTGACAGGTTTCTTTATTATTTTCTTCCAAATTTTTATGAATGGTGCTTGGACTTCGTCAGAAGACATGACCAAAGTATTAGAAACATTAGCTGGATTTTCATTAGGTGCTGAGTCAATTGCTTTGTTTGCCCGTGTGGGTGGTGGTATTTATACCAAAGCAGCCGATGTAGGTGCCGACTTAGTAGGAAAAGTTGAAGCCGGAATTCCTGAAGATGATCCACGTAACCCAGCGACTATTGCTGATAACGTAGGAGATAATGTGGGTGACGTTGCCGGAATGGGAGCCGATTTATTTGGTTCGTATGTGGCAACCGTATTAGCGGCTATGGTTCTTGGAAATTATGTGATTAAAGATATGGGTGGTAAAATCGAAGATGCTTTTGGCGGAATCGGACCGATTTTATTACCAATGGCTATTGCTGGTTTCGGAATTTTATTCTCAATTATCGGAACGATGTTAGTGAAAATTTCTAGTGATGATGCTAAAGAAGCACAAGTACAAAAAGCCTTGAACATTGGAAACTGGGTTTCTATTGCATTGACTTTGGTTGCTTGTTATTTCTTAGTACAATATATGTTGCCTGCAACAATGAAAATGGAATTCTACGGAGAAGGATTGAAAGATATTTCGTCTATGCGTGTTTTCTATGCTACTATTGTAGGTTTGATTGTGGGTGGAGCTATTTCATCTGTAACCGAATATTATACAGGATTAGGAACAAAACCAGTTTTGGCAATTGTTCAAAAATCGTCTACAGGTGCTGGAACTAACGTAATTGCAGGTTTGGCTACGGGAATGATTTCTACGTTTCCAACCGTAATTTTGTTTGCTGCCGCAATTTGGTCTTCGTATGCTTTTGCAGGTTTCTACGGGGTTGCTTTAGCAGCTTCGGCTATGATGGCTACAACTGCAATGCAATTAGCAATTGATGCTTTCGGTCCTATTTCTGACAATGCAGGAGGTATTGCTGAAATGAGTGAATTGCCAAAAGAAGTGCGTACTCGTACCGATATTTTGGATTCTGTAGGTAATACTACAGCTGCTACAGGAAAAGGATTTGCAATTGCTTCGGCAGCATTAACTTCATTGGCCTTGTTCGCAGCTTATGTAACCTTTACAGGTATTGACGGAATTAATATTTTCAAAGCACCTGTTTTAGCGATGTTATTCGTAGGAGGGATGATTCCAGTAGTATTCTCTGCTTTGGCAATGAACTCTGTTGGTAAAGCAGCGATGGATATGGTATATGAAGTACGTCGTCAGTTCAAAGAAATTCCAGGAATCATGGAAGGAACAGGTAAGCCAGAATATGGTAAATGTGTTGAAATTTCGACTAAAGCTGCTTTACGCGAAATGATGTTGCCAGGAATTTTAACGATTGGTTTCCCAATTGCAATTGTTCTTTTAGGAAAATTAGTTTATGGTGATTATAACCAATTAATCGCTGAAATGTTAGGTGGTTATATGGCAGGGGTAACGGTTTCAGGCGTGCTTTGGGCCGTGTTCCAAAACAATGCAGGTGGCGCTTGGGACAATGCTAAAAAATCATTTGAAGCTGGTGTTGAAATCAATGGCGAAATGACGTATAAAGGTTCAGATGCGCACAAAGCTGCGGTAACTGGAGATACTGTTGGTGATCCGTTTAAAGATACTTCAGGACCGTCAATGAACATTTTAATTAAATTAACCTGTTTGATTGGATTGGTAATTGCGCCAATCTTAGGAGAAGGAAGTACCACTCAAAAAGAAATGACCTGTACTATTGAGATGAAATCTTCTTCTGAAGCCGGTATGATGGGTAATTGTGATATGAGCAAATGTGCTACTATGACTAAAGACGAATGTGCTAAAATGTGCGACAGTCTAAAATGTACTCCAGAGCAAAAAGAAATGTGTTTATCTCATTATGATGCGAATGGTAAATACATCGCTAAAGAAGAAAAAGCATGTTGTGCCAAAAAAGGAGAAGCTAAAAAGCAAGTAAATGTTCAAATGAGCAATGATAATGGAAAAGCAAAAGCGACAGTAACTATTTCTGAAAATGGAAAAGAAACTGTTCAAGTTTTTGAAGGAACTGAAGCTGAGGTGAAAGCTAAAGTAGAAGCGATTAAATAATTTCCTTTTATATAAAAAGAAAATGCCTCAAGAAATTGAGGCATTTTTTATGGATCTAATTTTCAGTCTAAAACAAACCGTTGATTTCGGCATCAATTCGGTTGATGATATTTCCTAAATCTTCTGGATTATCTACAAAATTGATATTGTCTACATCAATGATTAATAATTTACCCCTGTCATAGGTATGAATCCAAGCTTCATAGCGTTCGTTCAAACGACTCAAATAATCAATAGAAATAGAATTTTCATATTCACGACCACGTTTGTGAATTTGGCCTACTAAATTCGGAATAGAACTACGCAAGTAAATTAATAAATCAGGTGCTTTTACCAAAGATTCCATCAATTCAAAAAGAGAAGAGTAATTTTGGAAATCGCGATTGGTCATCAAGCCCATAGCATGTAAGTTAGGAGCAAAAATGTGCGCGTCTTCGTAAATCGTTCTGTCTTGAATAATTCTTTTTCCGCTTTCGCGAATTTGCATTACCTGACGAAATCGACTGTTCAAGAAGTAAATTTGTAAGTTGAATGACCAACGTTCCATTTGGTGATAGAAATCATCCAAATACGGGTTGTCGACTACGTCTTCAAAATGAGGTTCCCATTTGAAATGTTTGGCTAATAAATTGGTCAAGGTGGTTTTCCCCGAACCTATGTTTCCTGCTACTGCTATATGCATTACGGTAGTGTGATTTTATTATTGATAAATTCTAAAAGGGTAAAAATAGATAAAAATTAGTGTTTGTAATACATTTTTCGGAATGATTTATTCACAATCGAAAAATGGAATAGTGGCTTTATTTTATTTCTATTTTTAAATTAATTGCATCGATACCAACTGATTTGGAATGCCTCTGACTAAGTCATTTAACATTTTATTGGTACAAAATTCAAATTCTTTCGTCATATTTGCCTTTTAATTATAATTTGAACTTCATGAAAAAAGCGATTTTACTTTTATTATTTGTATTAATTTATACTAATTCACAAGCACAAAAAGATTTTCAAGGTATGGCCGTATACGAGTCAAAAACCAGTACGGCCGACTTAAAAGTTCGTATGGAAGGGAATAAAAATATTAATCCTGAAATGCAAAAAATGATGCAAGAGCGAATGAAAAAAATGTTTGAGAAAACATTCATATTAAATTTTGATAAATCAGCCTCTATCTATAAAGAAGAAGAAAAATTAGATGCAAACCCACAAGGTGGCGGATTCAGAATGATGAGTTCCATGACTGGTGGCGGCGGTACTTTTTATAAAAATGTAAAAGACAAAACCTACACAGTGGATAAGGAATTCATGGGGAAAGAATTTTTAGTAAAAGATTCACTAGCGAGTTTGAATTGGAAAATGGAGGCTGAAACTCGTGTAATTGGGGGGTATACTTGTTACAAAGCTACAACGGTAAAACCCGGAAGTTCCACTTATTTATTAGGTATACCAAGACGAATTCAATCTAAACAAGATGTTCAAGAAAATAAAAAAAATGAAATTGATAAATCCACCGAAGCAAAGAAAACGAACTTCATGGATGCCGTTGAACTGCCTAAAGAAATTACAATTACAGCTTGGTATACACCTGAAATTCCGGTTAATCAAGGGCCTGAAGGTTATTGGGGTTTGCCAGGATTAATTTTAGAAGTAAATGATGGGAAAACCATTATTTTGTGTTCTAAAGTAATTTTAAATCCAAAAGAAAAAGCGGAAATAAAGCCTTCTTCTAAAGGGAAAGTGGTCGGCCAAAAAGAATACGACGAAACCGTAATGAAAAAAATGGAAGAATTTAGAGAAATGAATCAAGGTCGTGGCGATCGAGGTGGAATGCAAATTCGAATCGGGCAATAAAACCACAATAAAATCAAATGGTATCCAATGAAAAAAATAATTCTGTTGATTGCTTTTTTAACAATGACTTTTGTGAATGCTCAAAATATTCGCTTTGAAGGAATTGTTCTTGATAATGCAAAAGCGCCACTAGAAATGGCCAATGTAATGGCGGTTAATCAAACCTCTAAAACAATGGATTCCTATGCTATTACTAGCGACAAAGGTAAGTTTGTTTTGAACTTGAAAGCCAATACATCGTATTCGATAAAGCTGAGTTATATTGGGATGCAAAATAAAGAAATCTCAGTAAGCACTAAATCAGAAAACATCGTTCAGAATATTATTATGGAATCGGGCGGTATTGAATTAGCCGGTGTCGAAATTGTTCGCGAAATGCCGGTTTCTATTAAAGGTGATACTATTGTCTACAATGCAGATTCTTTCAAATCGGGTACCGAACGAAAGTTGGAAGATGTACTTAAAAAATTGCCTGGTGTTGAAATTAATGCAGATGGAGAAGTAGAAGTAGAAGGTAAAAAAGTCTCCAAATTGATGGTAGACGGAAAAGATTTTTTCAAAGGAGACACCAAATTAGGGGTAAAAAATATCCCAGCAGATGCTATTGATAAAGTACAATTTCTTCGCAATTATAATGAAAATTCGATCCTGAAAGGAGTAGAAAACAACCAAGATAATGTGGCCATGAATATCAAATTGAAATCAGGGAAAAAGAATTTCTGGTTTGGTGATATCGCTGCTGCTGGAGGATTGAATGATACCAAACGCTACTTGATCAATCCCAAATTATTTTATTATAATCCAGAGTATAGTATCAACCTGATTACTAATTTCAATAATATAGGCGAATTGCCTTTGACGGTTCAAGATTATTTTAAATTCACAGGTGGATTTAGAAGTATGATGGCAAAAGGGGGTAGTAGTTTCAATGTCTCTTCAAATGATTTGGGTATTTCTTTAATGCGAAACAATAGAGCAAAAGAAATCGAGACACAATTTGGCGCTGCCAATTTTTCATATAATGTGACCAAAGCTTGGACCTTGAGTGGTTTTGGAATTGTGTTGAATTCTAATTCCGATTTGGAAACTAAATCGACAGTGAATATCTTGAATCCTACTTCCAATCAGATTGCTTCTACAGAGAAAAGAACGGAGATTTCCAACCAAAGAAGTAATTTAGGATTGTTTAAATTGGGGTCTATTTACAAACCTAGTTCCCGATTGCAATTGGATTATGATATTTTGGCTAAAGTTTCAAAACAAGATGAAACGAGTATTTTATCACGTCAATCGATTGTTAATTCCCTTTCGAATTCGGAAACTATATTTACCGAAAAAAATCAAGATCCAACATCATTGAATCAAAATTTGAGTGCTTATTTTACGCAAAGTGAAAAGAATGTCTTTGCCTTAGAAATGCAGCATTTGTATCAAGACGAAAATCCATTTTACAATGCTAATTTGCAATCGCAACCCTTTAGTTTAACTGGATATTTGAATGGGCAAAATAGGAATGATTTAACCCAAAACCGTTTTGTACAAACCAATAAATTAGATGCTAAACTGGATTACTATTACATGGTTACTCCAAAAAGTAATATTAATATTACCATGGGAAATACCATTTCGAATCAGAATTTTGATTCCTCAATTTTTCAAATTTTAGATGGTGGGGCTGTCAATAATTTGACAGATGCAAGAAATAAAAACAATGTAAATTATAAATTTAATGATGCTTTTTTGGGATTCCATTACAAAGTATTGACCGGTAAATTTACTTTTACACCTGGTGTAAGTTTCCATGCTTACGATATGACTAATACCCAATTGGGCACTAGTTTCAATCAGAATTTCTTTAGGATATTACCCGATTTTGTAGCCATTTACCAAATGAAAAAGGCCGAAACCTTGACCTATAATTTTGGATATACTAATAGTTTTACGGATATCAATAGACTGGCAGAAGGATTTGTTTTTAATAATTACAACAGTTTGTCTAAAGGAAGTCGAACGCTGGAAAACGCTACTCAACAAACTCATTCGTTGCGTTATTTCAAATACAATATGTTTAATCTAGAAAATATTTCGGCTAATTTAAGTTATTCTAAAACCGTGGATGCCATTAAAACGCAGTCCGTTTTTAATGGGGTAAATCAAACATCAGCACCGTATAATTCAGATTTTGCTGATGAAACTGCTTCTGCTTTTGCCATGTATGGCCGTTCTTTTTTTAAGAATTATAAAGCCTCTTTGAACACCCGTTTGGCTTGGTCAAAATTCAATAATATTCAAAATGCTACGCTTACGGTTAGAGAAAGCTTCACGCAATCGCATACGATTACCGCTTCTACAAATTACAAGAACTTACCTAATTTAGAACTGGGGTATTCGTTGACTGTAAACGACTATAACAACACTAAATTTTATACAGACAAACCTTTTGTCAAGTTGGATTATTACTTTTTGAAAAGTTTCTCTGTTGTGTCTGAATACGAATTTTACCATTATTACAACGGCGATAAAACGGTAAATAACGAGTATGATTTTCTTTCGGCCAGTTTGATTTATCAAAAAACAAAAGAAAGTAAGATGGAATATAAAATTGCAGCAACCAATTTATTGAATACTACTTCGTTAAATGATGATAGTTTTTCTCAATTTTCTACAAGAACTTCGCAATATATTGTTCAGCCTAGATACATTATTTTTAGTTTGAAGTATAATTTATAGTCTACATATACAAAAAAACCACGCCAATGGCGTGGTTTTTTTTATCTATAAAAAGCAAATAAATTACAATTTAAAAGCTGTTTTAACTTCGTCTACAAAATCTAATTTTTCCCAAGTAAATAAATCTACAGTCACGGTTTTCGTTAATCCGCCAGGTGCAGAGAAGGTTTTAGTTACCGTTTCTGGTGTACGTCCCATATGTCCGTAAGCTGCTGTTTCACTATAGATAGGATTTCTCAATTTCAAACGTTGCTCAATGAAGTACGGACGCATATCAAAAATACCCTCCACTACTTTACTGATTTCTCCATCTGTCAAACTTACTTTTGAAGTTCCGTAAGTATTTACATTGATTGATGTTGGTTTTGCCACACCAATAGCATAAGACACTTGTACCAAAACTTCGTCACACAATCCTGCTGCTACTAAATTTTTAGCAATATGACGGGTTGCATACGCTGCAGAACGGTCTACTTTTGACGGGTCTTTTCCAGAGAAAGCGCCACCACCGTGAGCACCTTTTCCACCATAGGTATCCACAATGATTTTTCTTCCTGTCAAACCAGTATCTCCGTGAGGTCCTCCAATAACGAATTTTCCTGTTGGGTTGATGTGATAGGTAATATTATCATTGAATAAATGCGCATATTGTGGGTATTTTGCTTTAATACGCGGAATCAAAATGCTCACTAAATCCGATTTGATTTTAGCCAACATCGCCGCTTCTTGATCAAAATCGTCATGTTGCGTAGAGATTACAATCGCATCAATTCGAACCGGTTTGTTGTCATCTGAATATTCAAGAGTTACTTGCGATTTAGCATCTGGACGCAAGTATTTGATTTCGTTATTCTCTCTTCTTAAGTTAGCCAACTCGATCAAAATCGCATGCGATAAATCCAAAGCCAAAGGCATGTAGTTCTCCGTCTCATTAGTAGCATAACCAAACATCATTCCTTGGTCACCCGCTCCTTGTTCTTCTTTACTTGCTCTATCTACTCCTTGATTGATATCAGCTGATTGTTCGTGAATTGCTGAAAGAATTCCACAAGAATTCGCTTCAAACATATACTCACTTTTGGTGTAACCAATTTTCTTGATTACATCACGAGCGATTTGTTGTACATCTAGGTAGGTATTGGATTTTACCTCACCCGCCAAGATCACCTGACCGGTTGTTACCAAGGTTTCACAAGCTACTTTTGAATCGGCATCAAATGCCAAAAAATTATCGATTAATGCATCGGAGATTTGATCAGCCACTTTGTCTGGATGTCCTTCACTCACAGATTCTGACGTAAATAAATAAGCCATAATAATTTAATTTAGTTTTAAATTAAGCGAGGAAAAATGGTGTTGCTACGAAATGCTAAAGGGAAATTCCTGCTTTAGCATTTTTTAACGAGGTTGCAATCAGTTCAAATTTTTCCTCTGAAATTAGAGCGCAAAGTTATAAAACGATTTTGAATTCCAAATTAAACTTTTCATTTTTTTTGTTGCAAAAAGGCGTTTCAGTTTCGGTTTCTTCAAAAAACGATGCTTTTAGCTCCTTTTTATTGCATTATTTCTTTGTTCTTATTATATTGTAATCAAATAATCGTTCGCAAATAGAGAAAATCAAATGCTCTGTATTCGAATTTTGTCCAATTATGCAGAAACGAAATTTGGTTCTTTAAGAAATATGCCGTTAATTTGCAGCTCAAAGTTCAAATAAACGTATTGAAATGTTATAAAGAAAGGTAGAGGGATTAGACCCGATGAAACCTTAGCAACCCTTCGGTAAATCGAAGAAGGTGCTGCATTCTACCACAG
>JACCDU010245768.1_pt1 | contig 13491 bp, 9 predicted proteins | sample 7446081 | NCBI WGS metagenome assembly JACCDU01 (sample SAMN15323447, study PRJNA562643) | freshwater metagenome | isolation source: river surface water | place: USA:Blue River Watershed | collected 2017-08-17 | reverse complement strand
GTCGATGTGATGAACCAGCTGAAAACCGACGACGTGGCCAAGCTGCGTGCGGCCGGTGTGATCGACCTGCCGACCATCCAGCGCTACATCAACTTCCACTTCTCGGTGACCATCGACCTGTTCGGTGCCGACCAGTCGTCCAACGCCGCCACCTTCTACAGCTCGGGCCTCAAGGGCCGCTACGAAGAAGGCAAGCGCACCGATGACCACGTGCTCAAGGGCAACAGCTACAAGATCCTGGCCGTGCAAGACGGCAAGCTGATCGAAAAAGAAGTGCCGATGCTCAACGCTTTGAACGAAGTGCTGCGCGACGACTACATCACCGATTCCAAAGGCGGTATCGAGCGTTGGAACCGTGTGATCGAAAAAGCGGGCATCCAATTCAAGCTGAGCGCACCGCATAAGGCTTTCCACCGCAACATCGGCACTTTGTCCGGTGCCAAGATCAGCCCCGATGGCCGCGTGGTGAGCGAAGCCGAATGGAACGCCAAAGTCGGCGAGTGGTTGCCCACCAACGAAGATCGCGCTTATGTGGCCAGCCTGATGGGCCGTGTCGTCGAGCCAGGCAAATTCGCCAACTGGATCGCGCCACCCGTCATGGGCATCAACCGTCAGCCTGTGGACTTTGATTACGTTCGCTTCAACTGATGCGTTGAGCTTTTGATCGACTGCTGCCCTCCTCGTGGGGGTGGCAGTTGACAGAGGACGGGGCGGGTTCCTCATACCGGGGTACCGAAAATCGTCACCCGCCCCTTCCTCTGTCAACTGCATGAGTGCGCATAGCGCACAAACACCGGTAGACTGCCGAGGTTAAAACTGGCACAGAGCGACGGCGTGGCCTGGGGCCGGGTGCCGATTTCTGGTACCCCAGTATGAGGCGCCCGGCCCCAGGCCATGACGTTGCGGACCTCGCAAGCCAGAGAACCCAAACACAACACCGAAAGCCTGAGGAGGCATTCCATGAGCACAGACACCCTGATCAAACAGCACGTCATCGATCCTGAAATCTGCATCCGCTGCAATACCTGTGAAGCGATTTGCCCCGTGGGTGCGATCACCCATGACTCGCTCAACTACGTGGTCAAAGCCGATGTCTGCAACCTCTGCATGGACTGCATCTCGCCTTGCCCGACAGGCTCGATTGACAACTGGCGCATGATGCCCAAGGCCAAGGCCTACAGCATCGAAGAACAGCTCAAATGGGATGTGTTGCCCGCTGAACTCAGTGCGGAAGAACTGGCTGCAGCGGGGGCGGATGCCGATACTGCCGAGCAAGAAGCTCAAGCTGCTGTGCAGGCCGCTGCCTCTTCATCTGCTTCTGCAGCCAGCACTGCTGTGGCTTCGGGTTTTAACTCCGCCCAGTTTGGCGCGACCATCCCCCCCTGGTCAGCAGCACACGCCTACACCAACCTCTACGGCCCCAAGGCTGCTGACAAAACCATCACCGCGACGGTGACCGGCAACCTGCGCGTGACCGAAGTCGGCAAGGATTACGACACCCACCACATCGTGCTCGACTTTGGCAACATGCCCTTCCCGGTTCTCGAAGGCCAGTCGATCGGCATCATCCCGCCCGGTGTCGATGAAAAAGGCCGTCCGCACCATGCGCGGCAGTACTCGATTGCCAGCCCCCGCAACGGCGAGCGCCCGGGTCACAACAACCTGTCGCTGACCATCAAGCGCGTGCTCGAAGACCATGATGGCAAACCGGTGCGTGGCGTGGGTTCCAACTACATGTGTGACCTGCAGGTCGGTGACAAGGTGCAGGTGATCGGGCCGTTTGGCGCCAGCTTCCTGATGCCCAACCACCCCAAGAGCAACATCGTGATGATCTGCACGGGCACCGGCTCGGCACCCATGCGTGCCATGACCGAATGGCGTCGCCGCCTGCGTGCCAGCGGCAAGTTCGAGGGTGGCAAGCTGATGCTGTTCTTCGGTGCCCGCACGCCCGCTGAGCTGCCGTACTTTGGTCCGCTCAACAACCTGCCCAAAGATTTCATCGACATCGAGTTCGCTTTCTCGCGTGAGGCGGGCAAGACCAAGCGCTACGTGCAAGATGCCTTGCGCGACCGCGCTGCCGATGTGGCCGCCTTGCTCAAGGATGGCAACACCTGTTTTTATGTGTGCGGCCTCAAGAGCATGGAAGAGGGCGTGGTCATGGCGCTGCGCGACATCGCACAAAACGCCGGTCTGGATTGGGAAGCCATTGGTGGTGCGCTCAAGAAAGAAGGCCGCCTGCACCTCGAAACCTACTGAGGCCGCATGGCGAACGCCACCCACATTGGCCTGGACCAGGTTCGCCAGCAACTTCGCCAGCCTCGCTCGCAACTCAAAGGCCGACAGGCCACGGACTCGGCGCTGGAAGAAGTGCGCGCCTTGATCGGCAGCGCGCCAGCGCAAGGCCATCGCCGTGACCTGCTGATCGAGCACCTGCATGTGCTCAATGACCATTACCACTGTTTGTTTGAGCGCCACATCGTGGCGCTGGCAGCCGAGATGCGCTTGCCTGTGGTCGAGGTGTTCGAGGTCGCATCGTTCTATCACCACTTTGACATCCTGAAAGACGATGCCACCGCGCCGCGCATCACTGTGCGCGTCTGCGACAGTCTGAGTTGCAGCCTGGCGGGCTGTGACTCGCTGCTGCGGCAGTTGCAACGCGAATTGACAGGCGATGTGCAGGTTGTGAGCGTGCCCTGTCTGGGGCGCTGTGAGCAAGCGCCTGCCGCGCAGGTGGGTCATCAGGCCGTGGCGTGTGCAACAGCCGAAACAGTGGCGCAACGCGTGGCCCAGAACCAGACCACCCCCAACGCGCTGCCCGACGCCATCGGCATGAACGCCTATCTGCAAGCGGGTGGCTATCAGCTGGCACGACAGGTCGCCTTGGGCAAGCGCGACGCCGAATCGGTGATCCAGGTGCTGGAGTCCTCGGGCCTGCGGGGTTTGGGCGGCGCAGGCTTCCCGGCGGGTCGCAAATGGCGCATCGTGCGCAGCCAAGAAGCACCGCGCTTGATGGCCGTGAACATCGACGAAGGCGAGCCCGGTACCTTTAAGGACCGCACCTGCCTCGAATCGGACCCGCACCGCTTTCTGGAAGGCGTGTTGATCGCCGCCAATGTGGTGGGTTGCGAGGCGGTCTACATCTACCTGCGTGACGAATACCACGAAGCCCGCGTGCTGCTCACGCAGGCGCTGGCCGATCTGCGTGCCCAGCCGCCTTGCGATTTGCCCCCCATCGAACTGCGCCGGGGTGCGGGCGCCTACATCTGTGGCGAAGAGTCGGCCATGATCGAGAGCATCGAAGGCAAGCGTGGCGAGCCGCGCTTGCGCCCCCCCTACATCGCCGAGGTGGGCCTGTTCGGTCGCCCCACGCTGGAGCACAACTTCGAGACCCTCTACTGGATTCGCGAATTGCTGGAGCACGGAGCCGAGAGTTTTGCAGCGCACGGACGCCATGGCCGCAAGGGCTTACGCCGTTTCAGCGTGAGTGGTCGCGTCAAGCAGCCGGGCGTCAAGCTCGCGCCTGCGGGCATTACCCTGCGCGAACTGGTCGACGAATACTGTGGCGGCATGGCCGAGGGGCACACCCTCTACGCCTACTTGCCTGGCGGTGCCAGCGGCGGCATCTTGCCCGCACGCCTGGCCGATGTGCCGCTGGACTTTGACACGCTGCAGCCCTACGGCTGCTTCATCGGCTCGGCTGCCGTGATGGTGCTCAGCCAGCATGACCGCGCCCGCGACGCGGCGCTGAACGTGATGCGTTTTTTTGCGCACGAAAGCTGTGGCCAGTGCACCCCCTGCCGCGTGGGCACCGACAAAGCTGCGCAGCTCATGGCGCACGAGGTCTGGGATGCCGACACCCTGCAAGACCTGGCGCAGGTCATGGGCGATGCGTCCATCTGTGGGCTGGGGCAGGCTGCGCCCAATCCGATCCGTTGCGTGCTCGAGTACTTCCCGCACGAAGTGGCTGTACAGGTGCAGGCATGAGCACGGTCCAATTCACCCTCAACGGCCAAAGCGTTGAAGCGCCCGCCGGAAAAAGTATTTTCAACATCGCCAAAGATCTGGGCATTGCCATCCCGCACCTGTGTCACAAGGAAGGCCTTGCGCCCGACGGCAACTGCCGTGCTTGCGTGGTCGAGATCGATGGTGAGCGCACCCTGGCCCCGAGCTGCTGCCGCAGTGCCACGCCCGGCATGAACGTGCAGACGAACAGCGAACGCGCCGTCAAGAGCCAGAAGATGGTGCTGGAGATGCTGCTGGCCGACCTGCCTGAGCAGGGCCACAAATGGCTCGACGACCGCGCAGACGCCCCGCATGGCGAACTGAGCCAGTGGGCCGAGCACCATGGTGTGCAGGTGCGCTCTGCTTTGGCGGCGCTCAAGCGCGAAGCGGTGCCCGCTGACTTGTCGCACCCGGCCATGGCCGTCAATCTGGACGCCTGCATCCAGTGCAAACGCTGCGAGCGTGCCTGCCGTGACCTGCAGGTCAACGACGTGATCGGGCTGGCGCACCGGGGCGCGCACACCCAGGTGGTGTTTGACCTGGCCGACCCGATGGGCGCGAGCAGCTGCGTGGGCTGTGGTGAATGTGTGCAGGCTTGTCCCACAGGGGCGCTCATGCCCAAGAGCCACATGGGGCCGCAAAAGGTCGACCGTGAAGTCGATTCGGTCTGTCCGTTTTGCGGCGTGGGCTGCCTGGTCACCTACCAAGTCAAAGACGAGAAAATCATCAGTGTCAAAGGCCGCGAAGGCCCCGCCAACGCAGGCCGTTTGTGTGTCAAGGGCCGCTTTGGCATGGACTACATCCACAGCCCGGATCGCATCACGACACCGCTGGTCCGCAAAGCCGGTGTGGCCAAAGACGTGTCCTTGCTGGATGGCCACACCGACTGGCGCGAGGTGTTCCGTGAAGCGACCTGGGAAGAAGCGCTGGATCTGGCCACGGGGCCACTGAATGCGCTGCGCCAGCAGCACGGTCCCAAATCACTTGCGGGCTTTGGCTCGGCCAAAGGCAGCAACGAAGAGGCCTACCTGTTTCAGAAGCTGGTGCGCACGGGCTTTGGCAGCAACAACGTCGACCACTGCACCCGCCTGTGCCATGCGTCCAGCGTGGCGGCCTTGCTCGAAGGCGTGGGCTCGGGCGCGGTGAGCAATCCGGTGCGCGATGTTGAACACTCGGATCTGATCATCGTGATCGGTTCCAACCCCACTGCCAACCACCCGGTGGCTGCCAGCTGGATGAAGAACGCCGCAAAGCGCGGTACGCGCATCGTGCTGGCCGATCCACGCATCACCGACATCGGCCGCCGCCACACCTGGCGCAATCTGCAGTTCAAGGCCGATACCGATGTGGCCTTGCTCAACGCCATGCTTCACGTCATCGTGCACGAGGGTTTATGCAATGAAGCGTTCTTGAAGGAACGCGCCTACAACGTGGCCGAACTCAAGGCCCACGTGAAGGACTACACGCCCGAAGCCATGAGCGTGGTTTGCGGCATCCCGGCCGAGACCCTCCGTGAAGTGGCACGGGCCTATGCCACAGCCAAAGCCGCCATGATTTTGTGGGGCATGGGCGTGAGCCAGCACGTGCACGGCACCGACAACGTGCGTTGCCTGATCGCCTTGGCCAGCATCACCGGCCAGATCGGCCGCCCCGGCACCGGCCTGCACCCGCTGCGCGGGCAGAACAACGTGCAAGGCGCGAGCGACGCGGGCCTGATCCCGATGATGTACCCCAACTACCAGCGGGTCAGCGACAAGTCGGCGCATGACTGGTTCGAAAAGTTCTGGGACACGAAGCTCGATGACCAGCCCGGCTATACCGTGGTTGAAATCATGCACAAGGCGCTGGCCGATGACAGCGACCCGCACAAGGTGCGCGGCATGTACATCATGGGCGAGAACCCGGCCATGAGCGATCCGGACCTGAACCACGCCCGTCACGCGCTGGCCAGTTTGCAGCACCTGGTGGTGCAGGACATTTTCCTGACCGAAACCGCCTGGCTGGCCGATGTGGTGCTGCCCGCCAGCGCCTGGCCCGAGAAAACCGGTACCGTCAGCAACACCGACCGCACCGTGCAGATGGGGCGCCAGGCCGTGCTGCCGCCGGGTGACGCGAAACCCGATTTGTGGATCATCCAGCAGATCGCGCAGCGCATGGGCCTGGACTGGCGCTATGCCGGCGAGCACGATGGCGTGGCGCAAGTGTATGAAGAAATGCGCCAGGCCATGGCCCCGGCCATTGGCGGTATCGACTGGACGCGCCTGAACGCAGGTTCGGTCACTTACCCTTGCGTGAGTGCCGACGATCCGGGTCAGCCGATCGTGTTCCATGACCACTTCCCGACGGCCGACGGTCGCGTCAGGCTGGTACCCGCCCATGTGATCCCGGCGGCCGAGAGGCCCGATGCCGATTACCCCTTTGTGCTCATCACCGGTCGCCAGCTGGAGCATTGGCACACGGGCAGCATGACGCGCCGGGCCACGGTGCTCGATGCACTGGAGCCAGCGGCTACAGCATCCATGTGCTTGGCTGACATGCGTAAACTGGGCTTGCAGGCCGGTCAACGCATCCGCATCGCGTCTCGCCGAGGCAGCATTGAACTGCAACTGCGCTGCGACGAGGGCACACCAGCTGGCACGGTCTTTGTGCCCTTTGCCTATGTGGAGGCAGCGGCCAACGAGCTGACCCATGCTGCGCTTGACCCCTTTGGCAAGATTCCCGAGTTCAAGTACTGCGCTGTTCGCATTCAGGGTGTGTCTGCTCAGCCCGCATAATCGACCTCCATCACGGACCGTGCAGGGGCTCATGACCCCTGGTGTCGGTCAGGACCACCCGATTGGCCGAGGAGCCCCTTTTGAATTTTGATGTCCGGATCATCTTCTGGGTCGATGCATTTTTGTACCTGATGCTGCACGCGGCCCTGTGGTACGGGCTGGCCCGGTTTCGCAGCCGTGTGGCGGTTTTGTGGAGCGTGTCCGGTATTTTGAGTGCCGTGAGTCTGGCGGTGTTGGGCAGCCGCGATCTCATCGCCACTGATGTCATCGTGGTTGGGGGGCAATTGTTGATGGCCTTGGGCAACTGGGGGCGTCAGGTGGCCTTGCGCTCGCTGGATGGCCCGCCTGAGACACGCTGGCTGTGGCTCACCGGCTTGTTCAATTTTTTCTATTTGGTGCTCAGCTACAGCTTGCATTTTTCGGGCGCACCCGAAAGCACCATCATGCTGCTGTTTTATGCGTTCTATGCCCTCAACTGCGTGGAATACATCGTGTCGGGCCAGCGCATCGGTTTGACCCATGACAGCATTGGGTCCACTGCGGTTCAGTGGGCGGGGGTGGTCTTGGTGGGGACCTTGGGCATCAAAACATTGGCCATGTTGACGGGGTGGGGGTCTTTTGATTTGTACGAAGCCTCCTGGGACCACGGGGTGGTGTTTGCGGGACAGTTCATCGCCATCAACATGCTCAGTGTGGGCTTCATGCAAATTTTTGTGGACAAAGACCACCGCGCCAAGATCGCAGCCCAGGAACACCTGGCACGCGAGCAGGAACATGCTGCATTGGCTCAACAACATGCGCAGGCGCTGGCCACTTTGCTGGCTGAGCGTGAGGAAATCATCCGCCAGCTGACGCTGTCCAACAAAAGTGCGGGCATGGGGGCTTTGGTCGCCAGTTTTGCGCACGAGCTGAATCAGCCCCTCGCCGCCACGCTGCTGCATGCAGAACTGATCGAAAGTCAGATGAAAACCGCGCTGGACGGGGGGCGGGCCGCTGACCCGCAATTGCTTCATACAGTGGCCAGCCACATCGTGAGCGACACCCAAAGGGCTGGTGACATCATCCGCAAATTACGTAACCTGTTTCGCATGAGCAAAGGTGAGTTTGCCAAGATTGATTTCAAGCAACTGGTGATGGAGGTGCTGGACATCGTGCAGGTCAAGATGGTGCACCAGAAGGTCCGCATCTTCACATCCTTTGACGATGGCTTTCGTTTGTCAGGCGATGCCACCCAGTTGCAACAGGTGGTGCTGAATTTGGTCAGCAATGCGATTGATGCCCTCCGCGACATCGAGCACCGCGAGCGCGTGCTGCAAATCCGGGGCGTGGTGTCGCCGGGCTACCTGGATCTGGAAATCGAGGACAACGGCACCGGCATTCCCTACGACAAACAGTCCGAGGTGTTCAGCCTGTTCAAAAGCACCAAATTTGACGGTATGGGCGTGGGCCTGTGGCTCAGCCAGTCGATTGTGGCGTCTCATGGTGGAACTTTGACTTTTGACAGCCAGCCGGGTCAGGGCACAGTTTTTACTCTTCGATTGCCCTCCGATGACTATGTCTTGCCGACCTGACTGACAATGCGCCCATGACTGCCCAAGCTCAAATTGATGTGTCCGTCTTGATGCGCCGTGAACCGGTGCAAGGTGCCATGGCCCGCTGGCAAAGCCACCGCTGGGTGCTGGACGATGTGGTGTTGCATGAGCCCGGTTTTGGCGACAGCGTGCGTTGCCTGCGTGAAACGCCTGATGAGGCCCAATGGTTGTACCCCGGCTGGCCTGTGCGTATGTATCCCGATGATGCAGAAGGTTACTGGCTCAACGCCTCATCGCCCAAGCCTTGCTGGTTTGTGTTGTGGCGCATGATCGAAGTGGACGGCCATACCAGTCGTGCCGTGCCTCAGGCCGTCAGCTTGAGTTATCACGATGCGGGCCGTTGGCTGGACGCACAGGAAACTGTGGAGACCGTCCCTGCACCGGCTGAAGTGGTCGCCTGGATGCGTGCATTTGCCGAGCACCACTATGTGCCCGAAGTCAAGAAACGCCAGCGTCCGCAAAGTTTTCAGGGGCTCACCGATCGCTTTGGGCAACCTGCCTCGGTCAGCACCACCGAGAAACGCCGTGGTCCTCGTGGTGAAGGGCAGGGCACATGAGCGATCACTTCTTCAGCCGCTGGTCGCGCCGCAAGCAAGACGCTGCCAAAGGCGTGGCGCTGGACGAACCGGCACCCAAGTCTCGCCCGGCAGATGTGCAGCCCCTCTCTGTGACAGACGACGTCAGCCTGCTCACACTGAGTCCTCAGGGTCCTGTTTTCAGTGCGCCTGCCACTGCTGAAGCAGCATCTGCGCAGCCGCTGCCCACGCTCGACGATGTGCAGGCTCTCACGCCTGCATCCGATTTCAGGTCTTTCATGCAACAGGGTGTGTCCGCGCAAGTGCGCAACGCGGCGGTCAAAAAACTGTTTGCCGACCCGCACTTCAATGTGATGGACGGACTCGACATTTACATTGGGGACTACAACATCCCGGACCCATTGCCTGCGGGCATGTTGCAGCAAATGGCCAGTGCCCAGTTCATGCAGTTGGTGCCGCCCGAGACCCCGCAGTTATCAGGGGCATTGACCGAGGAAAACCCTCACTCGTCGGCTGCGAGCGCGGAAACGTCTGCAGTTGTGGCACAGTCGCCGCATCCGCAGGCCGCACCGGCCGTGCACGACATGCCCTCAAGTGAACATGACGACCCTGATTTGCAACTGCAACCAAACCATGCCCCTGCAAGCCCAGACTCTGGGCCAGGCGCTGGGTGAAGACTTAAAACCACACACCGCTTTGTGCCGCCGCGAAGCGGGGGACTTCCAGCGGGCCGTGCAAACTGGCCAGACCGTGGTGGTGGCCTGCACCCAAGAAAAAAAGCTCTTTTCCGAGCTGGCTGAACAAACCGAAGGCGCGATCTCGCCCATCCGCTTTGTCAACATCCGCGAAACCGGTGGCTGGAGCCGTGAGGCCGCACATGCCAGCCCCAAGCTGGCCGCCTTGCTCGCGGCTGCGCGCTTGCCCGAACCCGAGCCGGTGCCCACGGTCACCTACAAAAGCGAAGGCCGTCTCTTGATTCTGGGTCCCGTAGACCTGGCCGAAAAAGCCGCTGCACTGCTGGCCGATGCCATGCAGATCACCATTTGGTCCGAGGGCTCGGGCAACGCCGGCGGCATGCAAGAGCGCCGTTATCCGGTCATGGCTGGTCGTTTGAACAAGCTCAGTGGCTGGCTGGGTGCTTTTGATGTGAGCTGGGACGCCAGCAACCCGATTGACCTGGATCTGTGCACCCGCTGCAACGCCTGCGTGGCCGCATGCCCCGAGCAAGCCATTGGCCTGGACTACCAGGTGGATTTGTCGCGCTGCACCTCGCACCGCGACTGTGTGAAGGCCTGTGATGCCGTAGGAGCCATCGACTTCATGCGCGAGCCTCAAACGCAAAGCGCACGCTTTGACGTGGTGCTCGACCTGCGTAGCCCAAACGCATCTCCCACCTTCACCTCTCACGCATTGCCGCAAGGCTATTTCCGCTGGGACGGGCAAGACCTGCAGACCTTGCTCAAAGTGCGTGAGCTGGTGGGCGAGTTTGAAAAGCCCCGTTTCTTTGCCTACAAACAAAAACTCTGCGCCCACAGCCGCAATGAACAAGTGGGTTGCAATGCCTGCGTGGACATCTGCTCGGCCGAAGCCATCAGCTCGGACAAGTCGCGCCAGCAGATCAAGGTCAACCCCAACTTGTGTGTGGGTTGTGGTGCCTGCACCACGGCGTGTCCGACCGGCGCGTTGACCTACGCTTATCCGCGCCCCGCCGAGCAGGGCGAAAAAATCCGCACACTCTTGAGCACTTACCAGGCTGCGGGGGGACGCGATGCAGCCCTGCTGCTGCACAGCCAGGACAAAGGTCAGAACTTGGTGGATGAGCTGGGCCGAGGCGCACAGCTCAAGGTCATGCAAGGTGTGCCCGCCCGCGTGATGCCAGTGGCTTTGTGGCACACCGCCAGTGTGGGCCTGGAGTTGTGGTTGTCGGCTGTGGCCTATGGCGCACGCCAGGTGCTGGTCCTGCTCACCCACGAAGAAGCCCCTCAATACAAAACCGCCTTGCAAGAACAAATGGCCGTGGCCCAAAGTCTGTTGAATGGCCTGGGTTACGAAGGCGTGCATTTTGAGTTGCTGCAGGCCAGCAGCGCTGCATCGCTCGATGCCGATTTGCAGCGCCTGTCAGGCCGTGCGGTCAAAGCGCCAGCTGGACCGGCAGCGGCCGCACGCCATGCGGTGCAGGCCGAAAAACGCAGCAACCTCGAACTGGCACTGGACCACCTGATGGCTCAGTCGCCCGTCATGGCGGCACCCAGCCGTCCTTCGGCGCTCAGTTTGCCAGCGGCAGGCTCACCCTTGGGCACCATCGTGGTCGATGGCAGCAAATGCACCTTGTGCATGAGCTGCGTGGGCGCTTGCCCTTTATCGGCCCTGCAGGACAACCCGCAACAGCCAGAGATCAAGTTCATTGAAAAGAACTGCGTGCAATGCGGCCTGTGCGCCAAGACCTGCCCCGAAAACGCCATCACCTTGCAGCCGCGCTTGTCGCTCTTGCCCGAGCGCCAGCAAGCGCGTGTGATGCACAACAGCCCGCCTTATGGCTGCGTGCGCTGCGGCAAGCCTTTTGGCACTGTCAAGGCCATCGAGACCATGCTGGGCCGGCTGGCCGGGCACAGCATGTTCCAGGGCCAGGCTCTGGAACGCCTCAAGATGTGCGGCGACTGCCGCGTGGCGGACATGTTCACCGATGACAACCAGGTCCGCATGGCGGGCGACAAACCCCTGAATTGAATTCCCATGAGCTCAGATCTGAACTTGTCGAACACCAGCCATGCGCTGGACGAAGAAACTGCACGGGCCGAAATTTATGGCCTTTTGTCCTTGATTTACTACCAGGCACCCAGCGAGGACTTGCTGGCGCAGCTGCGCGTGGCCGTGACCGAAGCCCCCGATGCGGGCGCATTTCTGGAAGAGCCTTGGCGCGAGCTGGTCGCTGCCGCCCGCAATCTGACGCAGCAGCAGATCGCTGCCGAGTACGCCAGTCTGTTTGGCGGCGTGGGCAAGCCCGAGGTGTACTTGTTTGGTTCTCATTATTTGAGTGGCTTTTTGAACGAGAAACCGCTGGTGCGCCTGCGCCAGGATTTGGCACAGCTGGACCTGGGGCGTAGCGAAGACATGCCCGAAACCGAAGACCACGTGGCCTATGTCTTTGAAGTCATGCGTTACCTGATCGCGGGCGATGATGTCACCGTGGCCAATCTGACGCAGCAGCAGGCCTTCTTCACGCAGCATCTGCAGCCTTGGGTGCCCAGTCTTTGTCAAACCCTGCAGGCCCATCCTCGTGCCTCGTTTTACGCCTGCGTGGCGTCCATGACCCAGGCGTTCATGGGGGTGGAGGCACAGGGTTTTGATTTATTGGGTGGGTAGGCTTGAAAATAATTTCAAACCCTGTACCCATTTACCCTGATATCGGTGTCTGCGCCTGCAGCTAAGATCAAAGGGATATGCAAGTGTTTGCCTAAGTCGGCGAGCGTCTGCTTTGTTCAGGAGAAAACCATGCGTGATCAATCTTCCACTGTTTCCCGTCGCAGCCTGTTTGCAGGTGCGGCCACTGTGGGCGCTGTGGCCGCCGCCGCCAGCGTTGTGCCTGCGGTGGTGAAAAACCAATTGCCAGCGGCTGCACCTGCGCTGCCCAAGCCCGAGCGTGGCGGTGGCTACACGCTGAGCGAGCACGTTCAGCAGTACTACAAAACCACCCGCGTCTGATCCCGCCATTTCCTTTACCCAACTGGAGCCCTCCATGTTGTTGACCAAAAAGTCCAGCGCCGCCACTGGTGCCGTTTCTTCTCCCTTCGTTCACAGCTTGCGCCGTGGTTTGTCGCAGGCGCTGCCCACACTGGACCGCCGCAGTTTCTTGCGTCGCTCGGGTCTGGGGGTGGGTGTCGGCTTGGCTGCTTCGCAGCTGAGCCTGGTGCAAAAAGCCCATGCTGCCGCGGGTGTGGACAACATCGGCAAAGGCAAGGTCGAAGTCAAGCGCACCGTGTGCACCCACTGCTCGGTCGGTTGTGCTGTGGATGCCGTGGTTGAAAACGGTGTTTGGGTGCGCCAGGAAGCCGTGTTCGATTCGCCGATCAACCTGGGTGCCCACTGCGCCAAGGGCGCCGCCCTGCGCGAGCACGGCCATGGCGAGTACCGCTTGCGTTATCCCATGAAGCTGGTGAACGGCAAATACGAACGCATCAGCTGGGACACGGCCTTGACCGAAATCAGCGCCAAGATGCTGGAGCTGAAGAAGGCCAGTGGCCCTGACAGCGTGTATTTCATTGGCTCGTCCAAGCACAACAACGAACAGGCTTACCTGCTACGCAAGTTCGTGAGCTTCTGGGGCACCAACAACTGCGACCACCAGGCCCGCATTTGCCACTCCACCACCGTGGCCGGTGTGGCGAACACCTGGGGTTATGGCGCCATGACCAACTCGTACAACGACATGCAAAACAGCAAGGTCGCTTTGTACATCGGCTCCAATGCCGCAGAAGCCCACCCCGTGTCCATGCTGCACATGCTGCATGCCAAGGAAAACGGTTGCAAGATGATCGTGGTCGACCCACGTTTCACACGCACGGCAGCCAAGGCTGACGAGTACGTGCG
>JACCDU010055593.1_pt1 | contig 13492 bp, 23 predicted proteins | sample 7446081 | NCBI WGS metagenome assembly JACCDU01 (sample SAMN15323447, study PRJNA562643) | freshwater metagenome | isolation source: river surface water | place: USA:Blue River Watershed | collected 2017-08-17 | reverse complement strand
TCCGTCGTGCAATGCGTAAGTCAATGCAGACAGCGATGAAAGCTGGCGCACAAGGTATTCGTGTTCAGTGCGGTGGACGTCTTGGTGGAGCAGAAATGTCTCGCTCAGAGTTCTATCGTGAAGGTCGGGTTCCTTTGCACACACTCCGTGCAGATATTGATTACGGTTTCTATGAAGCACATACAACTTTTGGTCGTTTAGGCGTAAAGGTCTGGATCTACAAGGGTGAAGTAATCGAATCTCGCGCAGAGCGCGCTGCTTCAGCACTTGCTGCTGCTCGTGCTCCAAAGCCAGAGCGTCGCGGACCACGCACACCACGTGCACCACGCGGTGAAGTAACAACCTCACATGTTTCTGATTCAGCAGTTGCAACTCTTGAAGCACCTGCTGCTGGTACAGAAGGAAGCGAGGCATAAATGTTAATTCCACGTCGCGTTAAGCACCGTAAGCAGCACCACCCATCACGTAAGGGTTCTGCAAAAGGTGGAACAGTTGTTGCCTTCGGTGACTTCGGAATTCAAGCTCTTGCACCTGCTTACGTAACAAACCGTCAGATTGAAGCAGCACGTATTGCTATGACTCGTTACATCAAGCGTGGTGGAAAGGTATGGATCAACATTTATCCAGACCGTCCATTAACAAAGAAGCCTGCTGAAACTCGTATGGGTTCCGGTAAGGGATCTCCTGAATGGTGGATCGCAAACGTAAAGCCTGGTCGCATTATGTTTGAAATTTCTGGTGTTACAGAAGCAATCGCTAATGAAGCTATGCGTCTTGCTATTCACAAGCTTCCAATGAAGTGTCGTGTTGTTCGTCGTGAGGAGGCATAAGTGGCTACTACAAATACAAATGAAGTATTACGCCAATTATCAGCAGAAGAGCTAACTAATAAGTTGCGTGAAGCTAAGGAAGAACTTTTCAACCTTCGTTTCCAAGCAGCAACTGGTCAACTCGAAAGCCATGGCCGACTCGGAGCAGTACGCAAAGAGATCGCTCGCATCTACACGATCGTTCGCGAACGTGAACTAGGAATCGGAGGCGCTGCATGAGCGCAGTAAACGAAGATCGCGGTTCACGTAAGACTCGTGAAGGAATTGTTGTAAGTGACAAGATGGATAAGACCATCTCTGTTGAAGTTTCAGATCGCGTAAAGCACGGTCTGTATTCAAAAGTTATGAGCCGTTCAAGCAAACTGAAGGCACATGATGAGAAGAACGAAGCAGGTATCGGTGATCGCGTATTGATCATGGAAACTCGCCCAATTTCTTCAACTAAGCGCTGGCGTTTAGTTCAAATTATCGAGAAAGCTAAGTAGGAGGAAGAAATGATTCAACAAGAGTCGCGCCTTCGCGTGGCGGATAACACTGGAGCTAAAGAGCTTCTGTGTATTCGTGTACTCGGTGGCTCCTCCCGTCGTTATGCCGGTATCGGAGACATCATCGTCTGTTCTGTTAAGGATGCAATTCCTGGCGGACAAGTTAAGAAGGGTGAAGTCGTTAAGGCTGTCATCGTTCGTACAGTTAAGGAACGTCGTCGTCCAGATGGTTCCTACATTAAGTTTGATGAGAACGCAGCAGTAATTTTGAAAGCTGATGGCGAACCACGCGGAACTCGTATCTTCGGACCGGTTGCACGTGAACTTCGCGATAAGCGCTTCATGAAAATTATTTCGCTTGCTCCGGAGGTGTTATAAAAAATGGCAAAGATTAAGAAATCTGACTCTGTTTTGGTAATCGCCGGAAAAGATAAGGGCGTTACAGGAAAAGTTATCGATGTTCTCGGTGACCGCATCCTCGTTGAAGGTGTGAACCGCGTAAAGCGCCACACAAAAGAGCAGACTGGTGAGCGCGGCGTAAAGGTCGGCGGAATCATCACTGTTGAATCTTCAATTCACATTTCAAATGTCATGGTTGTTGATGCAGATGGCAAGGCATCACGCCTTGGCTCTCGCAAGAATGATGACGGCAAAAATGTACGCATCTCGCGTCGTACCGGAAAGGACATCTAATGTCGACGACACTTGATGTACGTCTAAAGTCTCGCTATCGCAGTGAAATTGCGCCAGCGCTAAAAACACAATTCGGTTTCAAAAACCCTATGCAAATCCCAACACTCGTAAAGATTGTTGTGAACATGGGTGTTGGTGAAGCTGCTCGTGATTCAAAGCTCATCGAAGGCGCAGTACGTGACCTTGCAGTTATCACTGGCCAAAAGCCACAAGTAACTAAGTCACGTAAATCAATCGCACAATTTAAGTTGCGTGAAGGACAGCCAATCGGCGCTCACGTAACAATGCGTGGCGATCGTATGTGGGAGTTCGCAGATCGTCTGCTTTCAATCTCTCTTCCACGTATCCGCGACTTCCGTGGTCTTTCACCAAAACAATTTGATGGCAAGGGAAATTACACATTCGGTCTAACCGAACAAGTTGTATTCCCTGAAATCGAACAAGACAAAGTTGATCGTCCGCGCGGTATGGACATCACCATTGTTACAACAGCTAAAAACGATGACGAAGGTCGTGCACTTCTTAAAGCGCTCGGTTTTCCATTCAAGGAGGCATAAGAGATGGCAAAGACATCACTGAAGGTAAAGGCAGCTCGCAAGCCAAAGTTTAAGGTTCGCGGCTATACCCGTTGCCAGCGTTGTGGTCGTCCACACGCTGTCTACCAAAAGTTCGGCATCTGCCGTATCTGCTTCCGCGAAATGGCACACCGCGGTGAACTTCCTGGCATCACAAAAGCAAGCTGGTAATTTTTTTAACCCAACAACTACGAAATAGGTCCATTAGATAAATGGAAACCAATTCGAGAAAGGCCACAGGCCACGTATGACAATGACAGATCCGATCGCAGACATGTTGGCTCGTCTGCGCAACGCGAACTCTGCCTACCATGATTCGGTTTCAATGCCGTCTTCATCGGTCAAGGTTCGTATCGCAGCAATCCTTCAAGAAGAGGGATTTATTGCTGGATACCGCGTTGATTCAAATGCAAATGGCGTAGGCAAGACACTTGTTCTCGACCTTAAGTTCGGTACAAACCGCGAGCGTTCAATCGCAGGTCTTCGCCGTGTTTCAAAGCCAGGACTTCGCGTGTACGCAAAGTCAACTGCACTTCCAAAAGTTCTTGGTGGTCTGGGCGTTGCAATCATCTCAACATCATCTGGTTTGTTAACAGATAAGCAAGCAAACAAGAAGGGCGTAGGCGGAGAAGTTCTCGCCTATGTATGGTAATTACAGATGTCACGTATTGGACGTATGCCAATTACCGTTCCTAGCGGTGTTGAAGTAACAATTTCTGGTCAGAGCGTTGCAGTTAAGGGACCTAAGGGTTCACTTGCACTAAACGTTGCTGAGCCAATCAGAGTTTCACAAGAGGGAAGCGTCATCACTGTCGCTCGCCCAAATGAAGAGCGCATTACTCGTTCACTTCACGGTCTATCACGCACACTCGTTGCTAATTTGATTGAGGGCGTAACAACTGGTTACACACTCACAATTGACATCGTTGGTGTTGGTTACCGTGTTGCTGAAAAAGGCAAAGACCTTGAGTTCCAACTTGGTTACAGCCACGTAATAAACTTCGCAGCACCAGAAGGAATTACTTACAAGGTTGAGTCACCAACAAAGTTGCACATCTCAGGAATTGATAAGCAGCTCGTAGGCGAAACCGCCGCAAAAATCAAAAAGCTTCGCAAGGCTGATCCTTACAAGGGCAAGGGCTTGCGACTCACAGGCGAAGCTGTTCGCCGTAAGCAAGGAAAGACAGGTAAGAAGTAATGGCTATCGGTGTAAAGGTCCGTAAAGGTTCGGCAACAAATGCTCGCGCCCGTCGTCACTTCCGCGTGCGCAAGAAGGTCTCCGGAACTTCTGCTCGCCCACGTCTAGTTGTATCTCGCTCTGCTCGTCACTTGTTCGTGCAGATTGTTGATGATTCAACATCAAAGACACTTGCTTATGCATCAACCATGGAAGCAGATCTACGTAATGACAAAGGCGATAAGACAGCAAAGTCTCGCCAAGTTGGTGCGTTAATTGCTAAGCGTGGAAAAGAAGCAGGAATTTCTACCGTTGTCTTTGACCGCGGTGGCAATAAGTACCACGGCCGTATCGCAGCTCTTGCAGATAGTGCACGAGAGAATGGATTGGAGTTCTAATGGCTATTGATCCAACCTCAGCAGCACCATCAACTGGTGGTAACACATCAGGTAAAGGTGGTCGCGAACGTCGCGAACGTCGTGATGATCGTCAACAAGAGAAGAGCCCATACACAGAGCGCGTTGTATTCATCAACCGCGTATCTAAAGTTGTAAAGGGTGGTCGTCGCTTCTCATTCACAGCACTTGTTGTTGTGGGAGATCAGAACGGAACAGTTGGAATTGGTTATGGAAAATCTAAGGAAGTTCCACAAGCGATTGCAAAGGCTGTAGAAGAAGCAAAGAAATCATTCTTCAAAGTGCCACGTGTTCAAGGAACAGTTCCTCACCCAGTTCAAGGTGAAACTGCAGCAGGCGTTGTACTACTTCGCCCAGCTAGCCCAGGTACCGGAGTTATTGCTGGTGGACCTGTGCGTGCAGTTCTTGAGTGCGCAGGAATTACTGATGTTCTAACAAAGTCACTCGGATCAAATAACGCGATTAACATGGTTCATGCAACTGTTGCCGCGTTGAAGATGCTTGAGTCACCAGCAGCTATCGCGGCACGTCGCGGTCGCCCACTAGAAGATGTTGCACCAGCTGCAATCATTCGTGCTTCACAGATGACAGTAGGTGCGTAATGGGACGCTTGAAAGTTACTCAAATTCGCTCAAAGGTTGGCAATAAGCCAGAACTACGCGAAACACTTCGCTCTCTTGGTCTCAAGAGAATTAACGATGTTGTTGTAAAAGAAGATCGTCCAGAAATTCGTGGCATGGTTAACGCCGTTCGCCACATGATCAAGGTTGAGGAGGTTGAATAAAGATGACGTTAAAACTTCATCATCTCCGTCCAGCCCCTGGTGCTAAGAAAGCTAAGACTCGTAAGGGTCGCGGTGAAGCATCAAAGGGTAAGACTGCTGGTCGTGGTGGCAAGGGAACTCGCGCCCGTAACCAGGTTCGTGCAGGTTTCGAAGGTGGACAACTACCTTTGGTAATGCGCTTACCTAAGTTGCGCGGATTTAAGAACCCAGCCCGCATCGAATACCAAGCTGTCAATGTTTCAACAATTAATGCTCTCTATCCAAAGGGTGGAGATGTAACAGTTGCTGATCTCATTGCAAAGGGCGCAGTTCGCGACAGCCTTCCTGTAAAGGTTCTAGGCAATGGCGAAATTTCAGTCAAAGTAAATGTGACCGCACATGGATTCTCTGGTTCAGCAGTTGAAAAAATTGCTGCAGCAGGTGGATCGACTAAGACTCTTTAATTCATTACACACAAAGATTGATTAGGAAGAGGGAGAAAATCTGATGCTTTCAGCATTCGGTATGGCCTTTAAGACCCCTGAACTACGAAAGAAGATTTTCTTCACTCTTTCAATCATGGCTTTGTTTCGTTTTGGATCTGTAGTTCCAACACCTGGTGTGTCATACACAAACGTTCAACAGTGTTTGAAGCAGGTTGAAACAGGCGGACTCTTCGGTCTCATCAACCTATTTAGCGGTGGAGCGCTCTTGCAGCTCTCTGTTTTCGCACTCGGCATCATGCCTTACATCACCAGCTCAATTATTATTCAGCTCTTAACAGTTGTAATTCCTCGCTTTGAAACACTGAAAAAAGAAGGCCAATCCGGAACTGCAAAGCTAACTCAATACACACGTTACTTAACGATTGGTTTAGCAGTACTTCAGGCAACAGGTTTGGTTGCAGTTGCTCGTACACCTGGTCGTCTGATTTCTGGTTGCGACTTAGCAATTATTCCGGATACTTCATGGCAAACCATCATCACAATGATTGTTGTTATGACAGCCGGTACATCTGTGGTCATGTGGCTCGGCGAACTTATTACTGACCGTGGTGTCGGTAACGGTATGTCTATTCTTATCTTTACATCTATTGCAGCTGGATTCCCAAGCAACTTGTGGAGCATCAGATTGCAAAAGGGTCTCTTCGCATTTATCTTCGTAATTGCAGTTGGAATCTTGGTTATTGCAGCGGTTGTATTCGTTGAGCAAGCCCAGCGCCGTATTCCAGTTCAGTATGCAAAGCGCATGGTTGGACGCCAGAGCTACGGTGGAACAAGTACATACATTCCAATCAAGGTAAACCAAGCTGGCGTTATTCCAGTGATCTTCGCTTCATCACTTCTTTATATTCCGTCTTTGATTGTTAACTTCACAAATAGCCAATCAGGATGGGCTGTATGGATTAGTCGTAACTTCGTTACTGGTGATCACCCAATTTATGTTGCAACGTATGCAGCGCTCATTATTTTCTTTACTTACTTCTATGTAGCAATCACATTTAATCCAGATGAGGTTGCAGATAACATGAAGAAGTACGGTGGTTTCGTACCTGGTATTCGCGCGGGACGTCCAACATCTGAATACCTTCAGTATGTTCTTTCACGCATTACCGCACCAGGTTCTATCTACTTATCTTTGGTTGCAATTATTCCAATCGGTGCCCTCATTCTCTTTGGTGCTACTCAAAACTTCCCATTTGGTGGAACAGCGATCTTGATCGTTGTCGGTGTTGGTCTTGATACTGCCAAGCAGATTGAAAGCCAATTGCAGCAACGTTCATATGAGGGGTTCTTGCGCTAATGCGTTTAGTCCTGGTTGGACCACCAGGTGCGGGCAAAGGTACGCAGGCGCAATTCCTCTCCGAGCACTATTCAATTCCACATATTTCTACTGGTGACATTTTTCGCGCCAATTTAAAGGCTGGAACACCACTTGGTGTGCAGGCTCAAAAGTTTATGGATGCTGGCGAACTTGTTCCAGACTCAGTTACAAATGAGATGGTTAAAGATCGCCTCACTCACGCAGATACTGCAAACGGCTTTTTGTTAGATGGTTTTCCACGAAATGTGGCACAGGCACAAGTTCTCTCAGAAGTTTTATCAGAGAAAAAGACACCGCTTGATGCTGTCCTTGAACTTCAAATCGATGATGCAGAAATCATCTCTCGTTTGAATAATCGCAGAAGCGTTGAATCACGTGCCGATGATGCTGAAGAAGTAATCATTCATCGCCTCAAGGTTTATCACGACCAAACTGCACCAATTATTGATTATTACCGCACCGAAGGATCACTCATCACAATTAGCGCAACTGGCGCAGTAGATGAAATCACAAAGCGTGCAATTGCAGCTCTTGGCAACAAATAAGTAGCACGCTCATGGCAATTCAAATCAAGACTCTAGATCAGTTAAAAACCATGCGTCGCGCCGGATTACTGGTTGGACAAACATTAGATTTAATGCGCGAATCCATAAAGGTAGGAATGCGCACAGATGCACTAGATGCAATTGCAGCCGCAAATATTAAGCGCGGTGGCGCCACATCTAACTTCAAGGGTTATCACGGATATCCAGCAACTATTTGCATCTCACTCAATGATGAAATTGTTCACGGCATTCCAGGGGATCGAATCATCGAAGATGGTGACGTTGTTTCAATTGATTGCGGCGCAATCATTGATGGGTGGCACGGAGACGCCGCATTTTCAGTAATCGTGGGTCAAGCCGATCCTGAAGACCAAAAGATGTTAGATGTCTGCGAAGAATCTATGTGGCGCGGAATCGCTGCTGGAAAATCTGGTGCACGCCTAAGCGATATTGGTTATGCAATTGAGCAATACATCAATTCACAAGGGCGTTACGGAATTTTGCAGGAGTACGGCGGACATGGAATTGGTACAGAAATGCACCAAGAACCACACGTACTTAACTTTGGTAAGGCAGGAAATGGTCCAGAAATAGTTCCAGGGTTTGCACTTGCAATCGAACCGATGATTACCCGCGGTACTGCAAAGACTCGCGTGCTTGCCGATGAGTGGACAGTTGTTTCGCAAGATAACTCTCGCGGCGCACACTTTGAAAACTCATATGCGATCGCACCTGATGGAAAACCTTTTGTTCTAACGGCCATCGATGGCGGCCGGGCGAAGCTGGCTAGCCTGGGAGTAGAAGTCAGCGAACTCCTCTCGTAAGCGAGAATGACAGCTGATTTGCCCCAAAAATCTCCAAAAATGAACGTGTGGATAGCGAGAAATCTGGCCAAAGTAGGGGTATAAGCCCGATTTCCCTTCAATGGGGGACTGCCTTTAGACTGCACCTTCGCACTCCATGCATAAATAGAGAAGTAGGTACACGTTTGGCTAGTAAAGATGGTGCAATCGAAATCGAAGGCACTGTTGCTGAAGCGCTACCTAACGCGATGTTTCGCGTGGAGCTAACGAATGGGCACAAAATTCTTGGGCACATCAGCGGAAAAATGCGAAAGAACTACATTCGTATTTTGCCTGGTGATCGTGTCATCGTTGAATTAAGTCCATATGACCTCACCCGAGGTCGAATTGTTTTCCGTCACAAGTAATTAGGAGCAGTAACAATGAAGGTACAACCAAGCGTTAAGAAGATTTGCGATAAGTGCAAAGTCATTCGACGCAAAGGTCGTGTCATGGTTATCTGCGAAAACTTGCGACACAAACAACGTCAGGGATAAAACCCTTTAGCGAACAAACGCGCTATGCGACTTTAGTTAATTGATTAAAAGTTAATTAACTCAAGACCTCTGGACCGGTAGGCCAGAGAACAGCATGGCGGAGGACCTTCCGGATTAAAGAAATGGCAAACACATGGCACGTCTTGTTGGTGTCGATCTTCCGCGCGAAAAGCGCGTTGAGGTTGCACTTACCTATATCTTCGGAATGGGTTTAACCCGTTCCCAAAAAACATTAGCCGCAACTGGTATCAGTCCTGATACTCGCGTAAAGGATCTTCAAGAGCCTGAGCTTGCAAAGCTTCGCGAATACATTGAGGCAAACTTCAAGATTGAAGGCGATCTTCGCCGTGAAATCTCCGGTGACATCCGTCGCAAAGTTGAAATTCAAAGCTACCAAGGCATTCGTCACCGCAAGGGACTTCCTGTTCGTGGTCAGCGCACACATACAAATGCACGTACTCGTAAGGGTCCACGTAAAGCAATTGCAGGTAAGAAGAAGGTGACTAAGTAATGGCCGCTCCTAAAGCAAAGACTGCTGCTCCAGTAAAGGGCAAAGTCAAAATGCGTAAGAAAGAAAAGAAGAATGTTGCTGTTGGAAATGCTTACATTAAGAGCACGTTCAATAACACAATCATCTCTATTACTGACACAACAGGCGCTGTTATCTCTTGGGCTTCATCTGGCCAAGTTGGTTTCAAGGGTTCCCGTAAGTCCACTCCGTTCGCAGCCCAGCTTGCAGCAGAAGCAGCAGCACGTCGCGCACAAGAGCACGGACTTAAGAAAGTTGATGTTTTCGTTAAGGGTCCTGGTTCAGGACGCGAAACTGCAATCCGTTCATTGCAAGCAGCTGGTTTGGAAGTTGGTGCCATCTCTGATGTGACACCTGCTCCACACAACGGCTGCCGCCCAACCAAACCACGTCGAGTTTAAGGAGGAATAGAAAATGGCTCGTTATACCGGAGCAGACTGCAAGCGTTGCCGTCGCGAAAAAGTAAAACTATTCCTTAAGGGATCTAAGTGCGATGGACCAAAGTGTCCGATCGAATCACGCCCATATCCACCAGGACAACATGGTCGTGGCCGTGCCAAGGAATCTGAGTACCTATTACAGATGCGCGAAAAGCAAAAGTGCGCACGTATTTATGGTGTTCTTGAAAAGCAATTCCGTGGTTATTACGAAGAAGCAAACCGTAAGCAAGGCAAGACTGGTGAAAACCTTCTTGTACTTCTTGAAACACGTCTAGATAACGTCGTCTTCCGCGCAGGTTTTGCAAAGAGCCGCGACATGGCACGTCAACTAGTTCGTCACGGACACTTCATTGTTAATGGCAAGAAGGTAAACATTCCTTCATATCGCGTCGGAGCGATGGACATCATTGATGTTCTTCCTAAGTCACTCGATCTCACACCATTTATCGTGGCAAGTGCTGAACTTGGTGAGAAAGCTGTTCCAGCATGGATGGAGGTTGTTGGTTCGCAAATGCGCATCATCATTCACTCAGTTCCTGCTCGCGCAGTAATCGACACTCAAATTCAAGAGCAGTTGATCGTTGAACTTTATTCCAAGTAATTTTTAAAAGTTTAATGACCCCCTGGTCATTAAACATCCGCACGATGGCAGTACCAAACAGGAGATCAAATAGAGGTTCTCCGAGAGAAGAAAGAGGAGCAACAGTGCTAATTGCACAACGTCCCACCCTCAGTGAAGAAGTAGTATCCGAAAACCGTTCACGATTCATTATTGAACCGCTAGAACCAGGTTTTGGTTACACCCTCGGTAACAGCATGCGCCGTACATTGCTTTCATCTATTCCAGGTGCAGCAGTGACAAGCATTCGTGTTGCTGGAGCACTCCACGAGTTCACAACTCTTGAAGGTGTAAAAGAAGATCTCACAGATATTGTTTTGAATATCAAGAACCTTGTTCTTTCATCAGATAACGATGAGCCAAGCGTTCTCTACATTCGCAAATCAGGTGCTGGATCAGTTACTGGAGCAGATATTGCTGTGCCAACAGGCGTTGCAGTTCACAACCCAGAACTACACCTTGCAACTCTTAATGGAAAAGCTAACCTCGAAATCGAACTCACAGTAGAGCGCGGTCGCGGTTACGTAACTGCTGTTCAGAACAAGCAAGCAGGAGCAGAAATTGGTCGCATTCCTGTTGACTCAATTTATTCACCAGTACTAAAGGTCACTTACAAGGTTGAAGCAACTCGCGTTGAACAGCGCACAGACTTCGATCGTCTTGTTGTTGATGTCGAAACAAAGCCATCAATGAAGCCACGTGATGCTGTTGCATCAGCTGGTAAGACTCTTGTTGAACTCTTTGGTCTTGCTCGCGAACTTAATGTTGATGCAGAAGGAATTGAAATGGGGCCATCCGTAATGGATGCAGCTCTAGCTGCAGACCTTGCTCTTCCAATTGAAGATCTTGATCTCACAGTTCGTTCTTATAACTGCTTAAAGCGTGAAGGTATTCACACTGTCGGTGAACTCGTTAACCGTTCAGAAGCTGACCTTCTAGATATCCGTAACTTTGGTTCAAAGTCCATCGATGAGGTCAAGGCAAAGCTTGTCTCAATGGGAATGTCACTTAAGGACAGCCCAGCTGGATTTGATCCAACGAAGCACCAAAACTACAACGCATCAGTCGATGATGATTTCGTCGATGCAGATCAGGCCTAGGAGAAATAACTCATGCCAAAACCAACTAAAGGTCCTCGTCTGGGCAGTGGCCCATCACACGAGCGTCTAATCCTAGGAACACTTGCAGAGCAATTGTTCGAGCACGGAAAGATCACAACTACAGAAGCAAAAGCGAAGCGTCTTCGTCCCCTTGCTGAAAAGTTAATTACCTTTGCAAAAAAGGGTGACCTCGCAGCTCGTCGCCAAGTAATGGCAACAATTGCAAACAAGGGCGTTGTACATACTTTGTTTACTGAAATTGGTCCACGCTTTGTTGCACGCAATGGTGGATATACACGTATTACAAAGATCGGACCACGTAAGGGTGACAACGCTCCTATGGCGGTTATCGAAGTATTAACTGAGAAAGATAAATAAGCACTAGCTTTCTTTACTCTTATGACAGAACCCACTCTCTATCCCGAGAGTGGGTTTCGTCGTTTACGGATAGATCTTGCATACGATGGAACAAATTTTGCGGGATGGGCAAAACAACCCGATCGCCGCACAGTTCAAGAGTGCATAGAAGAGGCGCTCGCAAAAATATCTCGTATTTCTCCAGAAACAATTGTTGCCGGGCGCACTGATGCTGGTGTTCATGCAACAGGTCAAGTTATTCATGTGGATCTTCCCGAGAGCGTTGCATTAGATGATTTGGTTTATAAGCTCAATCGAATTTTGGATCAAGATGTTCGAATCAATAAAATCTCAATCGCTCCTGAAGCATTTCATGCACGCTTTTCAGCACTTCGTAGGTACTACAGGTACAAAATTTTGGACGATAACAAAGTCTTAGATCCGTTAGCCCGTTTAGATGTTGAGACCTGGTATCGACCACTTGATCTTGAGGTTATGAATAAAACAAGTGCTCTGCTCTTGGGAGAACATGATTTTGCAGCCTTCTGTAAGTACCGTGAAGGTGCAACGACAATTCGAACCCTAGAAAAATACGAATGGAAACGCAGCCCCGAAGGCTTTCTTGTTGCAGACATTGTTGCTGATGCATTTTGTTATTCAATGGTGCGCAACCTTGTTGGCGCAGTTGTCTGTGTTGCAGATGGACGCTTTGATCCAGAGTGGATTGTTGGCGTTTTAAATAACAAAGAACGTGTTTCAGACTCACTTGTCTTTTCTGGGCGTGGTTTAACTCTCTACCAAGTCGATTATCCAAATGATTCCGAACTGCTAGAGCGAGCAAAAAAGACAATCGCGCGGCGCAACGAAGACAACAATTAACTCTTCAGATTCGCCCCCTTTCACCCCTGTCCGGGCCCGATTCTGAGCATTAAATATGGGACAAAAGGCCATTTTGACCCTACGCGAGCGCGCAGGTACCCTTAACCTCTTGCGCCGAGAACCAAGGCGCAGCACACCAGAAGCACAAAGAGAGAAGTGAAGAGCATGCGTACATATAGTCCAAAGGCTGGCGATGCAGTGCGTAATTGGCACATCATCGACGCACAAGATGTCGTTCTAGGACGCCTTGCAAGTCATGCTGCAGTTCTTCTCCGTGGAAAGCACAAGGCAACATTCGCACCACACATGGACATGGGTGATTTCGTAATTGTTATCAATGCTGAAAAAGTTGCTCTCTCTGGACAAAAAGCTAAGCAAAAGTTTTCACATATGCACTCTGGTTTCCCAGGTGGTTTAACTTCAACTGTGTACGGCGAATTGATGGAAAAGCACCCAACTCGCGCTGTTGAAAAAGCGATCAAGGGAATGTTGCCAAAGAACCGTCTTGGACGTGCAATGTCTGCAAAGCTCAAGGTGTACGCAGGTGCAGAACATCCACATGCTGCACAAGCTCCAAAACCATACGTATTCAACCAAGTCTCACAAATCGTCAAGTAATCGAAGAAGAAAAAAGGGAAACATAATTCATGTCTGAAAACACATTCGTTGACGAACTAGATGAGAACGAAATTCCAACTTCGTACACATCAGCAACACCAGCTGCTGCAACTAACCGTCCAGCACTTAAGGGACCAGGCGCCGGCGTAGGTCGTCGTAAAGAAGCTGTTGCTCGCGTTCGACTCGTTCCAGGAACAGGTCGCTGGGTAGTTAACGGAAAGACACTTGAGAATTACTTCCCAAACAAAGTTCACCAACAATCAGTCTCCGAACCATTTCGCACAGTAGGTGCTGAAGGTTCAT
>JACCDU011344024.1_pt1 | contig 13497 bp, 14 predicted proteins | sample 7446081 | NCBI WGS metagenome assembly JACCDU01 (sample SAMN15323447, study PRJNA562643) | freshwater metagenome | isolation source: river surface water | place: USA:Blue River Watershed | collected 2017-08-17 | reverse complement strand
TGTCCTTGTTGGCTTGCGCAGATCGAGGTACGACCAATGCGCTTGGGGACCGATCGTAAACGGATTTTCCGGCCTACTTTTACATGTTTTTGCAATTTGAGACGCCGAACTTGCTGCAATGCAACAAAAACGCCGGTACAATTTCGCACATGCGTGCTTTTTTTGCATGCACCTTTTGTCTCCTCCACCCTCCGAAAAGGTGGATTTGCCCCGGACCGCAAGGCTCGGGGCATTTTTTTTGGCCCGTTATCATCAGGGGCAAATCACATTGAAAGTGGCCGCCACGCGCGGCCGACTGCCCGCCATGTCCAAACACCTCAAGCCCGCCGACTACCTCAAGAAAATCCTGAACGCCAAGGTCTATGACGTGGCCACCGAGTCGGCGCTGGAAACCGCCAAAAACCTGTCGCGTCGCCTGCACAACAAAGTGCTGCTCAAGCGCGAAGACCAGCAGCCGGTGTTCAGCTTCAAGTTGCGCGGGGCGTACAACAAAATGGCACACCTGACGCCCGAGCAACTCAAAAAGGGCGTCATCTGCGCTTCAGCCGGCAACCATGCCCAAGGCGTGGCGCTCAGCGCCAGCAAGCTGGGCACCCGCGCCGTGATCGTGATGCCCACCACCACCCCGCAAGTCAAGATCGACGCGGTCAAAGGCCTGGGGGGCGAAGTGGTGCTGTTTGGCGAGAGCTATTCCGACGCCTACAACCATTCGGTCATGCTCGAGAAAAAGCAAGGCCTGACCTTTGTCCACCCCTTTGACGATCCGGACGTGATCGCAGGGCAAGGCACGATCGCCATGGAAATGCTGCGCCAGCACCAAGGCCCGCTCGATGCGGTGTTTGTCGCCATTGGCGGCGGCGGCCTGATCAGCGGCGTGGCCAACTACATCAAGGCCGTCCGCCCCGAGGTGAAAGTGATCGGCGTGCAGATGAACGACTCGGACGCCATGATCCAGTCGGTCAACGCCAAAAAACGCGTGACCTTGCCCGATGTGGGCCTGTTCTCGGATGGCACCGCCGTGAAGCTGGTGGGCGAAGAAACCTTCCGCGTGTCACGCACGCTGGTCGATGAGTACATGACCGTGGACACCGACGCGGTGTGCGCAGCCATCAAAGACATCTTTGTTGACACCCGCTCGATCGTCGAACCCGCAGGCGCTTTGGCCGTGGCCGCGATCAAACAGTACGTGGCCCAGCACAAAACCAAAGGCGAGACGTACGCCGCCATCCTGTGCGGTGCCAACATGAACTTTGACCGTTTGCGCTTCGTGGCCGAACGTGCCGATGTGGGTGAAGAAAAAGAAGCCCTGTTTGCCGTGACCATCCCCGAAGAGCGCGGCAGCTTCAAGCGCTTTTTGGAGCTGATCGGCAGCCTGCCCGGCGGACCGCGCAATGTGACCGAGTTCAACTACCGCATGAGCGATGCCGACAAGGCCCATGTGTTTTTGGGCTTGTCCACGCACGGCAAAGGCGAGAGCAGCAAGATCACCGCCAACTTCAACAAACAGAAGTTCGCCGCGATTGACCTGACCCACGACGATTTGGCCAAGGAACACATCCGCCACATGGTGGGTGGCCACTCGGCCTTGTCACAAGACGAGCGCCTGCTGCGCTTTGTGTTCCCAGAGCGTCCTGGCGCTTTGCTCAAATTCTTGAGCCTGATGCGCCCGGGTTGGAACATCAGCTTGTTCCATTACCGCAACCAGGGTGCCGACTACGGCCGCATTTTGGTCGGCCTGCAAGTGCCGCCCAAAGACGACAAGGCCTTTGCCAAGTTCCTGGACACGCTGGGTTATCCCTACGCCGAAGAAACCCACAACCCGGTTTACCGCATGTTCCTGCGCAGCTGAACTTGATCCCCGTTCATGGGGCTTGAAGCGCAGGCAACTGCAATTCACGCAGGGCGGGGCCGTTCACGGCAGCACCCAACAGGGCACGCCGGGGTCCCAAACTTTGCAGGACCAAGCCATCGCCCACGACCTGCCCCACTCGAAACGGCTTGGGGGCTTGCCCGTCCAAGCCGATCAAGGCGCTGCCTTGACCGTTGGGACCTGCAATGACCCCCAGCAATACCAAGCGGCTGGCCTCGGTCTGGGTGGTGGATGAAGCCTCTGAGCCCACAGCCCCCAAGGCGCGGGGCAACTGGCTGACGTTGGCGGGCATGGTCTGATTTGCTGAACTGGCCACCGTTGACCTCGCCACCGCTGGCCCTTGCGGAAAGTGCCAAAACCAATACCCGGCGCTCAGTGCCGCAACGCACCAAAGCAACCCTGCCACCCATGAAGCAAGAGGGACACGACGTGCAAACGGATGGCGGGCAGAGCTCATGCGCAGATTATGATGGAAGCCATGCAAAACCCACTGTCTCCCCGCTCACGCCGCCAGCGCGGCTTCACCCTGATTGAACTCATGGTCGTGTTGGCCATCATTGGCGTTTTGGCCGCCCTGATCGTGCCCAATGTGCTGGGCCGTGCCGACGATGCCCGCATCACCGCCGCTCGCACCGATGTGGGCAATCTGATGCAAGCCCTCAAGCTCTACAAGCTGGACAACCAGCGCTACCCCAGCGCAGAGCAAGGCCTCAAGGCCCTGATCGCCAAGCCCAGCACCGAACCGGTGCCCGGCAACTGGAAGCCCTACCTGGACAAACTGCCCAACGACCCCTGGGGCCGCGCCTACCAATACATGAGCCCCGGCATCAAGGGCGAGGTCGATGTGCTGTCCTTTGGCGCTGACGGACAAGCCGGCGGCGAAGGCAACAATGCGGACATCGGCAGCTGGCAATAAACCAGCGCTGTTCACAGCCCAAGGCTTCACCTTGCTGGAGCTGTTGGTGGTGGTGGCGCTGATCGCCATCGCCACGGCGGGCGTGAGTCTGTCCCTGCGTGACAGCGCAGACAGCGCCCTCGAACGGGATGCCACCCGCCTGGCCGCTCTTCTGGAAACGGCACGGGCCCAAGCCCGCGCCAGCGGCCTGCCTGTGGTCTGGCGCAACACACCCACCGGCTTTGTGTTTGAAGGCCTGCCCGCACCCGGCCTGCCGCAACGGTGGCTGCATGCGCACACACACACAACTTCCCCTCAAGCCGTGGTGCTCGGCCCTGAACCGCTGATCCCGGCGCAAAGCATTGCCTTGACCAGCACCACGGGCACAAGCCCCACCTGGTGGGTGGTCAGCGATGGTCTGCGACCTTTTCAAGCGCAACGCACCCCCGAATGGACCGCACGATGAACATCGGCCAGCGCAGCGCACGAGGTTTCACCCTGATCGAAGTTTTGGTGGCACTGGGCATCGTGGCCGTGGCTTTGTTGGCTGGCCTGAAAGCCACTGGCTCACTCAGCCGCAACGCCGACCGGCAAACCTTGAGCCTGCTGGGCCAAATCTGCGCAGAAAACGAATTGATCCGGCTGCGTCTGCGCAGGCAACTGCCCGACACCGGCAACAGCCAGGTCGAATGCCTGCAGCTTGGCCGCGCCTTGCAGGTGGACCTGGCGGTCCAGCCCACCCCCAACCCCAACTTCCGGCGCGTGGATGCACGGGTCAGCAGCCAAGGGGACCATGTGCTGCAACTGTCCACCGTGATGGGGCGCAACTGATGCCCCGCCACCTGCATCCTGCACGCCCCACGGGCTTCACCTTGATCGAGGTGTTGGTGGCCATCAGCGTGATGGCCCTGATGTCGCTCATGGCCTGGCGCGGGCTCGATGGCATGCTGCGCACACAAACGGATTTGCAACAACGCGGCGACGACATCCGCACCCTGCAAGCGGGCCTGGCCCAATGGCAAACCGATCTGGACCAACTGAGCGAATTGAGCGGCACGCCCAGCTGGAACTGGGACGGCAAGGTGCTGCGCTTGACGCGCCGCGCCAACACCCCGGGCGAAGCGGTCCAAGTGGTCGCCTGGACCTGGCGCAACAACCCGGCCAGACCCGGCGGTGGCGACTGGCAACGCTGGCAATCGCCCCCCCTGACTCAGCGCACGGAATGGCTCAACGCCTGGGCCCAGGCCGAGCAATGGAGCCAAAGCCCAACTCAGCAAAACCTCAGTGGACAAGTCCAGATCCACGCCCTGGCGGGTTGGCAGCTGTTTGTCCACCGGGGCGGCAGCTGGGCCAACCCTTTGTCCAGCGATGTGGTCAACGCCAGCGGCAACAACAGCCCCACAACCGGCAACACGCCCGATGGCGTGCGCCTGGTGCTGAGCTTGCCTCAAAGCCCGGCCGGGGCCGGCACCTTGACCATAGACTGGATTCGTCCCACCCTCTCGGGGGCTGCGCCATGAAGGCCCAAAAAGGCGCGGCCCTGCTGGTGGCCATGCTGACCGTGGCCCTGATCGCCACCTTGGCCAGTGCCGCTTTGTGGCAGCAATGGCGTCAAGTCGAAATCGAGTCGGCCGAACGCGGTCGCAGCCAGACCGCCTGGATGATGAACGGCGCACTCGACTGGACACGGCTGATCTTGCGCGAGGATGCGGTGGCCCCGCAAAGCAGCGGTGTGGACCACCTGGGCGAACCCTGGGCTTTGCCAGTGCAAGAGTCCAAGCTGTCGACCTTTTTGTCGCAAGACCAGCAATGGCGCGAAGGCGATGCCGAGGTCTTCCTCTCGGGCCACATCACCGACGCGCAATCGCGTTTGAACCTGCGCAACCTGCTGGCCAATGGCCAGGTTTCCACGCCCGAACTCACGGCCTGGGCTCGCCTGTTTGAACGCCTGAATTTACCCCCCAGCCAACTGGAAAGCCTGGCCCGTCAATGGGCGCTGGCGCAGTCCAGCGAGACCCCTTCCGCCAACAAGACGGCGACGAATGCGCCGCTGGTGCCCCAACGCACCGCCCAACTGGTGTGGCTGGGCCTGAGTCCGGCCACCGTTCTGGCCCTGGAGCCCTTCGTCACCGTGTTGCCCGAGCCCACCCCGCTCAACCTCAACACCGCCCCCGCCGAAGTTCTCGTGGCCAGCTTGCCCGGACTCGATCTGGCCAGTGCCCGGCAACTGCTTGCGCAACGTGAACGCAGCCCCTGGCGCACCCTCGAAGAAGCCCGCCAAACCTTGGGCCCCTTGGGCAAAGCCATCGACAACACACGCCACAGCGTGCAGAGCAACTACTTTGAGGTCCATGGCCGCATGCGCATCGATCAGGTCGTTCAACAAGAACACGCATTGGTCAAGCGCGAAGGCCAACAAGTGCGCATGCTCTGGCGCGTCCGCACACCCTTGTTGACGCCTGTTGCGCCCCTACAATGAAGAGCTCATGCGCACCCTGATGCTTCAACTCCCGCTGGGCGAACCCACCGCCCACACGGCCTATCCCCACGCCTGGGTTCAGGCCGATGGATCGCCTGCGCCCCTGAGCTTGAAATCGGCCCCGGCCCACTTGCTCCCCGCCGCCGAGCGCCACACCGATGTGGTGGCCCTGGTGCCTGCCGCCGCGCTGTCGTGGCACAAGGTGGATCTGCCCACCGGTCTGCACAAACAAGGCAGCCGCATTGAAGCCGCGCTGCAAGGCCTGCTCGAAGAGCGCCTGCTCGACGATGCCACCCAATTGCACCTGGCCTTGCCGCCGCAGTGGAAACACCAGCCCAGCGCCTGGGTCGCGGTGTGCGACCGCGCCTGGCTCAAAGCCCATCTGTCGGCACTGGAGTCCGCAGGTTTGACGGTGCACCGCATCGTGCCCGAATTCACCCCCGACACCGAGGCGCTGCACATCACCGCCACCGGTGACATCGCCAGCGGCTGGCTCTGGCTGCGACAAAGCGGGCGCGGCGTTTGGGGTTGGCCTTGGGCTGCGGTGCAGACCGCCACATTGGGTCTGAGCACCGAAGAACGCCAAGCCGCTCAGATTGATGCCGAACCCGCCCTGGTGGCAGCTGTCTCTGACAAACTGGAAATGCCTGCACGGCTGGTGCCCCCCCACCAACATTGGCTGGCCGCGCTGGGCAGCGGCTGGGATCTGGCCCAGTTTGAATTCCAGGCCCATGCCCGCGCCAGACACCTCAAAGCGGTACAACGTGCCGCCAGCCAGCTGTGGCAACACCCGCAATGGCGCATGGCCCGCTGGGGTCTTGTCGCCCTGCTGGGCGCTCAGCTGCTCGGCGTTCAGGCCTGGACCTGGAAAACCCGCGCCGACTGGCAAGCCCAACAACAGTCGTGGACGCATATCCTGCGCGAAAGCTTCCCCGGCACCACCGTGGTGGTGGATGCCCCTTTGCAAATGCAACAGCAAGTCGCACGCCTGCGCGAAGGCTCGGGCGCGCTCAACCCGGCCGATCTGGAATCCATGCTGGAAGCCCTCGGACAAGCCCTGCCTGCAGGCGTGGCCGCACCGCGCCAATGGGCCTACCAGCCAGGACAATTGCGCTTGAGCCAATGGCCCCTGAAAGCCGACGATCAGGCCCAGCTGCAACAACGCCTGAACCCCAAGGGCTACCAGCTGCGGGCCGAAGGCGAGAGCTGGCTCATGAGCGCAGGAGCGCCACAATGAAAGCCGCCTACACCGCCTGGTCAGCACAAGCGCGGGCCTTCTGGCAACAACGCAGCGCACGCGAGCGCCAAGGTCTGCTGCTGGCCAGCGCCTGCATCGCCTTGGCCTTGGTGTGGCGCATCGCCCTGGCCCCCGCCCTTCAAACCTGGCAAGAAGCCCCCGCCAAACAAGCCTGGCTGGACCAGCAAAGCCAGCAAATGCAAACGCTGCAAGCGCAAGCCCAAGAGCTGAAGCAATCCCACGCCCTCACCCGCCGCGAAGCGGTGCAATGGTTGGAGGCGCACCTGGAAGACCTGGGGCCGGGTGCCAAACTCCAACTGCAAGCCGATGCCGCCAATGTGAGCCTGCAGGCAGCCCCCGCGCAGGCGCTGGCCCGCTGGCTGAGCCAGGCACGTGAAAACGCCCATGTGCGGCCTGTCCAAGCGCAGCTCCAGCAAGTGACAAGCCCTCCCTCTTCGACGCCGAGCGTGGCCACAGCTGCGCCCAACATGGACAGCGCCGCGCGCTGGAGCGGCAGCCTGCAACTGCGCTTGCCCTGATCCCCCATGAAAGCCCCCGCACCTCACACCCCCTCATCCGGCAGTGCCTGGCGCTGGTCGGTCTCGGGCGCGGTGCTGGGCGCGGTGCTGGCCACCACCGTGTGGGCCCCGGCCCGCTGGCTGGCCTGGTCGGTGGCGCAAGCCAGCCAGGGACAGGTGCAGCTGGACAACCCACGCGGCACCCTCTGGCAAGGCTCTGCGCAACTGACGCTCAGCGGCGGCGCAGGCAGCCGCGACGCTAAAAGCTTGCCCGGCCGACTGCACTGGCGCATCACCCCCGGCGGTCTGAACTGGGGCGCGCAGATGCAAGCCGACTGCTGCATGGCCGCGCCACTGCATGCCCAATTGCAGGCAGGCTGGTCCACCGTGCGCGTGCAACTGACGGACCACCAATCGCGCTGGCCTGCCGCCTGGCTGTCGGGCCTGGGTGCACCGTGGAACACCCTGCAAGCCGATGGGCAACTGCAACTGCGCACCGAAGCCCTGCAACTGCAATGGGCAGCGGGTCGGCTGCAAATGCAAGGCTTGGCCGAACTCGATGCCGTGCAGATGAGTTCACGTCTGAGCCCCCTCAAGCCCATGGGCAGTTACCGCGTGCAAGTGCGCGGCACCCCTCAAGGTACCGCCACACCCGAGTTACAGCTGAGCACCTTGCAAGGTCCGCTGCAATTGAAGGGCCAGGGCCAATGGGTCGGGGCGCGGCTGCGCTTTTCTGGCGAGGCCACTGCTGAAACGGGTCATGAGGCGGCCCTATCCAATTTGCTGAACATCATGGGCCGCCGACAAGGCCCACGCAGCCTGCTTTCTTTGGGATGAACCCATGCACACCATGAACACCTTCTTGCCATCGGGCCGCCTGTCGCTCATCGGCTGCGCCCTCTGCCTGGCCTTGAGCTGCACACCACACAGCTGGGCGCAAGCGCCCGCCAGCAAAAACAAAGGCAAGGAACCGATCACGCTCAACTTTGTGAACGCCGACATCGAGGCCGTGGCCCGCACGCTGGCCAGCCTGTCTGGGCACAACGTGGTGGTCGATCCCCGCGTCAAAGGCACCATGTCCTTGTCCAGCCAAGTCGCCGTGCCGCCGGCACAGGCCCTGCACCTGTTTGCCACCCAGCTGCGCACGCAGGGCTTTGCCCTGATCGAATCGGCAGGCCTGTACACCGTGCTGCCCGAGGCCGAAGCCAAGCTGCAAAGCGGCACAGTTTCCGCAGGACCGGTGGCCGCCAGCAGCGGCCAAGTGCTCACGCAGATTTTTCGCCTGAACCACGAAAACGCCAACAACCTGGTGCCCGTGTTGCGGCCGCTGATCAGTCCCAACAACACCATCAATGTGAACCCTGGCACCAACGCGCTGGTGATCACCGACTACGGCGACAACCTTCAGCGCCTGGGCCGCATCATTGCCGCACTCGACGTGGCCAACGCCACGGGGGTGGAAGTCATTCGCCTGAAACATGGCATCGCCGCCGACATGGCCACCATGGTGCAACGCCTGATCGACTCGGGTGCCGCTTCTGGCGCTGCCGGCGCAGCCCCCGCCGTGCCCGGACAAACCGACTCGGGCTTCAAAACCACGGTGCTGCCCGAAACCCGCACCAACGCCTTGATCGTGCGCGCCGCCAACCCGGCCCGCCTGGCCTTGACGCGCAGCCTGATCGAACAACTCGACCAGCCCAATGCCACCGGCGCAGGTGCGGCCAGCGGCAACATCCATGTGGTGTACCTCAAGAACGCCGACGCCACCAAGCTGGCCACCACCTTGCGCGCCGCCATCAGCGCCAGCGCCACCGGGGGCAACGCGGGCACCAACACCCCAAGCTTCACAGCGCAGCCCGCCACCAACAGCACACCCGGCAGCACCAACGCAGCATCGGCCCAACCGTCCACCGGCGGACAAATCCAGGCCGATCCCGCGACCAACGCCTTGATCATCACCGCGCCCGAGCCGCAATACCGGCAGCTGCGCAGCGTGATCGACATGCTCGACCAGCGCCGTGCGCAGGTGTTTGTGGAAAGCCTGATCGCCGAAGTCAGCGCCGACAAGGCCGCCGAATTTGGCGTGCAGTGGATGAGTGGGACCGGCACCGGCAGCAGCACCGTCGGCGTCTTGGGCACCAACTTTTCGGTGGGCGGCACCAACTTGCTGACCCTGGCAGCCAATGGCGCCAAGGGCACTTATGCCGCGTCGCCCGGCTTCAACATCGCCGCCGGCCAGCAGCGCAACGGCGCGCTGGCGCTGGGCGCTTTGGCGCGGTTTTTACAGACCAATGGCGATGCCAACATCCTGTCCACGCCCAATTTGCTGACCCTGGACAACGAAGAGGCCAAGATCGTGATTGGCCAGAACGTGCCTTTTGTGACCGGCTCTTATGCAGCGGCTGCAGCCGGAACGACCAATCCGTTCACCACCATTGAACGCAAAGATGTGGGTCTGACACTCCGAGTCAAACCCCAAATCAGCGACAACGGTACGGTCAAGATGCAGGTTTACCAAGAAGTGAGCAATGTCGATGCCAAATCGATAGGTGCCAAAGACGGCCTGATCACCAACAAGCGTTCGATTGAATCGAGCGTGCTGGTCGAAGACGGCTCCATCGTGGTGCTGGGTGGCTTGCTGCAAGACGACACCAGCAGCAGCCAGGAAAAAGTGCCCGGCATCGGCGACATCCCTTTATTGGGCAATTTGTTCAAGGCCGAAACCCGCAGCCGCAAGAAAACCAACCTGATGGTCTTCCTGCGGCCGGTGGTGGTGCGCGATGGTGCGGCCACAGAGGCCCTGTCTTTGGGCCGCTACGAGCAAATGCGTCTGAACCAGATGAACAACCAGCCCACGGCCACAACCGCCATCCCCATCGAAGGCGCTGCCGTTTTGCCCAGCCTGACGCCTGTGGTGCCCGCCACGCCACCGGCCAAGCCCTGAGCCCATGCGAGTTGCCGTGCGCCATCCCCTGCCTTACACCTTCGCCCGCAGCCACCGGCTCTTGCTGGAGGGCGACGACACCCGCCTGACCCTCTGGTTGTGCGAGGACAGCGACCGCTCGGCCCTGTCCGAAGTGGTGCGCAAATTCGGCGCTGTGGGGCTGGACATTCAGCACACCACAGGCGCGGACTTGAGCCAGCGCATCCACCAGGCCTATGCCGGTGGCCAGGCGCATGGCGCGTCGACGGCGGCCGATGTGGTCAGCGAAGTCGAGTCCGACGCCGACCTCTCGCGCATGATGCAGGAGCTGCCCGCGGTCGAAGACTTGCTCGAAGCCAGCGACGACGCGCCCATCATCCGCATGCTCAACGCCTTGCTCACGCAAGCGGCACGAGACGGGGCCAGCGACATCCACATCGAGCCGTATGAGCGCCACTCCAGCGTGCGCTTTCGCATCGATGGCACCTTGCGCGAAGTGGTCCAGCCCAACCGTGCGCTGCACGCGGCCCTGATCTCGCGCCTGAAAATCATGGCCGAACTCGACATCGCCGAAAAACGCCTGCCCCAAGACGGCCGCATCAGCCTGCGCTTAGGCAGCAAAGCGGTGGACGTGCGTGTCTCGACCTTGCCCAGCGCCCATGGCGAACGCGCCGTGCTGCGTTTGCTCGACAAGAGCGAAGCGCGCTTGACGCTCGAAGCGGTGGGCATGCAAGGCCGCGTCTTGCAACAGGTCGAGCAACTCATCAGCCAACCGCACGGCATCTTGCTCGTGACCGGCCCCACAGGCTCGGGCAAGACCACCACGCTGTATGCCGCACTGCAGCGGCTGGATGCGGCGCACAACAACATCATGACGGTGGAAGACCCGATCGAGTACGAGCTGTCCGGTGTGGGCCAGACCCAGGTCAACAGCAAAATCGATTTGACCTTTGCCAAGGCTTTGCGCGCCATCCTGCGGCAAGACCCGGACGTGATCATGATCGGCGAGATCCGCGACTTTGAAACCGCGCAAATCGCCATCCAGGCCTCGCTCACCGGCCACCTGGTGCTGGCCACGCTGCACACCAACGACGCGGCCAGTGCCGTCACGCGGCTGACCGACATGGGGGTCGAGCCCTTCTTGCTCAGCTCGTCTTTGCTGGGTGTGCTGGCCCAACGCCTGGTGCGCCAACGCTGCAAAGCTTGCACGGGCGCGGGTTGCGACGCCTGCGGGCACACCGGCTACGCAGGGCGCACCGGCATTTTTGAACTGCTGGTGGCCAGCGAGGAAATCCGCGCCCAAATTCACCAGGGCGCGGCCGAGTCCGAGCTGCGTGCCACCGCTTTGCGCCAGGGCATGGTGCTCATGCGCGACGATGGCCAACGCCTGGTCGATGCCGGCATCACCAGCGCCGAAGAACTGCTGCGCGTCACGCGCGATTGACCGGCCATGTTGAACGCACGCGCTCATGGACTCACGCTGATGCAGTGCATGGCCTGTGTGGCGGCTTCCAGCATGGTCTGCGACAGCCGAGCCCAAACCACGGCCTCCGCTGACGCACCTGCAGCTTTGGATCCCACGCCCTGGACTTACAGCATCGGTCTGCGCACCGAAGTGCCTGACCTGCATCACCCCGGCAGCATCCAACTGCGTGCCAGTCTGGGCTTGCGTTACGGGCGCTGGCGCATCGGGCAGACCGATGGCCAAAACTGGCACCGCTTTGGCCAAGTGTTGCAAGACAGCAGCCTGACCTACGACCTGAGGCAAGACGCCAAATGGAGTGCATCCTTGTCGGGCAGCATCGTCAATCTGGACAACAACAGCCAATTTGACGCCCTGAAAGCCGGGCGAAAAACTCTGCGCGCCAAAGCAGGTCTGGACTACCGCCTGCCCAACCGTTGGTCTGTGGGCCTGATCGCCACACAGGACCTGTTCATGCGCGGCGATGGCACCACCCTGTCCCCCGTCGTGACCTACCGCCACCCCTTGAGCGAAGACAGCACCTGGATGCTCAGCCAGTCGCTCACCTGGGCCAATGCAGCGCACTGGAAAACCCAGCAGCACCTGGCCCCGAGCGCCGCGATCCATCAAGGCACCGGCTTTGGCGAACTGGGCACACAGCTGGCCTACCGGCACAGGCTGACCCGGCATTGGGCTTTGTTCAGCCAATTGGCGGCGCAGCGCCCCCTGCAGCCGATCGTCACAAGCGTCTCCACATCTGCCCCCCACTGGAATTATTCAGCCCAGTTGGGCGTGATGTATTTCGACCAATGAAGCCCACGCGCCATGCCCGCCTACCGCTTTGAAGCCCTGCAAACCGACGGCACCACGCGCCAAGGCGTGATCGAGGCCGACAGCCTCAAAGCCGCGCGCAACCAATTGCGTGCGCAGTCCTTGGTGCCGCTGGAGGTTCAGCCCATCGCCAGCGGATCGGGGCACACCGAGGGACAGGCGCTGCCCTGGTGGCAACGGCCCGTGGGGCGCAACCGCGCTTTCAGCAGCAGCCAAAGGGCCGTGTGGACCCGTCAATTGGCGGGCCTGGTGGGCAGTAGCCTGCCCATCGAGCGGGCCCTGTCGGCCTTGGCCGATGAAGCCGACGACGACAAGCAGCGCCAGCTGATGGCGGCCATCCGCGCCGAAGTCAACGGCGGAAGCAGTCTGGGCCATGCGCTGGCGCAACACCCCGGCGAGTTCCCGGCCATCGACCGGGCGGTGATCGCCGCTGGCGAGCAAAGCGGTCATTTGGGCATGGTGCTGGAACAACTGGCCAATGACCTGGAAGAACACCAAAACCTGCGCGCCAAACTGCTGGGCGCGGCCCTTTATCCGGCCATCGTGAGCCTGGTGGCCTTGGCCATCGTCATCTTTTTGGTCACCTCGGTGGTGCCGCAAGTGGCGGGCGTGTTTGCAGGCACCAAGCGGCAGCTGCCCCTACTCACCGTGGCCATGCTGGGGCTGAGCGACTTTGTGCGCCACTGGGGCTGGCTCGTACTGGGGCTGGCGGCGCTGGGCATCACGGGCTTTCGCATGGCTTTGCGCCAACAGACCTTGCGTTTGAAGTTCGATGCCGCCTGGCTGCGCTTGCCGCTGGTGGGGCGTCTGGCCCGTGGCTACAACAGCGCCCGCTTTGCGTCCACCCTGGCCATGCTCACGGCTGCCGGTGTACCCATCCTCAAAGCCCTGCAAGCGGCAGCCGACACCTTGTCCAACCAGGCGCTGCGGGCCGATGCGCTCGAAGCCCTGGTGCGTGTGCGCGAAGGCGCGCCCCTGGGTTCGGCCCTGGCGCAGCATGGCCGCTTTCCCGGACTGCTGGGCATGTTTGCCAAGCTGGGCGAGCAGACCGGCCAGCTGCCCCTGATGCTGCAACGCGCCGCCCAACAACTGTCCACCGAGGTGCAACGCCGCGCCATGGCCCTGGCCACCGTGCTCGAGCCCTTGCTGATCGTCGCCATGGGTGGCATGGTCATGCTGATCGTGCTGGCGGTGCTGATGCCCATCATGGAACTGAACCAATGGGTCAAGTGACCCGAAGGAGCCCACATGCCCGTCACGCTTGAAGGTCAATTGGTCGTCG
>JACCDU011159899.1_pt1 | contig 13501 bp, 14 predicted proteins | sample 7446081 | NCBI WGS metagenome assembly JACCDU01 (sample SAMN15323447, study PRJNA562643) | freshwater metagenome | isolation source: river surface water | place: USA:Blue River Watershed | collected 2017-08-17 | reverse complement strand
GCATTTACACCGATGATCGAATTTGCTCATCGCTTTGGCGTGAAGATGGGAATTCAATTAGCTCATGCAGGTCGTAAAGCATCAACGATGAGACCTTGGGATGACCATTTAATGGCTAGCCCTGCAGAAGGTGGATGGGAAGCGGTCTCTTCATCAGCTGTTGCCTTTGAAGGTTATCCAGTCCCACGAGAATTAACGGTGGCAGAGATTGCAGAGTTGGTTCAATCCTTTGCATCTGCGGCCGAAAGATCAGTAAAGGCCGGCTTTGATGTCATTGAGATCCATGCAGCTCATGGATATTTGCTCCACCAGTTCTATTCACCGCTAATGAACCATCGCACCGATGAATATGGCGGCAGTTTTGAAAACCGCATTCGCTTCTTACTTGAAGTGGTGCGCGCTGTGCGCAAGGTGATTCCTGAAGGTACTCCCCTCTTTGTCCGTATCTCATCTAGCGACTGGGCCGATGGTGGTTGGAATCTGATTGATTCAGTAGAACTGGCTAAAGAGTTGAAGGTGCTTGGCGTTGATTTAATTGATGCATCCAGTGGTGGCGCAATCCATAACGCCAAAATAGATGTAAAGCCAGGCTTCCAAGTTCCCTTTGCAACAGCTCTTCGTACCGAGGCTGGAATTCTTACTTCTGCCGTTGGTTTGATTACCGAACCAGAGCAGGCAGATCACATCGTAGTTACGGGAGAGGCGGATGCAATCTTCTTAGGCAGAGAGATGTTACGTAATCCACGTTGGGCTTTATATGCTGCAGAAAAATTGGGAGTCACAATCAAATGGCCAACAAGTTTGGAACGCGCCCGCACACTAAAGAAGTAGTTATAGCCAGGGGCGAGAATCTTTTGGCTTATCCCAACTTGGGATCGGTGCTTGTAGCGGGTTTTCAATCCAACAGAAGAGCCCATTGGTATCTGCAGATTCATCACTGATTAATTTCAGAATTAAGTCAGCAGCTTTTGTAGGAGCATCTCCCCCAGTTTCATCTACCCAATCAACCCAGGCTTTGTAATCTGCGCCATCGGCGCCAAGTGCATCTGCCTTTGCTTTGATATCTGCCCACATCTCAGTGCGGACATCTCCGGGGTGAATGACATTTGCAGTAACTCCTGAGCCGCTAATTTCTGCAGCTAAGTGTCGCGTGAATTGATTCAGTGCAACTTTGGCTGTGGCATAGGCGCTATTGAGTTTGCCAGGTTGATGTAAAGCGGCGGCAGAGCTGACATTGATGATGCGACCCCACTTGTTTTCAAGCATGGCGGGTAAAAATGCACGAGATGTGTAATAGGCGGCGATGGTGTCGATCATGATCGTTTCCACCCATTCGTGTGGATCGGAATCTTTAATCAGTGCGATGGGACCAAATACACCGGCTGCATTAACAAGAATGTGGACTGGTCCGTGCTGGGATGCCACATCTGCTTGCAGTTTGGTAACAGCGCTGATGTCACTGATATCGCAAGCCATTGTGGTGATATTAGTGTTTGTTTCAGCAGCAGGCCGGCGAGAAACCGCAATGACGTGATGGCCAGCGCCGGCTAGCGCCAAAGTTATTTCGCGGCCGATACCGCGGGATGCACCAGTGACCAGAGCTAATGACATGGAGTGATGATAGGTCTTTTACTTAGCGAGTGGACCAAGTAGATAGCTAGCCAAAGTGGCAGTTGGGCTGCCTTGACCACGGTGGCGACCATTAAATGAGGCAGAGCCATCTACTCCACACAATCCGCGAATTACAGATGGTCCACCTGGATGCGAGTTGATCCACTGTGTCAGGTTATAAACGTTGCCGTTGATTACAGACCAGCAGCTGCTAGCCGAATTATTCTCTTTTACCTTTGCCATTGTGTAACCAGATTGTGTGGTCATCTCTGGTTCAGGAGTTGGTGATGGCGTAGGAGTTGGCGCCACTGCTGCAGGGGTCGGAGTTGGTTGCGCGATTGGTGGAGTTGGCGCCGGCCCACGTAATACTTCACCAGGAATTTCCTTATCTCCAACAGCAATAGTGATAGCTGCACGAGCGCGAGATGTTGCAACAAATTGATAGATGCCGCTTTCTGCAGGTGCGTTATAGCGAGCAAGATAGAGATAGTTGGTGCGGCCATATGGTTCGTAGAACTTGGTGCGTTCATTGAGCCTGATAGTGATCTTCTTACCTGAAGGAGATGTAATGACAAGTTGCGGCAAGAGAGTTGTCTTGAGCGAGTTCTCTGGCTTCTTATCAACGATCAAATATTGCACTGCCAATTCATCGCCCTCTTTAAGCGCTGCACGAAATGCCTGCTTTTGACCTGACTTTGTAAAGGATGCGCGAATTGCAAAGGAAACAGTTCCATCGACTAACAGTGGTCCTGCGTTAGGAGTTGTGTCGGTAGAAAGGAGAAAGACTGGTTGATGTGCAGAAGCTGGAGCTGCCAGAGTTGTGGCAAGGGCGAGTGCGATAGAGGCGATCAGTGTGCGGCGCATGGATTTAGGTTATTGCCTAGGTGCCACTCGTGCCTACCGAAACTTAGTCCGCCAGGGTAAAGGTGCGCCCCTCATCTGATGAGTTCCACACTTGACTGCCTACAACTGCGACCAATAACTCATTTGAGTGAGCCAAAATTCCAATCGGATTCTTAAATGAATACTGCTTTTTCCAGGTGCGCCCAAAATCGGAGGAGATAAAGAGATTTGCTCCCGAACTTGCAACGAGTCTCTTTGAGTTCCATTCAATCTGCGTCAATGGGAAATTGAGTTTGATTTCAGAGGTAGATTTAAAACTATCTTTTGTCTCAAAGAGCTTGCCTTGGTTTAGCGCAAGCGCACTTCCCTTCCCTGTGGGACTCAGTGCGATGTCAGAGAAGATATTTTTGCCTCGGCTAACCCAGCGTTTGCCCGAGTCCTTGGAGTACAACAAGTCTCCACTCTGAGAGTCAGCTCCGTAAAGCTCGGAGCCACGACTTTCTAAGAGATGGAAATCTACTTTGCCTTGTAGCGAAATCATTTTCCAGCTTTTGCCACTATTTGTTGAAAGCACTAATCCAACTGGTTCAGGAAATTTTGAACCTGGACCTGGATGTCCGCTGGCATAGATCCGTTTTCCGTCGATACTTAGCCCCATTACATCAAACACTTCAGGGCTCATTCGTAAGACTTTATCTACACCCTGATATTGATACAGGCCTTCATGGGTGCCCAATAGTATTTTCTTTCCTAGAACTTTTACTTGATGGATATGTGAAAGTGAGCCAATGGTCTCTCCTGATGCGAACGCTGCATTAGGAAGTAGAAGTGCAAATGCAACTGCTAAAACTACCTTTTTCATATTTATACTCTTCCTGCGTAGGGCATCATGCCTGGAACGCTATAGATATTTGAATAACGAAGACCGCTCTTGGTAGAGCGTGCTTCCCACATCATTCCTCCGCCTGCATAAATGCTCATATGGTGGATTGTGCTAATGGTTCCTTTGTAGGAGTAAAAAATCAGATCACCTGGTTGCATCTCCGATAGCGGGATCTGCTTGGTATAGGTGTAGTACAAACCTGAGTTAAGACGATCCCAGATTGGCCAACCCAACCCTGCTGATTTGTATGCGGCATAGACAAGCCCAGAACAGTCAAAGGCGTTCGGACCCTCATCTCCCCAGACATAAGGCTTTCGAGCGAGTACTTGCTTCTTGGCAAACTCAACTGCTTGTAAACGTTGAGCTTCAGTAGTCCTTGAAGTGCTCTTACCGGTTGGGCCTCCCGCTCTCCAGATCTTCGATTGATTTTTGACTTTACTTGCCTCATTTGCGCGGGTTTCTTCGAGAATAGCTAACTGTCGCTTCTGCTCCAGGGTGATGCGAACCTTCTTCGCAGAGGCTAAATCTCGCTGCAACTTATCCTGAACGGCTTGAAGCTTATCCACCTCTTTTTGCTGTTCTGCCTTGGCATCATCGGCTTCTTTCTTAGCAGCTGCAACTTTCAAAGTCACAATTCTCTGAGCCTCCTTAGCTATCTCCGCTTCTTTCTTAGCAGCTTGAGCGATTTCTTCAGCCGCTTTAAATCTCTTTAGAGCCGTTTTATTCCCAGCACCTAAATTTTCAAGTGTGTTGAGACGATCAATCATTTCTTGTGGGCCACTTGCAGATAAAAGAGCTTCAATATCTGTCAATCCACCACCTGACGTATAAGCATTAATGGCTAGCTTTCCAATTTCACGGTGCGTAAAGGCAACTGCAGCAACAGCCTCTTGGTAATCATCAGCTGCTTTATTCGCTACAGCAGTCGCTTTTATCAATTCATTCTGTGCGCTTTGAAATCTCGCTTGAGCTTGATTTGCTAGCAAAGTCAACTTCTTTAAATCTCCTCGGGCTTTGAGCAATCGTTGCATTGCAGCATCGGCCACCTTCTTTTTGGCTAATTCTGCTTTCTTCGCCGCTTCGATTTGAGCAAGTGTTGGCTTATGGTTGACAGCAAGAGCACCTGACATACCAGTTTGAAGAGTCAAAATAATGGCTAGGAATAAACTTCCACGGCGAATCATTAGAGCCTCCTTGCGCCAACAAATGGTTTGGCGCCAAATCTCTTAGTAAAGGGAATGACTTCAACGCGCTTGCCTGGTCTTGGCGCCTGAACCATTTTCCCGCCACCCATATAGATAGAGACGTGGCTGATTGGATTGCCGAAGAAGAGAAGATCGCCAGGCTTTACGGCGCCGAATGAAACTGACTTTCCATATTTAACTTGGATACGGGATGAATGGGGCAACGAAACCCCTGCTTGCTGGAAAGCTCGCATGGTCAAGCCTGAACAATCCCATTTTGTTGGACCTGCAGCTGCCCACACGTACACATCTCCCACTTGCTTAAGGGCATATTTCAACGCAATTGAACCGCGAGTGTTATCCCCCTTGTAGCTTGCTGCATACTTTTTTGATTCATCAAGAATTTTATTCTCACGTTCGGCTTCTAGTCGTGCCAGTCTTTCGCGATCTTCTTTCTTCAGTGACTTAAGAATTTTCTCAGCCTTACTTAATGCCATTCGTGCTTGCTCGACTTCACGATTGAGTTTGGCTCTCTCGGCCTTTAGCAACTCAGTTCGATCTGAGATTACAAATTGAGATGCTTCTACCTTGAGTTTAGTGGTGGCGAATTCTCTCTGCTTTTTTGCATAATTTCGGGAAATAACTTCCAAGGTGCCGGCATCTGACAAATATTTGGTTGGATCTGAAGAGAAGAGCAATCCAAAAGTTTCACCAAAGCCGCTTGATTTGTACTGAGCAATTGCCAACTGCGCCAGTGCACGATTGGCAACCTGCAACTCTTTCTGGAGTTTGGCCTCTTGCTGCTCAAGAGCCGCGGTCTCTCGTTCTAGGCCACGAATCCTAATTGTGGCATCGTTAGCTGCTTCAAATTTCTCGGCTGCAACCGTACGTAAACGGTCCACTTCCTGTTGAGCGGTTTCAAGAGTTGGAGCAGCCGAACTCATATAAGGAGTGAGACCAAAATATAAGATGAATATAAAAAGTAATTTCTTCAAAGTTTCCCTCTTCTCGTGTCAATTTAAATTGGACAGCGAGAAGGTCTAAATGCGGGAGATGCCTAGTTGCGGAAGAGAGAGAGCGAAAACTAAATTCGGTGGTTTTATAAAACTTCGTAAATCTTTGACTTGAACGTGCAGTTGCACGAGCCAGCTAGTGACTCTCTTACGAAGCCAGAACTTGCCACCAATAAGTAAAACTAGAAAAGTTACACCGATACAAATATCGGTTAGCAATGAAGAGCTAGGGGTTACCGAGCTAGTTGGCTCATCATGGTGAGCATGGGTGGCAACCTGTGTCGACGCCTGATGGCACTGATGAGCAACGACCATTCCTGTCGAAATCAGCGAGATGAGCAGGACGATGGCACTGGCCGCCCTGGCTACCCCTTGTTTCGATGCGAACATGAGAAAAGGTTAGCAATTGCCCACGATTTAGACTCGTTAAGCGTGCGAAGCCACGCGTAAATGCCACCTAACTCACATAGTTTTCATGTCAGAGGCTCTGCATATTCTTTCCATAGTGAGAAAGTGGGTGAAGATGTTTAAGTGGTTTCGCAACGTGGCTATCGAGCGAGAGCTGACCGACATTCTCGACCGCCACCAGCAGGTGCGCCAAGATGCATCTGATATCCGCAATTACTTGTTGTGGGTGCTCGAACAAGATCGTATGGGCGCCGAGAAATTTAGCGATGAAGCGCTCAATCGGGCAGAAGAGTTGTATCAACAAGTAGGCGCTGGTGCGCTTTATTGGATGACAGATATTGCAGCGCAGATGGTGGTCTTATCTGAAGCAACGCTGCGTGGGATCTCGACCAATGTCGGCAACGAACTCGGGGCAAGCGCAACAGCTGAAGATATTGTGAAGAAAGTTGTCCAGCTACCTTAACTACGAAAGACGAGCCAACATCTTCTTCATCTGATCAATCTGTTCTGATTGATCTTTGATGACCTTGGTGCCAAATGCTTTGATATCTGCATTCTGAGCATCTTCAATCATCTGAGTCATATGGATTGCGCCATCATGGTGTTCAGTCATTCCTTTAAGCCATAGGACATCGAACTCTTTGCCGGTTGCTGCACTCAGCGCTGCTAACTCGTCATCGCTCAGCATTCCGCCCATTCCATCCATCGAATGACCCATATCCTCGCTGGCTCCAGCATCTGTAAGCCAAGCCTTCATCTGCTTAATCTCTGCGGCTTGATCGCGCGCAATAATCTTGGCAAGTTCAATGAGTTCAGCATCCTGCGATGACTTCATGGCAAGGTTTGAGATATCAATTGCTTGTTGGTGATGAGGAATCATCATCTGTAAAAACATAATGTCAGCGCCTGTGTAATTGGCGTTCTTTGAACTACTTGAGCCGTGGCCCATATGGCCAGACATTTGACCCATATCACCGTGGTTGCTGCGATCTCCGCGATTGATTGAAAGGCTAAGAACAGCTGCTGCAAGCAGCACGATGACCCCAAGTAATACGCCAGTTTTGCGATTGATATTGATCTGCATCGGGTGCTCCTTAGGTTATTCAGGCTGAGTGATAAATGTGATGTTACCTGTATCCAGTTCGGTGCGCAGTGCGACCAGCATATCCCGCGTAGAGATGGCGCCTAATCCCAGAGCTTTCTTGGTGGCAACGTTAGATAGAGAGGTATCAACCGGCACAGCTCCTGGAAAGAGTTGATCTGGGGTTGGGTCAGCTTCACGAAGTAGCGATGCATCAAGGTCGAAGACATCACAAACAAGGCGGGCATATTGCATGCGGTTAACTGCATCATCGGGAACTAAGTGAAACGTGCCGGTGGCCTTGCGCGAAATAATGCGTTCAATCTGTGCGCCAGATTCTGCCGCGTTGCTTGGTGCGGTCACTTTATTGACGCGCTCTCCCCCAAAGACTGTAAATGTTTTGCCAACTCTCAGGTCAGCAACAAGGGATGTAACAAAGTAACCAAAGCCAACATCTTGAGTGCGCGGGCCGGCAGGCTGTGTCTGATGAATTCCCATCACACCTTCAATGCGAGCGATAGCGCCGGTTTCAGGTGCTAAGTCGCGGATAACTTGTTCACTTAACGCCTTGAGAACTCCATAGAAGTTAACAGGGTTACCGCAATCTGTTTCAGGCGTCATATGGGTTGTGCCATCCATTACCCAACCAGATGAAACATAGACAATCTGTGTACCTGCACGATTAGCCGCATGAGTAACTCGTTGTGTCAGCGCAACATATGAGTCATAAGCAAAGGCGCGATCTTCTTGTAGACGGTTAAAGTCATTGGCGATCGCGCTATGAACAACTGCGTCGCATCCGTGTAACGCTGCTGCAATGGATTCGATGCTGGCAAGATCAACAACGGTTGTTGCCCAAGGAAGTCGGTTCTGCTGCGGGCTACGTACTAAGCCAATTACTTCATGGCCGGCTAGCTGTAAGACCTTTGCAATATTTCCACCGACAAAGCCATTTGAACCAGTAATCGCAATCTTTGCCATATCCCAACCCTAGCGCGAGGATAATTCTTAGCAATGGGGCTCTATCCTTAAGCCATGGTTAACCACGGCAATATGTACGGACCAGCATTTACCTTTCTTGGTATTCCTGCCTGCGATTTAGATGATCCCAAGAGCTATCAAGGCGCCGATGTCATTATTGTTGGTGCGCCAATCGATAGCGGAACATCACATCGATCAGGTGCAAAATTTGGCCCACAAGCAATTCGTGGTGGCGACTATCTGCCGCATGATGGTGAGCGTCCCCATCTTGCGCTACGTACCGATGGTTTGAAAGATCTTAAAGTCTTCGATGCTGGCGACTTGTTAATGCCAGGTGGAGATTTGGTGGCATCCCTCGCAGTCTTGCGCGAAGCAACTGAAAAGATTTCGCGTGCAGGTGCTATCGCCGTTGTGCTCGGTGGAGATCACTCGATTGCGTCGGCAGATGTTGCCGGAATCGCTAACCACTTAGGCCGTGGCAAAGTTTCGATGATTCACTTCGATGCACACGCGGATACTGGCGAAGACCAGTGGGGAGCACTTGTTGGTCATGGCACACCTATGCGCCGCTTGATTGATGAAGGTTATGTTCGCGGAGATAAGTTCTTACAGCTTGGGTTGCGCGGATACTGGCCAGATAACAAAACTTTGGCGTGGATGCGCGACCAAGGAATGCGCTCCTATGAGATGACTGAAATCCATCACCGCGGACTGAAAACTGTGCTCGACGAATCATTTGCAACGCTGACCGATGGATGCGACGGTGTCTTCTTATCTGTAGATATCGATGTGGTTGATCCAGGAATGGCGCCAGGAACTGGAACTCCAGAACCCGGCGGTATGACATCACGCGAACTTCTAGAAGCGGTCCGCCGTATCTGCCTCGAACTTCCAGTGGTTGGCATCGATGTTGTTGAAGTTGCTCCCGCATTTGATAGCGCAGATATCACTGCAATTTTGGCTAACCGCGTTGTACTTGAGGCGCTCAGTGCGATTGCAAAGCGTCGTAATGGTTCAACGTATGATCCAAAGCAGAACCTGCTCGATCGCTAGAGCGTATCGAGAATTACCTGTACATCATCAAGGGAAGTCCAAGGGTTTACAAAGGCAAAGCGCAGAATAGGTTCGCCTAAATTCTTTGATGGCGGAATAAAGCCAATCTGCTTTTCCAGCAACGCATCTGACCATTCTTGGTATTGCGTCGAGGTCCAGCCTTTTCTTTTAAATGCGACGATAGAAAGCTCTGGCTCATAGACCAACTCCAAGTTAGGGTGAGCTGCAATCAACTTCGCTGACTCCTTGGCAAGACGAATACCTTCTTCCACCGCTTCGGTATATGCATTGGTGCCGTGGGCTGCGAGCGAGAACCAGAAGGGAAGACCGCGTACACGTCTTGTTAAATGAATTGCATAATCAGAAGGTGACCAAGAATCGTCATGCAGAGTTTCAAGGTAAGACGCGTGCTGGGTGTGGGTTTCGCGCGCTAGCTCAGGGTTGCGATAGACAAGTGCGCAGGCATCGTATGGAGCAAAGAGCCACTTATGTGGATCGACAATAAATGAATCTGCGTGTTCGACTCCGTTAAAGAGATTGCGCACAGAAGGCGCACATAATCCTGCAAGTCCATAGGCGCCATCGACATGGAACCAAATGTTGCGCTTCTGTGCACATTCAGCAAGCGTTGCTAGGTCATCGACAATGCCAAGGTTGGTTGTGCCAGCTGTTCCCACGATGGCAAAGACGCGACTTTCAGAGTTGGCATGTAGTTCATCGATTGCTGCAGCCACATGTGCGCCATCGAGTCTATTTTCAGAATTAGTTGCAACTTTAAGGACATCCACATCCATCACGTGAGCGGCAGATGTAATCGAGGAATGAGATTCAGCGCTACATGCAATCACCCAACGTTTTACATTGGGGTGCGCTTTGCGCGCTTGATCACGGGCAACGACCAGGGCAGAAAGGTTTCCCATCGTGCCGCCTTGTACAAATACTCCACCGGCGCTCTTTGGAAGTCCTGCAATATCTATCAACCATTTCAACGCTTGGTTTTCAGCGAAGACTGCGCCCGCACCTTCTTGCCATGAACCGCCATATAAAGAGGATGCGCCAACAACTAAATCAAAGAGGTTTGCGTATTCACTTGGTGCAGATGGAATAAATGCCAAGTTGCGTGGGTGATCTGTTGAGATACAGGCTAGTGCCAGCGTTTCAGTAAATACTTTAAGTGTCTGCTTACCGCCCAAACCCTGCGGGGTAATGGTGTTACCAAGTTCTGCATATAAATCTTGCTCACTGCGTGGGCCATCAAGGGGCGGATTAGATTTCAATCGCTCAAGGCTGTATTCCATGACAGCTTTGGCGAGTTCTTCCACCTCTTGGGTAAATTCATGCACGAGGTGATTCTGCCCTATTGGGCGAGTTCAGCGGTATTTAGGGTGCTGACTGCAATAATTTATATATGAAGAGCCTTGAAAGCTTTATTGAAAGAGCAATATTCGCTGGCCGTTGGTTGCTAGCTCCACTCTATGTCGGCCTATTGCTAGCACTTGTCCCAGTAATTTATCGCTTCTTCCATGCCTTCTGGCAAATGGTCACTCATATGACTGAATCAACAACGAGCGAAGTTACTTTGCAAGTTCTCGAACTTCTTGACACGGTGTTGCTGGGTAACCTCATCATCATCGTTCTCTTTGCTGGATATGAAAACTTCGTCTCGAAGATTGCAGTGGCAGAAGATGCCAAGGATCGTCCACACTGGATGGGCTTTGTTGACTACAGCGGCTTGAAGATTAAGTTGATTGGTTCACTCGTAGCCATCTCTGTTATTGAACTGCTCAAAGACTTCATGAAGGAAGGCACATTTGATGCCAACCGCGAAGGATGGCGCATTGGTATTCATATGACATTCGTAGTCTCTGGCGTGCTCTTTGCACTCATGGACATGATGGCCGACAAGCACAAATCGCAGCGATAGTTCTAAGATAGGCGCATGTCTAAGAACGTCAAGCGCCAGCTGCCGAACCCCATAAAGCTTGCGCAGTTAATGCGCTTTCGTGGACCTGCTCTTCATCGCAAAAAGGCGCGTTTAGCTCGCGCGGCCACAATCTGGGATCTGCGCGATATAGCTAAGAAGCGCACGCCACAAGGTCCTTTTGATTACACAGATGGCGCCGCTGAATCTGAAGCCTCACTCGATCGCGCACGTCAAGCATTCCGCGATATTGAGCTCGTTCCAAATATCTTGCGAGATGTTTCAAACGTTGATCTGACTCGCGAAGTCTTTGGCGTTACTCATCAGATGCCGATGGGAATCGCACCAACAGGATTTACTCGCTTGATGCAGACTGAAGGCGAAATCGCAGGTGCACGCGCTGCGCAAAAGTTTGGAATTCCTTTCTCTCTCTCAACACTTGGAACAACTTCAATTGAGGATGTTGTAAAGGCTGCTCCTAATGGCGATAACTGGTTCCAGCTTTATATGTGGAAGGACCGCGAAGGATCGATGGCGCTGGTTGAACGTGCACGTCGAGCCGGCGTAAAGACGCTGCACCTAACTGTCGATGTTCCAGCTGCAGGACACAGACTGCGCGATACCTATAACGGTCTGACTATTCCCCCAACTCTGACTGTAAAGACCTTGCTTAATGCCATTCCTCGACCTGCTTGGTGGATGAACTTCTTAACAACTCCTGCCATTGAATTTGCATCTATGTCATCATGGAACGGCACCGTCGCTGAACTCCTTGATTACATGTTCGATCCCACAATGACATTTGAAGATCTGAAGTGGATTCGTAAAGAGTGGGATGGCAACCTCATCGTTAAGGGTGTGCAGAATTTAGAAGATGCCAAGATGGCAGCCAAGTTGGGCGCTGATGCAGTGCTTCTCTCTAACCATGGTGGACGCCAGCTCGATAAGGCGCCGATTCCTCTGCACCTACTTGCAGATATTAAGAAAGAATTTAAGAAAGATTTCGAACTACATATTGATACCGGAATTATGCATGGCGCAGATGTACTAGCGGCAATCGCACATGGAGCTAACTTCACTTACATCGGTCGCGCTTATTTATATGGCCTTATGGCTGGCGGACAAGATGGAGTCGAACGCGCACTCACGATTATGCAGGGGCAGATGATCCGAAATATGAAGTTGCTAGGTGTGCGTACTCTCGACGAACTACAGCCTCGGCACGTGCGCTTGCTACGTCGCGGGTAGAGTTTCTGACAACTAGTTCTGGCTGGAAATTAACCTCTTGATGAGCGTGCGTTTCAATTCCCTCACACTCTGAGAGCAAGAGTTGTGCTGCAACTGTGCCAAGTTGGTAGGCAGGCTGAGCAATCGATGTCAGTGGAACTGCTGCAGATGGTGCGAATTCAATATCGTCATAGCCAATAATTGAAACTTCATCAGGAATACGAATTCCACGGGCCAACAATCCGCGCATCATGCCCAGCGCCAGCAGATCATTTGCGCAGAAAATTGCTGTAGGCCGATTTTCTAGAGCTAGGAATTGTTCAACTGCTTCCTCGCCTGCAGCAAAGGTCATCGTTGCCGTTGTGATTGAGGAAATCTTGACCTTATGTGATTTAGCGGCGGCGGCTACTCCTTTAGAGCGATCGGCTGCCTGCGGGATAGTGGCAGGGCCACAGACCCAAGCAATATTTGTGTGGTGAAGAGAGGCCAGATGCTCAATTGCAATTTCACCTCCGCGTACATCATTGACCGAGACTGAACATTCAGTTGATGTCTTTCCAGCTGCATCAATCAGGGTCACAGATATTCCACGCTCTTTAAGCATTTTGATGTGTCCTGGCTTCAAACTCGTTGGCGTGATCAATACGCCTTTGACCATCTGTTCAATGAGAACGCTCATAAAGCGCTCTTCTCGCTGATTGCTTTCGCCGGTGTTGCAGATAAAGACTGCGTAATTCTTCTTTGCGGCTGCATCTTCAACGCCACGGGCCACTTCAGCAAAGAATGGATTAGAAACGTTAGGGACAACTAAGCCCAAAGTGCGGCTATGGCCAGCTGTCATCTGCTTTACATAACCGTTTGGGTTGTAGCCAAGCTCTTCGATCACTTGATGAACGCGCTTGGCAGTTTCAGGAGAGACAATGCCAGGGCGATTGAGCACATTTGAGGCGGTACCAACTGATACCCCCGCCTTCTTGGCGATATCGCGCAGGCTGATGGACATAGCGGCAATGATGGACTGTTCAATTGAGCAAAGTCAATTGTGTTCAAGAATTACGCGTAAATATCTCTTGAGCCCCGTTCAAAACGAGTTAATTAACCACCGTCTTGTACATTCTTGAAAGCGCGAACTCGTGGTGCCCCCCGCGTTCAGCCTTGGTCAATTTTCCGTTGGCGACTTGAACGATCTCATCGAAGATGCGATCGCCAACCTGCGCCAACGTCTCAATGCCATCAGCGATAGTGCCAGCATCTAGATCAATCAAATCTGGAATTGATTCATACATAGGCGTATTT
>JACCDU010037682.1_pt1 | contig 13502 bp, 13 predicted proteins | sample 7446081 | NCBI WGS metagenome assembly JACCDU01 (sample SAMN15323447, study PRJNA562643) | freshwater metagenome | isolation source: river surface water | place: USA:Blue River Watershed | collected 2017-08-17 | reverse complement strand
GTCAAGCAAGTGCGCGTGCAGATCGAAGAAGCCACTTCCGACTACGACCGCGAGAAGCTGCAAGAGCGCGTGGCCAAGTTGGCTGGCGGTGTGGCCGTGATCAAGGTCGGCGCTGCCACCGAAGTCGAAATGAAAGAAAAGAAAGCCCGCGTGGAAGACGCCCTGCACGCGACCCGCGCTGCGGTGGAAGAAGGCATCGTGGCTGGCGGCGGCGTGGCCTTGCTGCGTGCACGTCAAACCGCTGGCACCATCAAAGGTGACAACGCGGACCAAGACGCCGGCATCAAGCTGGTGTTGAAAGCCATCGAAGCGCCTCTGCGCGAGATCGTGTACAACGCCGGCGGCGAGCCATCCGTGGTGGTGAACGCTGTGTTGGGTGGCAAAGGCAACTATGGCTTCAACGCCGCCAACGACACCTACGGCGACATGATCGAAATGGGTATCCTGGACCCCACCAAAGTGACACGCACTGCTTTGCAAAACGCAGCGTCTGTGGCCTCTTTGATGCTGACCACCGAGTGCATGGTTTCGGAAGCCCCGAAAGACGACGCCCCCATGGGCGGCGGCATGCCTGACATGGGCGGCATGGGTGGTATGGGCGGCATGGGCATGTAATGTCCCCGCTGTCTGGACTGAGGGTTTGCGCCCTCACCCAGCCCAAACAAAGCCCCACAAGGTTCACGCCTTGCGGGGCTTTTTTCATGACCGCCCAAGCGGTGGCTTATGATCAAAATCATGCGTTCTTTCTCGTGGCTCCTGATCTTGCTGGTCTTGTTCAGACTGGGTTGGGGCACGGCCATGGCCATGCCCGCCCACACGGCTGCGCCAGGCGAACACCCTGTGATGGCGGCATCGGCTTGTCACGAGCACACCGCCCCTTCCCCGGCGGGCGACCCCACCCCCCAATCACCTGCCACTGTCTTGTGGTCCAGCCTGGACGACTGCCACCATTGCTGCGCCATCGGACTGGCCAGCCCCACGCCAACGCTCTGGCCACCCACGCCGGAGACCCCATCGAACAACGCCATTGAACGCTGGAACAGCGTGAGCGTCCGCCCGGACTTGCGGCCACCCATCGCCTGAGCCATTTCCTCATTTTTTGACCCGTGCAGACAAGCTTCCGCACGGTGGATCGACATCGATGCGCCGGCACAGTCCAGCGCCAGGAAACGTTCATGTACCCCTCTTTTCAACAACAGCATGCCGCCATGCTGCTCAAGTATTCAGGCATCAGTTTCATTTCAGGTGCCGTCAACCACGGCTTTTTCAGCGGAGAGCGCTCACTCTGGACGACCGCCATCGGCATCGTGCTGTTCGTGCTCGGTGCCTGGCTGGAGCACCGACAACGCCATGCCGATGGCCCCACAGCGCACACCAGTTTGGTGCTCACCTTGGTGCTGGGCTCCTTGCTGTCGATCGGCCTGGGCTTCTTCACCGGTGGTCTGCAACACTTTCCCGACTCGCCCGCGCGCAGTGCCTGGGTGGTGCCCCTGGGCTTCATCGTGTCGGTGCTGGCCCTGGCTTTGAGCAGCGACCGCGCATGGCCACGCGCCGCCACGGTTTATGTGTTGACGTTGGGCATCTTGGTCAGCGCCGGCAGCTACGGTACCTGGCAATGGCTGGAACGCAACCCCGGCTGGGCGGGATCCGGCCATGACCATGGCGAAACCGCCTCTGCGGCACACGACGGGCATGACGGACACGACAACAGCCTGAGCGCCCGGCTCATCTCTCGCAGCATCGAAGTCCGCATGGACGACCAGATGCGCTTCACCCCTTCGTCCCTTTCGGTACAGGCCGGGGAGACCATCCGGTTTGTGCTGCACAACGCGGGCCAGACCGAGCATGAGATGGTGCTGGGCAGCCCGCAGGAGATCGCCGCGCACGCCCAAGCCATGAAACAGGCTGCCAGCGCTGGCGGGCAAGCGCAGCATGCACACGGCACGGGCGTGGAAATCACCCTGGGCGCAGGCCAAAAGGCCGAATGGGTGGTGAGCTTTCCGCAAGCGACGGTGCTGGAGATGGCCTGCCTGATCCCGGGTCACTACGAGGCGGGCATGCGCGGCACGGTCGAGGTGCGCCCCGCTTCGTCGGGCAAGGCCACAGGGCCTGCGACCGCCGCACCCGCGCACGACCACAGTCGGCACACCCACTGATGTGGCGCCACCTTCCTGTGTGGAAGGTGGCGGGCCACTCAAGCTTCGACGATCTCGAAGCTGGTGCTGATCTCGGCCGTTTTGCCCAGCATGATGCTGGCCGAGCAGTATTTGTCGTGGCTCATGGCGATCGCCCGCTCGACCGCGCTGGCGGGCACGCCCTTGCCTGTGATGGTGAAATGCATGTTGATTTTGGTGAAGACCTTGGGGTCCACTTCGGCGCGTTCACTGGTCAGTTGAACACTGCAACCGCGCACATCGTGACGGCCCCGCTTGAGGATCAGCACCACGTCATAAGCCGTGCAGCCACCGGTGCCAGCCAGCAGCGTCTCCATCGGGCGTGGTGCCAGGTTGCGCCCACCGTTTTCGGGTTTGGCAGCGTCCGGTGCGCCGTCCATGGCGATGACGTGGCCCGAGCCGGTCTCGGCCAAAAAGCCCATGCCTGAGCGGGTTCCGGCCGCGCCGGTCCAGGTGACTGTGCAATCCATGCTGTTTTTCCTTGTTCTGAAAAGCCTTGCAAACCACGTCTGACAAAGCGTTGGGAAAGGATCGTAAACGGATTTGCGGCGCTGTCTTTACATGTTTTTGCAATTTGAGACAGCCAACTTGCTGCAACGCAGCAAAAACACCGCTACAATTTCGCACATGCGTGCTTTTTTGCATGCACCGTTTGTCTCCTCCACCCTCCGAAAAGGTGGATTTGCCCCGAACCGCAAGGCTCGGGGCATTTTTTTTGCCCGTTATCATCAGAGACAAATCCTACAGAAAGCACAACCCCTTGGGTTGCAGACGGTACGCCATGTCCAAACACCTCAAACCCGCCGATTACCTGAAGAAAATCCTCAACGCCAAGGTCTATGACGTGGCCACCGAGTCGGCGCTGGAAACGGCCAAAAACCTCTCGCGCCGCCTGCACAACAAAGTGCTGCTCAAGCGCGAAGACCAGCAAGCGGTGTTCAGCTTCAAGCTGCGCGGCGCGTACAACAAGATGGCGCACCTCACACCCGAGCAACTCAAGAAAGGCGTGATCTGCGCCTCAGCCGGCAACCATGCCCAGGGCGTGGCGCTCAGCGCCAGCAAGCTGGGCACGCGCGCCGTGATCGTGATGCCGACCACCACGCCGCAGGTGAAGATCGACGCGGTCAAAGGCCTGGGCGGCGAAGTGGTGCTGTTTGGCGAGAGCTATTCGGACGCCTACAACCATTCGGTCCTGCTGGAGAAAAAACAAGGCCTGACCTTCGTGCACCCGTTTGACGATCCGGACGTGATTGCTGGCCAAGGCACCATCGCCATGGAAATGCTGCGCCAACACCAAGGCCCGCTCGATGCGGTGTTTGTCGCCATTGGCGGGGGCGGTCTCATCAGCGGTGTGGCCAACTACATCAAGGCGGTGCGTCCCGAAGTGAAAGTCATCGGCGTGCAGATGAACGACTCGGACGCCATGATCCAGTCGGTCAACGCCAAAAAACGCGTGACCCTGCCCGATGTGGGCCTGTTCTCGGACGGCACCGCCGTCAAGCTGGTCGGTGAAGAAACCTTCCGCGTCTCGCGCAGCCTGGTCGACGAGTACATGACCGTGGACACCGATTCCGTGTGTGCCGCCATCAAAGACATTTTTGTGGACACCCGCTCGATCGTGGAGCCTGCGGGCGCACTGGCCGTGGCCGCGATCAAGCAATACGTGGCCGAGCACAAGACCAAAGGCGAGACCTACGCCGCCATTTTGTGCGGTGCCAACATGAATTTTGACCGCTTGCGTTTCGTGGCCGAACGGGCCGACGTGGGCGAAGAAAAAGAAGCCCTGTTTGCGGTGACCATTCCCGAAGAGCGCGGCAGCTTCAAGCGCTTTCTGGAGCTGATCGGCAGCCTGCCCGGTGGCCCGCGCAATGTGACCGAGTTCAACTACCGCATGAGCGATGCCGACAAGGCCCACGTGTTTCTGGGCCTGAGCACGCATGGCAAGGGCGAGAGCACCAAGATCACGGCCAATTTCAACAAACAGAAGTTTGCCGCCATCGACCTGACCCACGATGACCTGGCCAAGGAGCACATCCGCCACATGGTGGGCGGGCACTCGGCCCTGTCACAAGACGAGCGATTGCTGCGCTTTGTGTTCCCTGAGCGTCCTGGCGCACTGCTCAAGTTCCTGAGCCTGATGCGCCCGGGCTGGAACATCAGCTTGTTCCATTACCGCAACCAGGGCGCCGACTACGGTCGCATCCTGGTGGGCCTGCAAGTGCCGCCCAAGGACGACAAAGCGTTTGCCAAGTTCCTGGACACCCTGGGTTACCCGTACGCGGAAGAGACGAACAACCCTGTGTACCGGATGTTTTTGCGCAGCTGACACACGCACGCCCCCACAGGCCCCAAGCCTGTGCTTCAGATCACGGTGTCTTGTCGATCGGCAGCTGAAGTTCGCGCTGTGCAGGCCCGTTCAGCGTGGCCCCCAATTGCGCACGTTGGGGGCTCAGGCTTTGCAGGATCAGGCCTTCGCTCACGGTTTGGCCCACACGGTAAGGCTTGGGCGCTTGTCCATCTAGCGCAATGAGGGCGCTGCCCTGGCCCGAGGGACCGGCAATGACGCCCAACAACTGCAGACGCCCTGCATCGGGTGCACTGACCGGTGATGCCACGGCCCCGCCCAAGACTCGCGCAAGCTGTGGCGACATGGGTGTGGAAGCCGCCGCACTGTCGGTGACCATCTCTGACGCGCGCCACTCGGCCTGGCCTGACGGAAACTGCAAAACCCAATAACCTGTGCTCAGTGCAGCGGCACACCAAAGCAAAGCCGTTGTCAGCGACGGCCAACCCGTGCTGACACCCAATGAGCGGAGGTTTTGTAACATGGGCCGATTATGATGGATGGCATGACAAATCCATCACTTTCTGCCCCACGCCGCCCACGCGGCTTCACCCTGATCGAGTTGATGGTCGTGCTGGCCATCATCGGCGTGCTGGCCGCCCTGATCGTGCCCAATGTGCTGGGCCGTGCCGACGATGCCCGCATCACCGCCGCCCGCACCGATGTGGGCAATTTGATGCAGGCGCTCAAACTCTACAAACTGGACAACCAGCGTTTCCCCAGCGGCGAGCAAGGCCTGAAAGCCCTGATCGCCAAGCCCACCACCGAACCCGTGCCCGGCAACTGGAAACCCTACCTGGACAAGCTGCCCAACGACCCCTGGGGTCGCGCCTACCAGTACATGAACCCTGGCATCAAAGGCGAGGTGGATGTGCTGTCCTTTGGCGCTGACGGACAGGCCGGCGGCGAAGGCAACAATGCGGACATCGGCAGCTGGCAATAAGCCGGCACCCGTGCACCGCGCAGGGGGTTTCACCCTGCTGGAGTTGCTGGTGGTGGTGGCCCTGATCGCCCTGACCACCGCCGGTGTCAGTCTGTCCTTGCGCGACAGTGCCGACAGCGCACTCGAACGTGATGCCACCCGACTGGCTGCCCTGCTCGAAACCGCACGGACACAAGCCCGGGCCAACGGCTTGCCGGTGATCTGGCGCAGCACCGCCAGCGGCTTCGTGTTCGAAGGCCTGCCCGCACCAGGACTGCCGCAAAACTGGTTGGCCCGCACCACACAGGCGGTCTCGCGCCAAAGCGTGGTGTTGGGACCCGAGCCACTGATTCCGCAGCAAAGCATTGCCCTCATGCCGATGGACCAACCCACCCGCACGCTCTGGGTGGTGACCGATGGCCTGCGGCCATTTCAGGTGCAAAGCAACGTGCCCGCACCATGAGCTTGCACCCTCACACGTCACCGGCCACGACACCGCGCACAAGGCAGTCCGCGCGCGGCTTCACCCTGATCGAAGTGCTGGTGGCATTGGGCATCGTGGCGGTGGCGCTGATGGCCGGGCTCCAGGCCATCGGCTCGCTCAGCCAGCAAGCCGATCGGCAAACCCTGAGCATGCTCGGCCAAATCTGTGCAGAAAACGAATTGATCCGATTGCGCCTGCGCAGGCAACTGCCCGACACCGGCAACAGCCAGACCGAGTGCCTGCAAGCGGGCCACAGCCTGCAAGTGGACGTCTCGGTCAAACCCACACCCAATCCGAACTTCCGGCGCGTGGACGCGCGGGTGTTGAGCCGAGGTGACTTTGTGTTGCAGCTGTCCACCGTGATGGGGCGCAACTGATGAGCACGATGCACGGCCGTGACAAAGCGCAGGGCTTCACCCTGATCGAGGTGCTGGTGGCCATTGGCGTGATGGCCTTGATGTCGCTCATGGCCTGGCGCGGCATCGACGGCATGCTGCGCACCCAAACGGGTTTACAAAACCGCGCCGACGACATCCGCACCTTGCAAGCGGGCCTGGCCCAGTGGCAAACCGATCTGGACCAGTCGCTTGAACTGAGCGGCACACCCGGCTGGGACTGGAACGGCCAGGTCTTGCGGCTGACACGTCGCACCAGCACGCAAGCCGAGGCGATCCACGTCGTGGCCTGGACCTGGCGCAGCGATCCGGCACGCGTGGGCGGTGGCGACTGGCAGCGCTGGCAATCGGCCCCGCTGACGCTGCGCAGCGACTGGCAAACCGCCTGGCAGCTGGCCGAACAATGGGCCCAAAGCCCCGACCCCCAAACGCGCGCCAACCAGGTGAGCATCCACCCCATGGCAGGCTGGCAAATCTTTGTGCACCGGGGGGGCCATTGGACCAACCCCTTGTCCAGTGACGTGGTCACCGCCAGCACCACCCCCACCCCGCCCCCCGCCGAAGGCAGCCTGCCCGACGGCGTGCGCCTCGTCTTGAGCTTGCCTCCAGGCCCCGCTGGCGCAGGCCTGATCACGCTGGATTGGGTCCGCCCCACCTTGTCTGGAGGGCCGCCATGAAGCCCCAAAAAGGTGCGGCCTTGTTGATGGCCATGCTGACCGTAGCACTGGTGGCCACCCTGGCCAGCGCGGCCCTGTGGCAGCAATGGCGACAGGTTGAAATCGAGATCGCCGAGCGCGGTCGCAGCCAGACCGCCTGGATGATGACCGGCGCACTCGACTGGACGCGCCTGATCCTGCGCGAAGACGCCAACTCGGCACAAGCCGCGGGCGTGGACCACCTCGGCGAGCCTTGGGCCTTGCCCGTGCAAGAGTCCAGGCTGTCCAGTTTTCTGTCGCAAGACCAGCAATGGCGTGAAGGCGATGCCGAAGTTTTCCTGTCGGGCCACATCACCGATGCGCAGTCGCGTCTGAATGTCAGAAACCTGATCGAAGACGGCCACATCGCCGCCGCCGAGTGGGCCAGCTGGCGGCGTCTGTTCGAGCGCCTGAACCTGCCCTTGCCCGAACTGGAAACCCTGGCCCGACAACTGGTGCTCGCGCTGCCCACTTCAGCCACAGCCCAACGCCCCGTGGCCCGCGCCCCCCTGATGCCCCAGCGCACGGCCCAACTGGTCTGGCTGGGCCTGAGCCCGGCCACGGTGAACGCTTTGGACCATTTCATCACCGTGCTGCCCGAGCCGACGACCCTCAACCTCAACACGGCACCGCCAGAAGTGCTCATGGCCAGCGTGTCGGGGTTGGATCTGGCCAGCGCCCGGCAACTGGTGGCCCTGCGCGCACGCGCACCCTGGACCAGCCTGGACGCTGCCCGCAAAGCCTTTGGGCCTGCGGCCCGGTCGATCGACGACAGGCGCCACGGCGTCCAGAGCCACTACTTTGAATTGAACGGGCGAATGCGCATCGACCAGGTGGTGCAGCAAGAGCAGGCGCTGGTGCGGCGCGAGAACAACCAGGTGCGCATGCTGTGGCGTGCCCGCGCGCCACAGTGGCGTCACAAGCCCCCCCTACAATGAACAGCACATGCGCACACTGATCATTCAACTCCCCATGGGTGAGCCCGGCGCTGCAACGGCCTACCCGCATGCCTGGGTGCCCGCCGATGCCGCGCCAGCCCCCTTGAAGCTGCAATGGGCCAGCGCCAGCTTGTTGCCGACCACCGACCGCGCCACCGAAGTGGTGGCCCTGGTGCCGGCCAACGCCCTGTCCTGGCACCGGGTGACGCTGCCCAGTGGTTTGCACAAACAACGCGCCCGCCTCGAAGCCGCCTTGCAAGGCCTGCTTGAAGAGCGCTTGCTCGACGAGCCTGCGCAGCTGCACATGGCTTTGCCAGCCCATTGGAAAAACAGCCCAAGCACCTGGGTCGCTGTGTGCGACCGGGCCTGGCTGTCGGCACATCTGTCAGCCCTTGAAACAGCGGGCACCACCGTGCACCGCATCGTGCCCGAATTCGCACCGGGCACGGACACACTGCACATCACCGCCACAGGCGATGCCGATACCGGCTGGCTCTGGATGAGCGAGGCCGAGCGCGGCGTGTGGGGCCTGCCGCTGGCCAGCGCCAGCGCCGCCTGCCTGGGACTGAGCGCCCCACAACTGCAGGCCGCCGACATCCAGGCCGAACCGGCGGCAGTGGCCGCCGTGTCAGACCGCCTGCACGTGTCGGCCCGCCTCATGCCCCCGGCACAACACTGGCTGGCCGCACTCCAAAGCGGGTGGGACCTGGCCCAATTCGGATTCCAAGCCCACGCCCAGGCCCGCCTGCTGAAAACAACGCAACGCGCCGCCAACCAGCTGTGGCACCACCCGCAATGGCGCATGGCGCGCTGGGGTGTCGGTGCCCTGTTGCTGAGCCAGGTGCTGGGACTCAACGCCTGGGCCTGGAAAAGCCGCAGCGACTGGCAAGCCCAACAACAATCGTGGACCCAAATCTTGCGACAAAGCTTTCCGGACACCACCGTGGTGGTCGATGCGCCCCTGCAAATGGCGCAGCAAGTGGCCAGGCTGCGCCAAGGTGCCGGCTTGCTGGCCCCGACCGACCTCGAAGCCATGCTGGGCGCACTCGGTCAAGCCCTGCCCGCCCACATGGCCGCACCGCGGCAGTGGCGCTTTGAAACCGGCCAACTGCAGCTGAGCCCATGGCCCCTGCAGGCCAGCGAACAGGCACTGGTGCAAAAAGCACTGGCCACGGAGGGCTATGTGCTGCGCGCCGACGGTGACACCTGGCTCATGCGTGTGCAAGAGGGCCAGCCATGACCACACGATGGAACACCTGGACCACCCAGGCCCAGCAGCTGTGGCAACAACGCAGCCCGCGCGAACGCCTGTTGCTGAGTGTGGGTGCCGTGCTGATGGGCTTGACTTTGATCTGGCGCGTGGGCCTGGCCCCTGCCCTGCAAACCTGGCAAGAAGCGCCCGTCCGGCAAGCCCAGCTGGATCAGCAAACACAACACATGCGGCGGCTGCAAGCCCAGGCCCAAAGCCTGCAAAAGCCACAAGCCGTCTCGCGCAGCGACGCCATCCAATGGCTGGAAAGCCATGTGAGCGCGCTGGGCCCACAAACCAAACTGAGCCTGCAAGCGGAACACGTGCACCTGAATCTGCAAGCCACGCCTGCCGACAGCCTGGCCCAGTGGCTCGTGCAGGCGCGCGAGCAGGCCCACGCCCGTCCGGTGCAGGCCCAGCTGCAACAAGCCCCCACACCGGCCGCAGCCGCAACGACACCTTCGGCCGACAAGCCTGTGCTTTGGAACGGCAGCCTGCTGTTGCGCCTGCCTTGAGTTCTGACCCATGACAGCCCGCATCCATTCCCCCTCCAACACCACAGCCCCCAGCATGCGCTGGGCTGTGGTCGGGGCGTTGCTGGGGGCCTTGATCGCCGGCCTCGTTTGGCCACCCGCACGGTGGCTGGGCTGGGGGGTGGTGCAGGCCAGCCGCGGCCAGGTGCACATGGCCAACGCGCGTGGCAGCGTATGGCAAGGCTCGGCCCAACTGACGCTCAGTGGCGGCGCTGGCAGCCGCGATGCGCAGACCCTGCCCGGTCGCCTGCATTGGCGCATCCTGCCCGGCGTGTTGTCGTGGCGTGTCACCTTGCTGGTTGACTGCTGCATGGACCGCCCCATCGAGGCCCAGGTGCAGGTCGGCCTGTCCACTTTGAGTTTGCAACTGAACGACCAATCTTCTAGCTGGCCTGCGGCCTGGCTTTCGGGTCTGGGGGCCCCCTGGAACACCTTGCAGGCCGAAGGCCAGTTGCAGCTGCGCACCGAATCACTGCGCCTGCAATGGACCGCAGGTCGCATGCAAATGCAAGGTCAACTGGAATTGCAAGCGCAAGACATGTCTTCGCGCCTGAGCACCTTGAGGCCCATGGGCAGCTACCGCGTTCAGATCCGCGGCACACCTCAGGGCACCGCCACACCCGATTTGCAACTGAGCACCCTGCAAGGGCCTTTGCAGTTGCAAGGCCAGGGCCAGTGGGTGGGCTCACGCCTGCGCTTTTCGGGCGAAGCCAGCGCCGAGGCCGGCTCTGAAGCGGCATTGTCCAATTTGCTGAACATCATCGGTCGCCGCCAAGGCGAGCGCAGCTTGCTTTCTCTGGGATGAACCCATGCACACACTGAACACCTTTTTCCAATCCCGCCGTTTGTCGCTGATCGCCTGCGCCGCCAGCCTGGCCATGGGCGGGGCCACGCAGGTCTGGGCCCAAGCGCCCGGCCCCAAATCGGGGGTCGGCAAGAAAGACCCGATCACGCTGAACTTCGTGAACGCCGAGATCGATGCCGTGGCCCGCACACTGGCCAGCCTGTCGGGCCACAACGTGGTGGTGGACCCGCGCGTCAAAGGCACCATGTCGCTGTCCAGCCAGGTGGCCGTGCCGCCCGCGCAGGCCCTGCATCTGTTTGCCACCCAGCTGCGCATGCAAGGCTTTGCCCTGGTCGAGTCGGCGGGCCTTTACACCGTCTTGCCCGAAGCCGAAGCCAAACTGCAAAGCAGCGCGGTTTCTGCAGGCAACGCACCGGCCAGCAGCGGACAGATCGTGACGCAGATCTTTCGCCTGAACCACGAAAACGCCAACAACCTGGTGCCCGTGCTGCGCCCCCTGATCAGCCCCAACAACACCATCAACGTGAACCCCGGCACCAACGCGCTGGTCATCACCGATTACGGCGACAACTTGCAACGCCTGGGCCGCATCATTGCCGCGCTCGATGTGGCCAATGCCACCGGCGTGGAAGTGATCCGCATCCGGCACGGCATCGCAGCCGACCTGGCCCCCATGGTGCAGCGCCTGCTCGATTCGGGTGCCGCGGCAGGGGCCCCCGCCACGCAAGGGGTGACCGACACCTCGTTCAAGACCACCGTGCTGGCCGAAACCCGCACCAACGCCTTGATCGTGCGCGCGGCCAACCCGGCGCGCCTGGCGCTCACACGCAGCCTGATCGAACAACTCGACCAGCCCAACGCCACCGGTGCCCTCGCAGCCAGCGGCAACATCCATGTGGTCTACCTCAAAAATGCCGACGCCGCCAAGCTGGCCACCACCTTGAGGGCTGCACTCGCTGCGGAGCCACGCAGCAACAGCGGTGGCACCCTGGGTGGCCTGTCTGCCATCTCCGCCACGCCCAGCGTCTCGTCCGCCAACGCCACCAACCCAGCCACCGCAGGCATCGCGCCGGCCGCACAACCCTCCACAGGTGGGCAAATCCAGGCCGACCCGGCGACCAACTCGCTGATCATCACCGCCCCTGAACCACAATACCGCCAGCTGCGCAGCGTGATCGACATGCTCGATCAGCGCCGCGCGCAGGTGATGGTGGAAAGCCTGATCGCCGAAGTCAACGCAGACAAAGCCGCCCAAATGGGCATCCAATGGCAAAACCTGCTGGGCAACAAAGGCGGCAACGTGGGCGTGCTGGGCACCAATTTCGGAACGACCGGCAACATCGTCAACCTGTCTGCTCAAGGTGTGACCGCAGCGAGCACGCTGCAAGGGGGCATCAACATCGGCGCGTTCAGGTACGTCAATGGCACCTATGTCCTGGCAGGGCTGGCCAATTTCCTGGAAAAGAACATCGGCGCCAACGTGCTGTCCACCCCCACCCTCATGACCTTGGACAATGAAGAAGCCAAAATCGTGGTGGGCAAAAACGTGTCATTCCAAACGGGCAACACCACCGTGAACTCCGGTGGCGTCTCATCGCCTTTCCAGACCTTTGAACGCAAGGACGTCGGCCTGACCTTGCGCGTCAAACCCCAGATCAGCGAGACCGGCACGGTCAAGCTCAACGTCTACCAGGAAGTCTCTGACGTCATCAAGGTCAACAACGAAGACAAAGTCAGCGATCGCGCCTTCAGCAAGCGCGCCATCGAGACCAATGTGCTGGTCGAAGATGGCGGCATCATCGTGCTGGGTGGCCTGCTGTCGGACAACTTCTCGGACGAAAAAAACCAGGTCCCCGGCTTGGGTGATGTGCCTTTTCTGGGCGCACTGTTTCGCAACGAGAACCGCAGCCGCAACAAGACCAACCTGATGGTGTTCTTGCGACCTGTCGTTTTGCGCAATGCCGAGGACACACAGTCGCTGTCGAGCACCCGGTACCAGGAAATGATCGGTCTGCAGCAACAGGCACAACCCAAACCCAATCCGCTCCTGGACAGCGTCAACGGCGCACCGGTGCTCGGTCCCCTGGACAACACGCCAACGCCCAAGCGTCCCTGAGCGACTCGCCATGCGCCACCTACTGCCCTACACCTTTGCCCGCACGCACCGGCTGCTGCTGGAGGACCACGGCCACGGCCTCACGTTGTGGCTGTGCGACGACAGCGATCGCTCGGCCTTGTCCGAGCTCACCCGCAAACACGGCGTGCAGGGGCTGGATGTGCAGCACACCAGCGCCACCGAGTTGGGTCAGCGCATTCACCAAGCGTATGCCGGTGGTCAGGCCCATGGCGCATCCACGGCGGCCGATGTGGTCAGCGAGGTGGAGTCCGATGCCGACCTCTCGCGCATGATGCAGGAGCTGCCCGCGGTCGAAGACCTGCTTGAAGCCAGCGACGACGCGCCCATCATCCGCATGCTCAACGCCTTGCTCACGCAAGCGGCACGCGACGGGGCCAGCGACATCCACATCGAGCCGTATGAACGCCATTCCAGCGTGCGTTTCCGCATAGACGGCACCTTGCGCGAAGTCGTACAACCGAATCGGGCGTTGCATGCCGCACTGATCTCGCGCCTGAAAATCATGGCCGAACTCGACATTGCCGAAAAACGTTTGCCGCAAGACGGTCGCATCAGCCTGCGCTTGGGCAGCAAGGCGGTCGATGTGCGCGTGTCCACCTTGCCCAGCGCCCATGGCGAACGCGCCGTGTTGCGTCTGCTCGACAAAAGCGAAGCACGCCTGACCCTCGAAGCCGTGGGCATGCAAGGCCGCGTGTTGCAGCAAGTCGAGCAACTCATTGGCCAGCCGCACGGCATCTTGCTGGTGACGGGCCCTACCGGTTCGGGCAAAACCACCTCGCTGTATGCTGCACTGCAACGACTGGACGCCGTGCACAACAACATCATG
>JACCDU011037397.1_pt1 | contig 13503 bp, 10 predicted proteins | sample 7446081 | NCBI WGS metagenome assembly JACCDU01 (sample SAMN15323447, study PRJNA562643) | freshwater metagenome | isolation source: river surface water | place: USA:Blue River Watershed | collected 2017-08-17 | reverse complement strand
TTTGGATCGGCGGCAACTACCGTGCGTAAAGCCGTCGACACTGCGACCAACACACGCGGCAGCCTGCTTGATGCAATGCGCGAATTCCCGATCGAAGAACGTGGGGAAATCAATCGCTCCAAACTCGGGTGGCTTCTACGCAAGAACGCCAACCGCATCGTCAATGGCTTCGAATTTCAGCAGTCAACAGCAGACGGGCGAGTGGCGTGGAGGGTGATGCCAGCCAAAGCACCGCCTTTTACAGCTTCACCGGCTTCTACGGGCCCGAACACAAAAACTGTCATGCTGCCTTGGGAGACCGACGACGAGGTGGAATTTTGACGTGAAGCGCAATCATATTTTAATAAAAAATTAACAAGCTATGCTGTGTTGATTGTCAGCTACAACGCGTTACCAGAACTGCGAAGAGGTATCTTCGGCTCTGTAAGTTTTAATGTCATGAACCACTGTATTCACTTCCGGTCAGCGATATCGGCGTACGACGACCATGTCGATTTCGAAGACTTGCTGAGGTGCTGAATTACCCGCATCGGCCGACGGGCATAACCGAGCGACACCTGATCGGAGAGCTTGCCACAATCATTTTGCGCGAGTGGCGGGTCGCTGCTGTCCTAAGGCTGCGTAGCCCGAGTCGGTCAGCAGGTGGCCGTCGTCGGCAGGCTCGATCAACCCGCGCTGCAGCAGTGCACTCAGCACCTTGACCTGCGCGCTGCCGCGCAGGGTTTCAGGCGGAATCACGCGCCCATCGGCACGGCGGGCGGCGGTGCGCAGCAGCAGGCTTTGGGCCGGGGAGAGTTTGGGCAGGATGTCCATCGCATCCTCCGTCAGTTGGTCTGGCCGTCAAAGATCGCCAGCAGGTCATTCAGCGCCTGATCCACCCGCCCGAGGTCACCTACTTGGCCCCAATGGATGGCGTCCGGGTCGTGGCCGAAGTGGTCGTCGGCCAGTTGCTGCAGCTGGGCCAACTTGATATGAATGGCGGCGGCGCGGGCGAGATAGGTGTCGAGGGCGGTGGACTGGGTAGTCATGACAGGCTCGGGGTTGATGAATGACATCCCCATTCACGCGCTGAACGATCAAGAAGCCAAGCGCTGCCGAATAGGGTAATCATTTATTTATCGGGGCAATGGAATGGTTATTTACCCCAATTAAGGGTACGATTACCCCATTTACGGCTCCCGAGATCCTTCATGCACTCACTCTTGCCCGACTACCTCGCCAAGCTGCGCTTTGATGCCCAGCAACTGGCGACGCTGCGCGCTCTGGGCGAGTACCGGGGCAAGCAGCAGCTGTACGTGGCGCAGTCGCCCGAGGTGTTGAGCGACTTGCGGCAGGTGGCCGTGGTGGAGTCCACCGAGTCATCTAACCGGCTGGAGGGGGTGGTGGTCGCAGCGCACCGCCTGAAGTCGCTGGTGCTCAAAAACGCCACACCGCAAAGCCGCTCCGAGCAAGAGGTGGCAGGCTACCGCGACGCGCTGGGCCTGATCCACGAGAGCGGCGAGCAAATGCCGTTTTCAGAGGGCACTGTCCTGCAGCTCCACGGCATTCTGTATCGCTACATGCCACAGCCGGGCGGGCACTGGAAAGCCACCAACAACGACATCATCGAGCGCCACCCCGATGGCAGCTCGCGCATTCGCTTCCGGCCCGTGGCCGCGCATCTCACGCCCATGGCGATGACCGACATGATCGCGCGCTATCGCACGGCACTGGACCAACATCTGGCCGACCCGCTGGTGCTGGTGCCGCTGGCCATCCTCGATTTCCTATGCATCCATCCCTTCCCGGATGGCAACGGCCGCATGGCGCGGCTGCTCACCCTGCAATTGCTCTATCACTTCGACTACGCGGTAGGCCGCTTCATCAGTCTGGAGCGCATCTTCGAAGAGTCGAAAGAGAGCTATTACGAAACGTTGGAGGCCAGCTCGCAAGGCTGGCATGACGGTGCCCACGATATTGCGCCGTGGCTGGACTACTTCTGGGGCGCAGTGCTGCGGGCCTACAAGGAATTCGAAGAGCGTGTCGGCACCATTGAACGTGGGCGCGGTGCCAAGGGGGACCGTGTGCGCGCCGAAATCCTCAAGAGAAACCTGCCGTTCTCGATCTCTGAAATCGAAGAAGCCTGCCCCGGCATCAGCCGCGACATGGTCCGTGTGGTCTTGCGCGCCATGAAAGCCGAAGGGCTGATCACGCCAACGGGCAAAGGCCGCGCTGCCAAGTGGGCACAAACAGGGGCGATGCCATGAAGATGCTATCGGACAACGCGCGCGATATCGGCGATAGCTGGGCGATAGGACGTGGGCGATACGCTGGCATCGGCTTGATGAATCAAAGGGTTCTATCGACCCCGGGCGATGGAGAGTGGTCGATAGCAATGCCACGCGCATTGGGCAGACAGCAGGGGGAAGGTTACGCATGACCAAATCCGAGGCGCAAACCCGGTCAGAGTTGATTGACCACCAACTCGCTCAGGCAGGCTGGAATGTCAAAGATCCCACTCAGGTTGTGGAGGAATTCGACATCCTCACCGCCTTGCCCGTAGGCGTGGCCGAACCACGCACACCCTACGAAGGCCACCAGTTCAGCGATTACGTCTTGCTCGGCAAAGACCGCAAACCGCTGGCGGTGATCGAGGCCAAAAAGACCAGCCGCGATGCCGCCATTGGCCGCGAGCAAGCCAAGCAGTACTGCTACAACATCCAGAAGCAACTGGGCGGCGAGCTGCCATTCTGCTTCTACACCAACGGCCACGAGCTCTATTTCTGGGATCTGGAAAACGCGCCGCCACGCAAGGTTATCGGTTTTCCCACGCGCGACGATCTGGAACGCTTTGCCTACATCCGCCGCAATCGCAAGCCCCTGACACAGGAATTCATCAACACCTCGATTGCCGGCCGCGATTACCAGATCCGTGCGATTCGCTCGGTGCTCGAAGGCATCGAGAAAAAACAGCGTGATTTCCTGCTGGTGATGGCCACCGGCACGGGCAAAACCCGCACCTGCATAGCCATGGTCGATGCACTGATGCGTGCTGGCCATGCCGAGAAGGTACTGTTCTTGGTCGACCGCATTGCCTTGCGCGAGCAAGCACTGGCAGCCTTCAAGGAGCACATGCCCAACGAGCCGCGCTGGCCCAATGTGGGTGAAAAGTTGATTGCCACGGATCGCCGCGTATATGTCGCCACCTATCCCACGATGCTCAACATCATCCGGGACGAGGCGCAGCACCTGTCGCCGCACTTCTTCGATTTCATCGTCGTCGATGAAAGCCATCGCTCCATCTACAACACTTTCGGCGAAGTCCTCGACTACTTCAAGGCCATCACGCTGGGCCTGACGGCCACGCCAACCGACATCATTGATCACAACACCTTTCAGCTTTTCCATTGCGAAGACGGCATCCCCACGTTTGCCTACACCTATGAAGAAGCCGTGAACAACGTGCCACCCTACCTCTGTAACTTTCAGGTCATGAAGATTCAGACTAAGTTTCAGATGGAAGGCATCAGTAAGCGCACCATCTCCTTGGAGGACCAGAAGAAGCTGATCTTGCAGGGCAAGGAGATTGAAGACATCAACTTCGAGGGTACCCAGCTTGAAAAGCAGGTGATCAACAAGGGCACCAACACCCTGATCGTCCGCGAATTCATGGAGGAAGCCATCAAGGATGCCAATGGCGTGCTGCCGGGCAAGACCATCTTCTTCTGTGCCACAAAGGCGCACGCCCGGCGTATGGAAGAAATCTTCGACAAGCTCTACCCGCAGTACCACGGCGAACTCGCCAAAGTGCTGGTGTCAGACGATCCACGCGTCTACGGTAAAGGCGGCCTGCTCGATCAATTCACCAACAACGACATGCCGCGCATCGCCATCAGCGTGGACATGCTCGATACCGGCATCGACGTACGCGAAATCGTCAACCTCGTCTTCGCCAAGCCGGTCTATTCCTATACCAAGTTCTGGCAGATGGTCGGACGCGGTACACGCCTGCTGGAAACCAGCAAGCCCAAGCCCTGGTGCCTTGAAAAAGATGTGTTCCTGATTCTCGACTGCTGGGACAACTTCGAATACTTCAAGCTCAACCCCAAAGGCAAGGAACTGAAAGCCCAGTTGCCGCTGCCGGTGCGGCTGGTCGGCCTGCGGCTCGACAAGATCGAAAAGGCCAACGACAGCGGCCATGCCGACATCGCCGCGCGCGAAATCGCCAAGCTCCGCCTGCAGGTGGCAGCATTGCCCAAAGAGTCGGTGGTGATCAAGGAAGCCGCCGCTGCGCTAGCGCGGCTGGAGGATGACAACTTCTGGACCGGCCTCAGTCACGAACGGTTGGAGTTCCTGCGCGCTGAAATCAAGCCGCTGTTCCGCACTGTGTCCGAGGCCGATTTCAAGGCCATGCGTTTTGAACGTGACCTTCTCGAATACTCGCTGGCCGTTCTGAATGATGATAAGGAACAAGCCGAAACCATCAAGGAGGGCATCGTCGAACAGATCAGCGAACTGCCGCTCTCCGTCAGCTTCGTAAAGCAGGAAGAAGCCCTGATCCGCGCCGCGCAAACCAGCCACTACTGGGCCAAGGCGGATGAAGATGCCTTCGACGAACTGATTGCCAAACTCGGCCCGCTGATGAGATTCCGTGAACAGAACGCCGGCCAGGAACAAACCCACCTTGATCTGGCCGATGAACTGCACAAGAAGGAATGGGTGGAGTTCGGCCCGCAGCACGAAGCGGTCAGCGTCACCCGCTACCGCGAAATGGTCGAGGCTTTGATTGCCGAACTCACCGCGCACAACCCGGTGCTGCAGAAGATCAAGAACGGCGAGACGGTCAGCACGGTGGAAGCCAATGAACTGGCCGAACTGCTGCACGAAGAACACCCCCACATCACCGAAGACCTGCTGCGTCAGGTCTACAAGAACCGCAAGGCGCGCTTCATCCAGTTCATCCGCCACATCTTGGGCATTGAAGTGCTCAAGAGTTTTCCGGATGAAGTCAGCGCCGCCTTCGATCAATTCATCCGCGCCCACACCACGCTCAGCAGTCGGCAGATGGAGTTCCTCAATCTGCTGAAGGGCTTCATCATCGAGCGCGAAAAGGTGGAGAAGAAAGACTTGATCAACGCCCCCTTCACGGTCATTCACCCGCAAGGCATCCGTGGCGTGTTCAGTCCGTTTGAGATCAACGAAATCCTGCAGCTGACCGAACGGTTGGCTGCCTAAAAAATAGGGCACCTCATGCTACAGAACAACCCCGAACTCAAAAGCAAGATTGACCAGCTCTGGAACAAGTTCTGGAGCGGCGGCATCAGCAACCCGCTCACCGCCATCGAGCAGATCACCTACCTGCTGTTCATGAAACGGCTCGATGAGCTGGACCAGAAGCGCCAAGCTGATGCTGAATGGACTGGCGAGAACTACACCTCAAAATTCGTTGGCAGCTGGATTCCACCCGAGTATCGCAGCCAGCAAGAGCCTGAAAAATTCGCCATCGACAAGCGCACGCTGCGCTGGAGCGAATTCAAGCGCATGCAGGCTGAAGAAATGCTGCAGCACGTGCAAGGCAAGGTGTTCCCCTTCCTCAAAGACCTGAACGGTGCCGAGTCCAATTTCACCCACCACATGAAGAATGCGGTGTTCATCATCCCCAAACCGGCCCTGCTGGTGGAGGCGGTGAAGACCATCGACGACATCTTCGAAGTGATGGAGCGCGATTCGCGTGAGAACGGCCAGGCCTTTCAGGACATCCAAGGCGATGTCTATGAAATGCTACTGTCCGAGATCGCCACTGCTGGCAAGAATGGCCAGTTCCGCACCCCACGCCACATCATCAAGCTGATGGCTGATTTGGTGCAGCCGCAACTGGGCCACAAGATTGCTGACCCGGCCTGTGGTTCCGGCGGCTTTTTGCTCGGCGCTTATCAGTACATCGTCACACAACTTGCTATCAAGGCAGGCAGCAAAGACCTCACGCCCGATGAAGATGGCTTCGTGCGCACCTCGGTCGCCGCCGCGCTCACCGAAAAAGCGCAAGCCATTCTGGCCAGCTCACTCTGGGGCTACGACATCGACGCCACCATGGTGCGCCTGGGGCTGATGAACCTGATGATGCACGGCATCGACGAGCCGCACATCGACTACAAGGACACCCTAAGCAAGAGCTACACCGAGGAAGCCGAATACGACATCGTGATGGCCAACCCGCCCTTTACCGGCAGTATCGACAAGGGCGACATCAACGAAAATCTGCAACTCGGCACCACCAAGACCGAGCTGCTGTTTGTCGAGAACATTTACCGTCTGCTCAAGAAGGGTGGCACCGCCTGCGTGATCGTGCCGCAGGGCGTGCTGTTCGGCTCCGGGGGCGCGTTCAGAACGCTACGCCAATTGCTGTTGGAGCGTTGTGACCTCAAGGCCGTGGTTACCATGCCCAGCGGTGTATTCAAGCCCTACGCCGGGGTCAGCACCGCCATCCTGCTGTTTACCAAAGTCTGGGGGCCAAAAGACAAAGTCACCCAGCCTGCTACCGAGCATGTGTGGTTCTACGAAATGGCTGCCGACGGCTATTCGCTGGATGACAAGCGCAGCAAGCAGGAAGGCAACGGAGATCTGCAAGACATCATCGACAAATACCACGGGCGTAATCCGGCCAGTGACACTGACCGCACGGCCAAATGTTTCATGGTGCCGCGCACTGAGATTTCGGACGAGAAGAATAACTTCGATCTCTCGCTCTCACGCTATAAAACCGATGTGTTTGAGGAAGTGCATTACGACGCGCCGGGCGTGATTCTGGATCGGCTGATTCAGGCCGAGGTGGGCGATGTGGAGGAGGCAGACCTCGCCAAGGTTCAAAGCGGCATCGTGCGTGAGTTGCTGGAGTTGAAGGGGATGGTGGGATGAAGAGCCGTTTCCCGATTGTTGAGCTTGGAAAACACGTTCAACAAGTGAGCCAACGAAATCGGGTTGAGGCCGATGTCGAAGTATTTTCCGTCACCAACTCAGAAGGCTTTACAAGATCAACTGATTACTTTAGCAAAGAAGTTTTCAGCAAGGACGTCTCAAACTACAAGATCGTCAGCCCGGGGCAATTTGCCTACAACCCTTCACGCATCAATGTTGGATCGATTGACTACCTTCGGCACGACAACACGGTTCTAGTAAGCCCACTGTATATCGTGTTCGAAGCCGGCAAAGATCTTCACGCAGACTATTTGCTGCGCTTTCTAAAAAGTGGCTGGGGCAATGCACAGATTCGGGCGAATACTGAAGGCGCTGTTCGTGACTCCCTGAAGTTCAAAGGATTAGAGAGCATCAATCTGCCGCTCCCGCCACTCGACGACCAAATCCGCATTGCCCATCTGCTCGGCAAAGTCGAAGGACTGATCGCCCAGCGCAAACAACACCTGCAACAACTCGACGACCTGCTCAAGAGCGTGTTTTTGGATATGTTTGGCGACCCGGTACGGAATGAGAAAGGGTGGAGGATCGGTTCCCTCAGCTCGTATGGCTCATTCAAGAATGGTCTTAATTTCGGCAAGGGCGAGAGTGGCGTGACTGTTCGCTATCTGGGCGTGGGTGACTTCAAATCCAAGGCTGCGTTAGATGATTTTGATACCCTAGGTTTAATTGAACTCAATGGGCTGCCTGCGGCGGACTATTTCCTCCGGGATGGTGACCTCCTTTTTGTTCGATCCAATGGAAACAGAGAGCTGGTAGGCCGCTGCATGGCGGTGTATCCAGGAAAGGAGCGAGCCACATACAGTGGCTTTTGCATTCGGTACCGCATTACTGATGCCTCTTTACTCGCAATCTACGTTGCTCACCTTTTCCGCTCCGCAGCATTCCGACGTGTTCTTTTTCAGGGCGGCCAAGGGGCGAACATTCAGAATATCAATCAACAAATTCTTTCCGATCTACCGATCCCAATTCCAGACGAAGGGCTACAGCACCAGTTCGTCGCGACCGTCGAACAAGTCGAAGCCCTCAAATCCCGCTACCAACAAAGCCTCACCGACCTCGAAGCCCTCTACGGTGCCCTAAGCCAGCAGGCCTTCAAGGGCGAGCTGGATTTGTCGCTGGTGCCCTTACTGGGCATCGACCCGGAGAAAGAGAAAACCGTGGCAGCAGAACCTTTGCAAACTCCCGCCGAACAAAGCCTGGCAATCCACCTACCTGACACCGACAGCTTGCTGGCTGCGCTGGAGAGCACGGAGGCGCGCAAGAATCTGCTCGCCCAGTGGCTGGAGGCCTATAGCGGTCAACTGGACAGCACGCCGTTTTCAGTGCAGCACTTTATGGCGGCGGCGCAGAACCGGCTGGCGGAACTGCACCCCGACAACGATTTTGAACTGAGCGCCAATGATTACGAAAACATCAAAGCCTGGGTATTCGATGCATTGGCTGCTGGCACACTGACACAGGCTTTTGACGACGCTGGCAACCGTATCGAGCTCAAGGCGGCGCAGGCATGAAACTGCTGCGCCTCAAAATCACGGACCCAGCGGGCTTTCGCAGCCTGCCCTGTGGTTTTGAGCATCACTTCCGAACGGGATGGAACCTGCAGGATGAACTGGCCCAGCTCGACGGCTTTGCGCCTTTCGTCTGTGCTGGCCCCAATGGCAGCGGCAAGTCCAATCTGCTCGAAGCACTGGCAGCGATCTTCTTTCAGCTGGAAATCCTGCGGGTGCGCCGCAGTTTTCTGCCTGAGGTGTTGCAGAACACTGGCCAGGATTTTTCACCGGTGGCGTTTGAACTGGATTACCTGATCCGCATACCCGCTCAGTACTGTGGCCCCGACAGTCCAGCGTGGGCGAAAGTGGGCGTGTGGAAAAACCCCGATGAATCGGTGCGCTTCCAGTGGGTGAACCAGAGCGACTTCGAAACTGACGTTTACGAGGTTTTCAAGGGCGGCCACGCCGACATCCTGCTGCCGCAGTACGTACTGGGCTATTCGTCGGGCGAGAACGAAATCCTCAGCTTGCCCTTTTTCAAGATGCGCTTCGTGCAGTTCGACGAGTACTGGACAGCACTGGCCAAACAGCTTCCTTATCCCGGTCGCCCAGATGCGCGATTAGCCTACCTCGATAGTGGATTCAGCCAAGCCATTCTGCTGTGCAACCTGCTGTTTCAGGACGAGACCACGCTCCAGCCCTTCCGCGAGGATGTCGGCATTGAGGCGCTCAAGGAATTTCGGATCATTTTGCGCCGGAGTATCCCGCTGACACGGCAACAAGCCGAGGCTTTTACTGCGGGTGATTATGTCCAGCCCGGTTACGCGCAGCCGGGCTACTTCGCAGACAACGCCGCCATCAACCTTGACCCGGAGACGGGTGATTACCGGCTCAAGTTGCTGCATGGGTTAGAAGGCGACGAACGGACCTCCATAATTGAAAAACTCAAGCGTTGCGCCACGCTGCATTTCCATGATGAAGCTACCGATACGCTGATCTTGGACTATTGGGTCAACGAACGGACGAAAGATGCCTTCCGCGACAATTTCGATGATTCCGCCTTGTCCCTGTTCCAGGCGCTGCAAGTCCTGCTGACGCTGAATCTGTATTCGGTCAGCGATGCGCTGAAGTCGGATCTCTACACATCCACCAGCTATTACGTCGGCGAAACGGTGCCGACGCTGGCATCCGACCAGCGCATCATGCGGTTCAAGTTCGTGCGCTTCACCAAGCAGGGCGTGGCGCAGCCGATGATGCTCAAAGAACTGTCGGACGGCGAGCACCAATTGCTGCACAGCCTAGGCTTGTGCCTGCTGTTCCGCCAGACCAACAGCCTGTTCCTACTCGACGAGCCCGAAACGCACTTCAACCCGGACTGGCGCGCCAACTTCATCACCCGCTTGCGACAATGCCTGCCCGGCAGCGGTGAGTTCGCACAGGAGATGCTGATCACCACACATACGCCATTTCTGATTTCCGATAGCAAGCCGGAGAAGGTGCTGGTATTTGCCAAGGACAAATCCAGCGGCGAGGTCAGCATCAGCCACCCGCCGTACAACACGCTGGGCGCCTCGATCAACAAGATCACCATGAACACCTTCGGTAAGCGCGAAACCATCGGCGGCCATGCGCAGGCCTTGCTGGAGGCGTTGCGGGCCCGCTTTGAGCTGGGCGGCGAAGACAAAGAATCGTTGATCACAGAAATTCACCAGCAACTCGGCGACTCTGTGGAAAAAGTGCTGCTGATCAAGGCCATCCTCGACGGTAATCAGCCGGGCAATGGGGAAGCAGAGGGCTGATGCTGTTTCCGTACACCTATGTGCCGCATCAGATGGAGAGGATGCATCGGTTTGTTAACTTCATCTTCTATCAAGTATGGTGTCGGGCGCGGAAAGCCGGCCCCTACGGACTCAACCTGTTTGATGCCAATCCGCCGCTCAAAGACGTAATGACGTCTTTTGCGTATGACCACACCGATGCTGGGGATCGTTTTTCGAGTCAGGTTCAAGCCATTTACCTGAGCTTCTCCCAGCTTCAGCGCAGAGAGATCGCGCAGTTCAAGCGTTGGTACCAAGGCAATAACGATCTGGAGAAAGTGTGTGCCAATGATCCAACAGTGCATCTAGCCCGCTACAGCGACATTGCTGTCAACTACAAGAATATCGCTGACCAGCTCAGCACGTTCTTCAAGGGCTTGTACTCGCAGTCGCTTTTGGACCTTGCAGCACTGCGAGCCAAGATCGGTCACATCGACCATCACTACCAGACTTTCGTACAAACCAATAAAGCTGGGAAATGCCCGTTTTGTGGCATCAGCGATCTACTGGGCGAATACAACAGCAAGCGTGAAGCCTACGATCACTATTTGCCCAAGGCACTGTACCCGTTCAACTCCATCAATTTTCGTAATCTTGTCCCTGCCTGCCACCACTGCAACAGCAGCTATAAGATCAATAAGAACCCGGCCTACACACCCAAAGATCCCGCCGGAGCGGTTCATCGTCGTGCTGTTTTCTACCCTTACAAAACGGCAGCGCACTCCATCGAGATGCAAATCGCACTCCTGCATTCAAACATTGCCAAGCTGACCCCGGCCGATATCACCCTGCAATTTGGCCCCGCTGCCATCACGCAGGAGATCGACACCTGGAAGGATGTGTACGGCATTGAAGAGCGCTACAAAGCCAAACTCTGTGGGGAAAATGACGGCAAGTATTGGCTGACACAGGTGCTGGACGAGTGCCAGGCATATGACAAGCAGCCCGCCGACATCCTGGCTATGCGTGCCCAGCAGGCACAGAGCCGACCGTATGCCGACTGCAATTTCCTCAGAAAGCCATTTCTCGAGGCATGCCAACAGATCGGCGTTCTTTGAAACCCCGCAGCAACCCGCGCCAGTGCTCATAAGCTCGGGAGGCCAGTCGGCACATGGTCAACCGTCCGCCGCCAAAACTCATAACCCTAACTCTTCTCTGGGCCGGGAGGTCTGGGCTGGTTTCGCTCTAAACTGCCCCATTACCCACGAGCGTTTGCAAAAGCCCGCAAGCGTCTCGGGAATTGGTAGCGGTTCATCCCCTATGACTTGCAAAGCTTAGTCAATAAATTTGTTGGGCACTTTGTTGGTCACTTTTTTGCGCGCAGAGGTCAGAAAGCAAAAAAGCCAATCCGAAGATTGGCTTAAGTGCTTGATTCTATTGGTCGGGGCGGCGGGATTCGAACTCGCGACCCCTTGCACCCCATGCGGTGGCGTAACATTTGAAAACCCGCGCCATCACTACATTTTGCTGCTCACCTTCTAATATACAGTGGTTGACTATAAGAAACTTTTCCCTATGGAGGGCGCCAAACATCGATCCGATATTAGAAGGTTTCAGTCAGTTTTCCACGGGATCGACACATCCATCTCCGACACCTCGGGGATGACCTCCTTGATGTAAATTTCGCTGGTGTCAACGCTGGTGTGTGCCAGCCGTCGGCGAAGCTCATCCTTCGAATTTCCTGACCTGGCAGCATCGGTCGCCGCCAGCGCGCGCAGGTCGCGAAAGGTCATATCAACGGCTGAAAAGCCGGCACGGTCTTTCGCTCGATTCCACATCGATTTCAGGCCGGATTTGGTGTAACAAGTACCGTCGCGATTGGCAAACAAGTACATGCTGACGATGTCGCGCTCGCGCTTGATCCGCCTCGCTCGGTCAATGACCTCTTGGATGGCTGGCGTGATGACGATGTCGACCGCTGCGCCCGAGGTCTTGCTGGTCTTGGTCGGCCTGAACGAAATCCGGCCGTCATGGATCTGCGATTCCTTGAGCTGGCGAATGTCGATGGCTCGTTGCCACAGCAGGTAGGCCATGTCAATCAGGCAGCTGAACATCGGGCCGGACTGTGTTTCGATTCGCTGGCTGCCCTTCATGAAGTACGTGCCGGCCTCGCGCACCGCCGCAACCTGTGCATGCGTGAGGAGCACGCGCCGGCGCTCGACTTCATAGCCCTCCAGGTCCAACTGGTCCAGCGGGTTGTCCTGACGCCACCCGCGCACTGAAATCGCATAGCGAAAAATCCTTCGCAGAAGGCCAGCCACCTTCTGCGCCGTGTTCGGCTTCCCCGCGTAATGGTTGTGCAGGAAGTCGGCGACATCCTTCGTCCTGACGTCCGCGCAGTGGAACTCTTCGAAGTCGCGCGCGATCGCCTCAAGGTAGGCTGAATACTGCAGCTTGGTATCGGTCGAATAACGGCTTTTCAGAACACGGTTCGCTTTGAATTCGACGCAGAGGTACGGCATCGACCCTTCGGTTGTTGCGCCTGACATCAGCCTTGCCAAGCGCAGCAACATGGTCGACTGTCCCTCGTCAAACGAGGCAAGGCGAATCCAAGATTTCACTTTGCCGTCTGCCGGATCGCGCATCGGTGTCTTTGGAACGAAGTACCAGACTCGATGCTTGACGTAAACTCGGCGCGGTAACCCCTTGTGAACCTTCCGATGGCGGTTCATCGCGCGGACTTCAGTTGCGGCCGTCGCTCAGTCGCGAGCTCAGCCGGATGAGTCATGTGCATGCGCAGCACCAGGACAGTATTGTCCGGGCGGAGGCGCGCCGGCACGCCGAGGCTGCGCAAAACCTCCAATTGCTTCTGAGATCGGCGGTAGCCGGTGATACGCTGAAGCTCTTCGGCGGTCAGTTCAAGAGTCATGATTGGTTCCTCTCAAAAATCTTCGCCGCGGTAGCGTGTTTGGAGATGTCAGCGCGATGCGACAGCCGGATCATCGCCAGCAATTTCTTTTTGTTAATCCGCATTATCTGTCCCTTTCAAAGTTGGCCGTTCCCAGGATTAAGCGCTAGTCACTTGCGGACGGCCGCGCCTTGGCCTGTTGCGATGCTGTGTCAACGTCGCGGGCAGCATCGCGCAGACATCCTGGGCTGTTTCCCTGGTGGCCTTTCCCAAGGTGAAGAGAGGCCGTCCCCGCTGAAACGGTCATTGCTGGTCCTGGCCTCCGTCAAAATCCAGCTGCGGCTGCGGGCGCGCCACCACTCGCACTTCGTCGGTGACGTATTCCGCGATGATT
>JACCDU010644473.1_pt1 | contig 13505 bp, 5 predicted proteins | sample 7446081 | NCBI WGS metagenome assembly JACCDU01 (sample SAMN15323447, study PRJNA562643) | freshwater metagenome | isolation source: river surface water | place: USA:Blue River Watershed | collected 2017-08-17 | reverse complement strand
TGCAGGTGTGCATTTCATCGCCGGTGCGGTCCAGGAAACCGGTGTTGATGAAGGCCACGCGGCTCTTGGCGGCGGCGATGCAGGCCTTGAGGTTGGCGCTGGTGCGGCGCTCTTCGTCCATGATGCCCAGCTTGACGGTGGAGGCTTTGAGGCCCAGCACCTTCTCGACACGGCCGAACAGTTCGTCGGCAAAAGCGACTTCTGCGGGGCCGTGCATCTTGGGCTTGACGATGTAGACGCTGCCGGTGCGGCTGTTGCGCAGCGGGTGGGTCTTTTTCTTCTGCAGGTCGACCATGGCGATCGTGGTGGTGACCATGGCGTCCATGATGCCTTCGGGGATCTCGCGGGTGGCGCCGCTCTTGTCGGTCCAGGTGATGGCCGGGTTGGTCATCAGGTGGCCCACGTTGCGCACGAACAGCAGCGAGCGGCCGTGCAGGACGACTTCACCTTTGCCTGCGGGCTTGGTGTAGTGGCGGTCGCCGTTCATGGTGCGGGTGAAGGTCTTGCCGCCCTTGCTCATCTCTTCCTTGAGCGAACCGTCCAGAATGCCCAGCCAGTTGCTGTAGGCCAGCACTTTGTCTTCGGCGTCCACGGCGGCCACCGAGTCTTCGAGGTCGAGGATGGTGGACAGCGCGGCTTCGGCGATCAGGTCAGACACGCCGGCAGGGTCGGTCTTGCCGATGGCCGTGGCCTTGTTGATCTGCAGATCGAGGTGCAGACCGTTGTGCACAAACAGCACCGAGGCCGGGGCCTTGGCATCGCCGGTGTAGCCCACGAACTGCTTGGCGTCTGCCAGCGTGGTGTTGGCGCCGCCCTTGAGCGTCACCACCAGCTTGCCCGCCTTGACGGCGTAGCCGGTGCTGTCGATGTGCGAGCCCCTCTTCAGGGGCGCGCAGCGGTCGAGCACATGGCGGCAGTATTCGATGACCTTGGCGCCGCGCTTGGGGTTGTAGCCCGTGCCTTTTTCGCAGCCATCGGCTTCGCTGATGGCATCGGTGCCATACAGCGCGTCGTACAAACTGCCCCAGCGCGCGTTGGCGGCATTCAGGGCATAGCGGGCGTTCAGGATCGGCACCACCAGCTGCGGGCCGGCCAGCTTGGCCAGTTCGGCATCGACGTTGGCGGTGGTGGCCTGGGCGTTGCGTGGCTCGGGCACCAGATAGCCAATCTGGCTCAGGAATTTGCGGTAAGCCTTCATGGCCTTGCCTTCAGCCACAGGACCGGGGTTGGCCGTGTGCCACTGGTCCATCGCCGTCTGGATGCGGTCACGCTCGGCCAGCAGGGCGATGTTCTTGGGGGCCAGATCGGTCACGATGCCGGCAAAGCCTTTCCAGAATTTGTCGCTCTGAACACCGACGGCAGGCAGCACCTGCTGCTCGATGAGATCGTACAGGGACGTGGCCACCTGCAGGTTGTGGACGCTGGTGCGTGCGGTCATGGATCACCTCTTGAAAGTTCAACAGAATCGGAACGGGGGCGCAGGAACAGGCCTGGCCAGCTTGGGAAAGACTTTATTGCAAATCCAGGCAATGATAAATCGAACAAAAAGCCATGAACCCATGACTTTTACGCAAAAGTAGGCGATCACAGGTCGGGTGTCGCCAGCGCATGTCCACGCAGTTGCTGGCGGCGCTCTCGGTAGTCGGGCATGACGGCGCCCACCGTGTCCCAAAAACGCGGGCTGTGGTCCATCACACGCAGGTGGGCCAGCTCGTGCACCACCACGTAGTCGATCTGTGCCAATGGCAGGTGGATCAGGCGCCAATTCAGGCGGATGTGGCCATCGGTGCGTGCGCTGCCCCAGCGGGTGCGGGCGCTCGACAGGGACAACCTTTGGTGCTGCACCCCCAATTGCGGGGCGAAGTGCAGCAGCCGCTCCTCGAACAGGGCTCGGGCCTTTTTCTTGAACCAGGCTTCGGCCGCTTCGCGCACCTGTGTGGCCGAAGCGCCGGGCGGCAAACTCAGCGGCAAGGGGGTCACGCCCGCAGGCACGTCCGCCGCCTGGCCACGCGCCACCACACACAAGCGCACCGTGCCCCCCAAATACGGCAGATCGGCGCCGTGGGTCCATGCCTGAGCAGGTGGCGTCAATGGCTGTGTCCGCTCACGGGCCTGCCGCAGTTTGGCCAAGATCCAGCCTGCTTTTTCCTGCACGGCGGCATCCACCTCGCGCAGCGCCACCCAGGACGGCGCGCGCACCACCAACCCTTCGGGCCCGACGGTGAAGCCAATGCTGCGCCGGCGGGAACGCTCAAAACGGTAGGCCACCGTCACACCCTGCAGCAGCGCCTGTCGGTTCGATGCGGCATGTGCGAAGTGCGCGTCCAAGGTGACCGTTGGCGAGGGTTCGGGCGCGGTGCGCGCCATCGGCTCGCGGACCGGCGTAGTTGCTCGCACCGCAGCTGCGGGGAGCACTTCAGGATCGCCCCCGGTCAGAAAGTCCAGCACCAGCTGAAGGGGGCTGCGCATGGGTGCGTGTGGCCTGCTCAGGGCGCGTTAGACCTGCTCGAGCTGCGGCGCCGGATACGCCTCGGGGTCGAGGCGGCGCATTTCGGTTTCAATCCAGGCCTGCACCTCGGCCATGAGCTCGTCGGCCTGGCGGCCGGTGCTGGGGATGGGTTGGCCGATGGAGATGTCCACAATGCCTGGGCGTTTGATGAAGGCCTTCTTGGGCCAGCAGCGGCCCGACGTCACGGCGATCGGGATCACCGGCACGCCAGCCGCAATCGCCAGGCGCGCACCACCGGTTTTGTATTCGCCCACTTCGCCGCGCGCGATGCGCGTGCCTTCGGGAAACATGATGACCCAGGTGCCCTGCGCCATCAGGCGTTTGCCTTGTTGCACCACCTTGGCAAACGCGCGCGCGCGCTGGCTGCGGTCGATGTGGATCATGTCCAGCCGGGCCATCGCCCAGCCAAAGAAGGGGATATACAGCAGTTCGCGCTTGAAGACATAAGCCAGCGGGTGCGGCATGATGGCCGGCATGGTAAAGGTCTCCCAGGTGGACTGGTGTTTGACCAACAGCACCGCCGGATCGGTCGCGCCTTTGGGCAGGTTCTCCATGCCCTGCACCCGGTTGCGGATGCCCAGGATCCAGGTGCCGCCATTGACGGCCGTGCGCAACCAGGCGGCACAAATCCAGTACAGCGTGGTGCTGCTCACGAAGTACGAGATCAGCACCACGAACAAGGCCCAGGGCACGACAGTCACCGCCATCCACAGGATGTGCAGCACGGAACGGATCAGGTTCATCAGGAAAAACTCCGGTGCACTCAGGCGCCACTGCCGTGGCGGCTGAGCAAATGGTCCACACAGGCCGCCAGACTGGCATGCACGTGCGTGCCTGCAGGAAAGCCCTCGGGCGTGTCTGTCTGGCCGGCCAGATCGGCGTGCCGCCCAGTGCACACCAGGTGCGGCTCGCAGCCTGCCACAGCCGCCGCCTGCATGTCGCGCAGGCTGTCGCCCACCAGCGGCACACCAGCCAGGGGCACGCCGTAGCGTTGCGCGATCTGTTCGAGCAAACCCGGCTCGGGCTTGCGGCAGTGGCAGCCTTCGTCGGGGGCATGCGGGCAATAGAACACCGCGTCGATGCGCCCCCCATAGGCAGCCATGGCCTTCATCATGTGCTCGTGCACGCTGTTGAGCGCGGCCACATCGAAGATGCCGCGGCCCAGGCCCGACTGGTTGGTGGCCAGCACCACGTGGTAGCCCGCGTGGTTGAGGCGCCCAATGGCTTCGAGTGCCCCCGGCAGCGGGTGCCACTCCTCGGGCGACTTGACGAACTGGTCGCTGGCGCGGTTGATGGTGCCGTCGCGATCGAGGATGACCAGCTTGAGGTTCATGGCGTGCGTGGCGTTCAGGCCGCCAGACGCGAGAGGTCGGCCACGCGGTTCATCGCAACGTGCAGCGACTTGAGCAGGCCCTGGCGGTTCAGGCGCAGGTCCATCTCTTCGGCATTGACCATCACATCGTCAAAGAAGGCATCGACCGGGCCACGCAAGGCCGCCAGCGTCTGCAGGCTGGCGGTGTAGTCGCCGGCCTCGAACTGCGCGGTGGATTCGGGCACCAGCTTGCCGATGACGGCGTGCAAGGCTTGTTCGGCCTCCTCTTTGAGCAGCGAGACATTGACGTGCGCGTCCACCTCGCCCGCTTTTTTGAGGATGTTGCCGATGCGCTTGTTGGCCGCGGCCAGCGCGGGGCTCTCGGGCAAGGCGGCAAAGGCGCGCACCGCGGCCAGGCGTTTGGCCACTTCGGACAGGCGCTGCGGTTGCAGGGCCAGCACAGCGTCGACTTCCTGGGCGCTGTAGCCCTGCTCGCGCAGGCTGCCGGCCAGGCGGTCGTAGATGAATTCGGTCAGCTGCGCCGAGGCGTCGCTGACCTTGTCGCCAAAGGCAGGTGTGGCCAGTGCGAGCAAAGCGCCCAAATCGAGCGCCAGGTCTTTCTCGATCAGCAGGCGGATCACGCCCAGCGCGTGGCGGCGCAGCGCGAACGGGTCCTTGTCGCCACTGGGCAGGTTGCCGATGCCGAACATGCCCACCAGGGTCTCGAGCTTGTCGGCCAGTGCCACCACCACGCCCACGGCGTTGGTCGGCAACTGGTCACCGGCAAAGCGCGGGCAATAGTGGTCAGAAATCGCGTTGGCGATCTCATCGCCCAGGCCGTCGTTTTTGGCGTAGTAGTTCCCCATGATGCCTTGCAGCTCAGGGAACTCGCCCACCATGTCGGTGAGCAGATCGGTCTTGGCCAGACGCGCGGCCAGCTCGGCCTTGGCCGCAAGTTCACCGCCGCCGAGTTGCTGACCGATCGCCTTGGCAATCGCGCAGACGCGCGCCATGCGCTCGCCCTGCGTGCCCAGCTTGTTGTGATAGACCACTTTGGACAGGCCGTCGACGCGCGATTCGAGCGTCTTTTTGCGGTCCTGGTCGAAGAAGAACTTGGCGTCAGCCAGGCGTGGGCGCACCACGCGCTCGTTGCCGCCGATCACGGCGCTGGCATCTTGCGGGCTGATGTTGCTCACGACCAGAAACTGGTGCGTCAGCTTGCCAGCAGCGTCGAGCAGCGGGAAGTACTTCTGGTTGGCCTTCATCGTGAGGATCAGGCACTCCTGCGGCACATCGAGGAATTCTTTCTCGAACTGGCACACCAGCACGTTGGGGCGCTCGACCAAGGCGGTCACTTCGTCGAGCAGGGCCTCGTCCTCGATGGGGCGAACACCACCGCCGACCTGGGTGGCTGCGGCATTGAGCTGGCGCACGATCTCTGCGCGGCGCTCGGCAAAGCCGGCGATCACCGCGCCGTCGTCCTTGAGCACTTGCGCATATTGATCGGCATGCGGCACCACCACAGTCGGCGTCTTGGCTTCAAAGCGGTGCCCCTGGGTGCTGTGGCCTGAACTTAAGCCCAGTGCTTTCACGGGCACCACGGCAGCGCCGTGCAGCGCGATCAGGCTGTGCGCGGGGCGCACGAAGTTCACACTGCTCCAGCCCGGCAACTCGCAATCGGTCTCGAGCTGGTACTGCATGACCTTGGGGATGGGCAGCTTGGCCAGCGCTTCGTCGAGCGCCTTTTGCAGGCCGACGGCCAGCGTCACGCCAGTGACCACGCTGTCGTAGAACAGGGCTTCGTTCTTGCCTTCACCTTCGCGCTTGAGTTGGGCCACAGCCGAAGCATCGGCGCCCAGGGCCTGCAGCTTTTTGAGCAGGGCCGGTGTGGGGTTGCCAGACGCATCCAGGCCCACGCTCACAGGCATGAGCTTTTGTTGCACGGCCTTGTCGGTGGCTTGTGCCAGCACGCCTGTCACATGCGCCGCCAGTCGGCGTGGCGAAGCGTAGGCGGTCACCACGGCATCGGCAGCGGCCAGACCTTGCGCCTTGAGTTGTTCGGCCAGCACCGAAGAAAAGGCGGTGCCCAGCTTGTTGAGCGCTTTGGGCGGCAGTTCTTCGACAAAGAGTTCGACCAGAAGGTTTTGCGTTGTCATTCTTGTTTTCCCTTTGGACTCAGGCGGCTTTCTTGGGCATCTGCGCCACCCACTCGCGCGGCGCCATCGGGAAGCCCAGGCGCTCGCGGCTCTCGTAGTAGCTTTGGGCCACGGCACGGGCCAGGTTGCGGATGCGGCCGATGTAGGCGGCGCGTTCGGTCACGGAAATCGCACCGCGCGCGTCCAGCAGGTTGAAGGTGTGCGCGGCCTTGAGCACCTGCTCGTAGGCCGGCAGCGCCAATTGCTGTTCCATCAGGTGTTTGGCCTGCTTTTCGTGCGCGCCAAAGGCGGTGAACAGGAAGTCGGCATCCGAGTGCTCGAAGTTGTAGGTGGACTGCTCGACCTCGTTTTGGTGGTAGACGTCGCCGTAGCTCAGCGTGTCGGTCCACTTCAGGTTGTAGACGTTGTCCACGCCCTGCAGGTACATGGCCAGGCGTTCCAGGCCGTAGGTGATCTCGCCGGTGATGGGCTTGCAGTCGATACCGCCGACCTGCTGGAAGTAGGTGAACTGCGTCACTTCCATGCCGTTGAGCCAGACCTCCCAGCCCAGGCCCCAGGCACCGAGCGTGGGGTTTTCCCAATCGTCTTCAACGAAGCGGATGTCGTTTTTCTTCAGGTCAAAGCCCAGCGCTTCAAGCGAGCCCAGGTAGAGCTCCAGGATGTTGCTGGGCGCGGGCTTCAGGACCACCTGGTACTGGTAGTAATGCTGCAGGCGGTTGGGGTTCTCGCCGTAGCGGCCATCCTTGGGGCGGCGGCTGGGCTGCACATAGGCTGCTTTCCAGGGCTCTGGGCCGATGGCGCGCAAAAAAGTGGCGGTGTGGCTGGTGCCTGCCCCCACTTCCATGTCATAGGGCTGGAGCAAAGCGCAGCCCTGGGCGTCCCAGTACTGCTGCAACGTGAGGATGATCTGCTGGAAAGTCAACATGGATGGGCAGGGCCTGCGCTAGCAGACCGCAAAAGAGGCGGGCGCCCTGGCGGTCAGGGCACAAACGGTCCATTTTAATCGCCCACCGATCTCAGATCCCACCCCATCCGACGCACAGGCAGCAGAGGCATCCTCATCAAATTTTCAAAATTGTTCAGAATTTAAATAATGGTAATTCCGAAATATTTTCAAAAGAAATGGCACTTATAAAATATTAATATCATCAAAACTAACAATTGGCGTAATTTAGAGTTTTCCCCAACATTTTTGGATAATTTACCAAAATGATTGGTTTCTAAATGTTTAAGAACTTCACGGGCCGCTCTGTAGCGGTTCTGGCTAACAACGTCCTCCTGCACGCTCAACGCACCGTCGCCGACCATCCTGTTTACCTGGCACCGGCACATGCACACATCGTTCTGACGCTGAATGATGCCCCGCTCCAAGGCAACGAACGCCTGGACGACAAGCCATTGCGCCTGAAAAAGGTCGGCGCCGATCTGCATGTCCTGGTGGGCGATGGCATTTTGCTGGAGCTGGAAGAGTTCTATTCGGACAACCCTGCCTTCTTGGAAGGTGAGCACTGGATGGCCAGCACGGACGCCACGGCAGGCGTCATGCCAACCGCCGACGCGGGCGCCACTCAAGGCATGGCCACAGAAGTCGCCGCTCCGGCTGGCACTGTGCAAGACGGTGAAGCCCTGCTGCCGGCGCTCTTCAGCTGGGGAGGGTCAGCAGGCTTTGGCGCAGCGGCATTGGCGGTGCAGAGCTACAACAGCGACACCAGCACCCCTGCCTCACCCATTTCAACACGGGTGTCTGGCACTGTCGTCGCTGGGCCAGTCATCCCGGCACACGGCTTGAGCGTGCGCCTCTATGCAGCCGACGGCCAAACCGTCTTGGCTACCGCCATCATCGATGCGGCTGGCGCATTCATGGCCAACGTTGGAGACTACGGCGGGGTGGTGGTCGCCGTGGTGGTCGACAGCGATACCGGCCTGGACTACCGAGACGAAGCTTCTGGCCAAACCCTGGATCTGCAAGTGGTGCTGAGCTCGGCAGGCGTTGCGGTCAGGGGCCAGCACCTCATCCTCAACATCAACCCATTGACCACACTGGCCGCACAAAAGGCAGGCGTGGGCAGCGATGGCCATTTTGATTTGAGTGCCTCCAATGCCGCCAGCTTGGTGCAAAGCACCAATGCTGCCGTTGCACAGGTTTTTGGCCTGACGGATATCTTGAGAGATGCCGTGGTGCCCACGGTCAACGTTGACGGCACCGCCAATGCACAAGCCAACCTCTACGGCAAAGTGCTGGCAGCACTCTCGGGCATGGACGCCTTCAGCGGCCACGGCACCCAAGCAACGCTGAACGCGCTGAACAACGCTCTGGACACCACAGCCGTCCAGCCCGCACTCACCGACAGTGCCAAAGCCGAATTCCTCAAGGGGGCCTACATCGCGGGGACCACGGTCCCGGAAATTGCAGGAAACACCCTCTCGGCGCCCAACGCCCAAGCGGTGGTGCAAGCGTACCAAGCCGTCATGGCGGGTGCGGCCGGAGGCCCCCCCCCCACCCGCGCACAACTCGAAGCATTGGGTGTGTCCGGCGTCTCCAGCGACAACCTGGCTGCCGTGCAGGCCGCCATCGCCAACACCGCCGACACAGGCGCTGGCGTGGATTCCTTGGCCGAATTGCAAGCCCTGGTCACAGCCATCGTCCAAGCGCTCGACACCATCCGTGCTTATGCAGAAAGCAGCAGTGCCACGACACCTGTCGTAGCAGACTTTGCTCAGGCCGGCATCACCGGCATCACCGGCGTCACCAGCGCCAACTTGGACGCCATCCTCACCGCTTTAAACAGCCCACAGGTGCAAGGCACGCAGGCCGACACCCTCGCCGAAGTGCAAGCCATCGTGAACACTTATGCCGCCGCATTGGCTTTGGCCGATGGCGGTCAGGCGACCGGTACACCGCTCAACGCCAGCGATTACGAGCGATTGGGCGTCACAGGCATCCAAGGCAGCACAGATGCCGCCGTCAAGGCTGGCTTGCTGAGCAGCAGCATCGACAAGCAATCGGTTTCTGCCGTCGACACACTCCCTGAAATTCAAAATTTGGCCGACGCGGCCCATGCCGTGATCAGCGGTGCGGCCGGAGACATGGGGCCAACGCTGGCGCAACTGCAAGACCTGTGCATCACCGGCGTGACCGCCGACAACCTGGCCGCCGTTCAAGCAGCCATCGCCAACACCGCTGACAACGGCAGCAGCGTGGACACCCTGGCCAAGTTGCAAACCGTGGTCAGCCAAGCCGTCACAGCGGCTGCCTCCGCACTGTCCCTGATCAGCACTTACGCCGAAAACAACGGGGGGCCCGCCCCCACGCTGAGCACTTTCAGCGATGCCGGTGTCGCGGGCGTCACTGCAGACAAGCTCGAAGCCATCAAGACCGCACTGGCCACCACCCACGTCACGGGCGCCAGCGTGGACACCCGCACCGAGGTGCAAACCCTGGTCGATGCTTACCTGAACATCCTGGCCCTGACCGACAACAACACCGTGTCGCTCAACACCCCATCGGCAGGGCAATACGCGCTCATCGGCGTGACTGGGGTGAACAGTGCACCCCTAACCCAGCTGCTCAACGATGCCATTGACCACAAGAACGCGGGCGATGTGGACAGCGTGCCGGAAGTTCAGGCATTGGCCGATGCCACCAACGCCGTCGTGGCCGGAGCTGCCGGCGGCACGGCACCCACGCGCGCCCAGCTGACAGCACTGGGCATCACTGGCGTCACCAACGGCAACCTGAGCGCGGTGCAGGCGGCCATCGCGGCCACGGCCAATGATGGCTCTGGCGTGGACACGCTGGCCAAACTGCAAGCCATCGTCGCCGGTGCGCTGACACTGACTTTGACAGGTATCAGCCACGACACGGGCATCAGCGACACTGACCGCATCACCCAAGACAACACCCTCACTTTCAGCGGGACCAGCAATGCCGCCGATGGCACATGGGTCCAGCTGGTGCTGGACGCCGGCACAGGGGCAGCCACCACGCTGACCACATCCGTCTTTGGCGGACTCTGGAGCGTGACTCGGACGACCGCATTGGCGGACGGTACGCACACCCTGGACATGGCTTTGATTGACAGCCAGCAAGCCGTCATCCAGTCCGTGGCCCAGCGCACGCTCACTGTGGACACCTCGGCAACTCTGTTGCCCGATGGCAGCCCAGACACCACGCTGAATGGGAAAACCATTGCCCTGACATCGATGACGCCTGACACCGGTACGGGCAGCAGCGATTTCTCGACCGACAACGGCAACCTGATCTTCAGCGGCACCAGCACCGCGCCCGATGGCACTGCCGTGGCTTTGAGCGTCGACGGCCAGGTGGTCTACACCAGCGTTGCCAGCGGCCACTGGCAATACGACTACAGTGCCCACACCTTGCCTTCGGGCATGCACCAGGTGCAGGTGTCTCTGGTCGATGCCGCAGGCAACAGCGCCGCCTCCGCGCAGCAAACGGTGGTGGTCGACACCACACCGCTCACCGTGCTCAGCAAAACCACCGGTGACATCGCGAAAACCGCCAACTTGACGCTGGTCTTCAACCAGGCCGTCACCGCCCAGGCAGGCAAAGCCATCACCTTGAGCGATGGCAACGGGACGTTTGAGACCATCAGCGTCACCGACACCAGCCGCGTCAGCATTTCCGGCAACACCGTGACCCTCAACCCGTCTGCGGACCTGGTACTGGGCGCCAGCTACCACGCCACGATCGACGCAGGCGCCTTCCAATCGAGCACCACCACCTACGGCGGCCTGAACGACAGCAGCTGGACGTTTCGCCCGGCCGACCCGGCCATCTCGGTCAACTGGAGCGGCACCAACGTGGACGCCAGCAACGGCATCAACGCGGCTGAACTGGCCCAGCTGGGCTTGTCTGGTGCCGTTTCCAGTGCCAACCTCTCGGGCGTCTCCAACCTCGCCATCACCAAGATCACCTTCAGCGCCGACGACGGCTCGTTTTTTGACCTGACCAGCAATCTGCCCACGATTGATGCCGCCCACGGCTACACCTGGACACTGGGCAATGACAACAGCTGGACCAGTCAGCTTCTGTCGGGCAAGCAGTACACCGCCTCCGTGACGCTGGAATCCGACGTCGGCGGCGTACACCTCAGCACCACCGCCTACGGCCCGACCAGCTTGCTGGACACCATGGCCCCTGCGCTGAGCATCGCCAGCGACGCTAACCAACTCAAGGCCGGCGAAACGGCCACCTTGACTTTCACTTTTTCAGAGCCTCCCACAGGCTTCACAGAAAGCGACATCACTTTAGGTCACGGTGCTCTGTCAAGCTTTGCCCCCACCAACGACCCCAAGGTGTACACCGCCGTCTTCACGCCCGATGCCGGCTTCTCCGGCATGGGTTCTGTCTCTGTTGCACAAGGCAGCTACACCGACCGCGTAGGCAATCCAGGTGGCAGTGGTTCAGCGGTCAGCCTGAGCATCGACACGCTGCGCCCTGTCGTGACCAGTGTCACCATCGGTGGTGTGGACAGCATCCAGGCTGCCAAAACCACGGCCCTGGAGGCAGGAGACAAGATCAAGGTCACGCTGACCCTGAGCGAGGCCACCACCGTCACCGGCTCGCCCAGCTACACCGTGAACATAGGCGGCGTCAGCCGCACCGCCACATACAGCAGCGGCAGCGGCACCACTTCGCTGGTGTTCTATTACGCCCTGGTCTCCGGCGACAACGACATGGCCGGCGGCATCGACGCAGCAGCCAATGCCCTGATGCTGAGCGGTGGCACCCTCAAAGATGCAGCGGGCAACGCCGCCGTGCTGGACACCCCCGCCATCAGTGCCAACACCAACGCGGTATCGGTGGACACCACCTTCACCGCGCTGCAAACCCTGAAGGCCGCAGCCGAGAACGACACCGCCTCGTCAGGCTCGACGCCCCAAGCTGTCTACACCCGAGCAGGCGCGACAGGCATCACCGACATTGGGGCAATCAACAGTGCCCTCAACAGCGCCACTGTGAATGGCGCCAGCGCAGACACGACGCAAGAAGTGCAGGCCATCGTCAACGCCTACAACGCCGTGCTGGCCCTGGCCGATGGCGGCGTCAGCGCGGGCGCGCCCGTCACGGCCGCGCAGTACGCCCAAATCGGCGTCACTGGCATCGATACGACAACAGCAGGCGCACCGCAGGTCAACGCAGCATCCAAAGCCCAACTGCTCAGCGACGCCATCGACCGCCAAACCTCTACCGCGGTGGATACCGTGCCGGAAATCCAAGCCCTGGCCGACGCCGCATTGGCCGTGATGACCGGCGCTGCCGGCGGCACACCGACCACCCGCGCCCAACTGGAAGCGCTCGGCATCACAGGCGTCACCGACCACAATCTGGCCGCCGTGCTGACCGCGATTGCCGCGACACCCAACGATGGCAGCAACGTCGACAGTCTGGCCGAACTCCAGTCTGTGGTCACTTCTGCCGTCAACACGGCCACGACCGATGCCTTGAATACCATCAGTCGCTATGCGGGCGACAACACCGCTTCTGCGCCCGCCCCAAACATTGGCACGGCGCCCACCCTGGCCGACTATGCCAACGCGGGTGTGACAGGCGTCAACGCCAACAACCTGGCCTCGGTCAACGATGCCTTGGCCACCGCCGCCGTGACCCGCGCACTCAGCGACACGGCCAGCGAGCTGCAAACCATCGTCAACGCCTACACCGCCGTGCAGGCCTTGGCGTCTGCAGGCACTGGCACCCCCGTGACTGCAGCACAACTGCAAGCCATCGGCGCCGACATCGGCACGGCCGCGAGCACCGCATCCCACCTGGCCTTGCTCAACGACATTCTCGATACGCAAGGCGTCAACGGCGTTGACACCGTGGCGAAAATCAACACCCTGGCCAGCATTGCCAATGCCCTGCAAACCACTGCGGCGGGCGGAACACCGAGCCACACCCTGGCCGCCAGCGACTTCACCCTGATCGGACTCCTGGGCGTGACCACCGCCAACCTGAGCGGCGTCCTGGCCAGCCTGGCGGCTCAAGCTGACAATGGCTCAGGCACCGACACCCTGGCCAAGCTGCAAAAGCTGATAGACACTTACACCGCCACACCGCTGACTGCGGTGCTGACCCAGGACACGGGCACCGTCACCACCGACCTCATCACCGACAACGCAGCCATCACCTTTGGCGGATCTCTGCTGCCCGATGGCACGCGCTACTACAGCGTCGATGGCGGCCCCTACACCACCAGCTACACACCGCCCGGCGCCAACGGGGCACACACCGTTTCGGTCAAGCAAATCGACAGCGCCGGCAACTCGGGGCAAATCACCACCCTCAGCTTCACCCTGGACACCAGCGCGCCGACGCCCCCCACCCTGGCCCAAGGCACGGGCGTGGCTGGCGGCGCCACCACCGCCGAAGCCACCCAAGCTTCCGGCGTGGTCACCGTCAGCGCCGAATCGGGCGCCACCACGGTGGTGACGTTCACCAACGGGGCCAACTCCGTCACCAAGACCGTCACCGGCACAGGTGCAGCGCAAGCCGTGCAGCTGA
>JACCDU010014190.1_pt1 | contig 13519 bp, 2 predicted proteins | sample 7446081 | NCBI WGS metagenome assembly JACCDU01 (sample SAMN15323447, study PRJNA562643) | freshwater metagenome | isolation source: river surface water | place: USA:Blue River Watershed | collected 2017-08-17 | reverse complement strand
CTCCGCGCCAGGTCATTCCTCGCCAATACAAGCCGGCTCCGCCACCACCTGCTACAATAATTCTGCTAGCAAGACTCTCAGCTGTTCTTACATCAGTTGCTCCGCCGCCGCCACCTCGGGCTCCGTTGCCACCAACACCACCTGCGCCACCACCATTAAATCCGCCTGCACCTGCTTCGCTCCAGACCCCCACGTTGCCACATACTACGTACAGTTTACCGCTGCCTGCGTAATAACCCGATGCATACCCACCGTAGCCGCCATTGGTAGATCCTTGAGCACCCCATACTTCAATTTTAATAAATCTAGCATTTTGAAAATCAAATTCCTGTATTCCTTCACTAAATGACTGTGCAGAGGAAATAGACAATGCAAAAGATCCGGGACCGCCAGTGTTAACACCATACACTCGTATAGTGTGTGTACCGGCTGTGATTCGTTGAGTTGTTGTGTGAGTACGCTGATATCCGCCAGCGTCCCCGGCATTAATATCTAATACAACATTACTATCTACAAATACTGTTCCGTAATTGTCAACGCTACCAGTAAAAGAATAGTTTGCTGTTCTTGGGAAGTTTACCGTGTAAGATCTATCAAAGTAAGTTGCACCTGAGCTGTCTTGCCATACTCCGTAATTATTTAAGAATTCGCAATATCTTCCATTGGCTGGAGCATTAAATACGGGCCCATTGGTTGCACTAGCTGTACGCAAATTAAATAATTCAGTTGATAATCCACCAGAGTAGTGATAAGCAACGGTGTCCTGATATGCCCAGCGACGTGCCGGATTAGCACCATCTACTGCTTGGAATGCCATTGGCGGTCTATTGGCTAGTTGTTGTTGCTGTTGAAAGAACTGGCTGTAGCTGATTGGTCCGCTAAACGGGACTGTGGTTGCACCCAACCCAGGATAGATAACCCCAGGTGTGCCACCATATACTTTGTTTCTGTAATAGGAACTGATACTACCGGGACCAACTCCTGGGCTGGCTTCAGTTGCAAATTCGTCTCTGATCTGAGACATCGAAATGTTGCCAGAAATTGGTAATGCCATTTTATTTTTCCAGTAGTTTTGCTACGATAGCTTTTAAATCCTCTACTTCTTTTTGTAGGGCTTGCAATTGCTTGTGTAACGCTTTATCATTTTCAATGAACAAGCCTGCCATGTTTCCGTATGCTACACTTAATGTACCATCTGGGTTGGCATGTACTAACATCGGTAAATGCGGAAGCAACTCTTGTGCAATAACACCAAGTCCTGGTTTACCATCTTTGTCAAATGTTACACCTCTTAGGTTAGCAGTAATCGCTAAACTGTTTTCAATAGTGTTGATGTTTGTTTTTAGTCTTGCGTCACTGAATGCGGTAATGTCGCCTGTGGCTGTAATATCGCCGCTGTTATTCCATTGTAGCACCCAACCAGTGCTGGTTCTATTATAGATACCGCCTGCGCCTGTTGAATTTGTTAACAAGCTGTTACATTGTGCGTTTCCGCTGTCAACAAAGTTGATACCTGCGTATCCACCTTGGCTACCTTTAATACTCACTGCACCGTAACCAGACACACTACCTGCGTTTGCTTGGAATGTTGTTCCGTCAAACTTGGTATATCCATTGGCCATAAAGTAGCCTTGTGTTTTAACCCAGGCTTCTTTGGCATAACCAGCAGATGCAATATTGGCTTTGATCGAGTTTGACTCAATCATTACATATTCTGTGCTAGCAATTTGTCGTGTGCTGGTGTTCATTGGCGCAGTATCTGCCTGCGGAATACCAGTGAAGTCTGGACTGTCGTTTGGTGCCTTAAAGGATGTTATGATATTAAGATCAATTAAATCTTGCTCATGCTCATCTAGTATTGCGTTAACGTTAGCAAACTGACTGTTAATAAGACTAACGTTACTGTTGATTGCTGTGTTTATTGTTAATACATTGGCTTCAATTGTTTGATTAATGATTGTTTGTGTGTCATCGACGTAACTCTTTGTAGCAACGCCCAATGGTGTTGTTGGTTTTCCACGAACACTTACGTTACCAGTGACGCCATCAATAGACAAGCTGTTGACTGTTGTGCCACCGGGCTGTGTTTGCAATACAATGCCAGACGCAGAGTTATTAATTGTTAGTTGATTGTCAACAACAGCCATCTCCACATTTACGTTTGCACCAAGATTAATATTTCCTAGTACACTAACACTTGCCGCAAATGTTTCGTTTTGGTCTTTTCTAGCATAACTCGCAGCAACTACGTTACCTAACTGCTGTGAGTTCTTGCTTGTGCCATGAATTAAATTATTTGATACTGCTGTGCTTAAATTTACACCAGGGCTAATAGTAGCAAAGCCAGTAATAGATACATTAGGAGTAAATGCAGAGTCGTAGCTTACAATGGCAGTACGGTTGTTGTTGCTGTACATGCTAACAACCATATGCTTGTTTCCGCTGGTATCGTAAACAGCTTCAACCATGGCTCCACTTTTTCCGTCAACTTTACTAAAGTCCGGACCAACAACTACCCAATCGGTGCCGCTGTATACTTTATATTGATCATTGGTTGTGTCCCACCAGGCATCTCCTGCAACAAGACCCGCAGAAGGAGCAACGCTACCAGCCACTTTGCCAGTAACAGATTTAAATCTAACTCCGTCGTATACTTTTAAAATACCAGGAGTAGTAGATGCATCGTACCATAGTTGACCCTTTAATGGATCAATTGGTGAAACAGAATCTGAAAAATTTTCTAAAAGTCTAACAAAGTTTTCGTTCTGAACTTCACCGTAACTGATGTAGTTTTTACCAATGAACGTTAAGCCACCAACCGATTCAGTTGTGCCATCTAACAATGTTAGCAGTATTTCGCTATTAGTTTTATTAATTGTATATGACATAGCGTATTATCCTATTGAACTTAAATTAGTTAATGTTTGTATACGCACTGTGTAGTCAATTTGAATAAGTCTGTTTAAAGATTTTTGTACAGGGTGGAAAACCACGTGTGTTAACAATTTACCAGTGGTATCTAAGCCGCTGGTTCCATCAGTACTGCGAGCTTTTAATCCTAGCTCGTCAAACACATACTCACCGTCGAGACTTTGACTGTTGTCAAACGCCACCTGATCCGCTGGCTCGCCGTAGTCTAGCAAACAAGTAACTAAAATGTCTGTGTAAACTGTGCCCGGAACGTGACGAATTTCCATTTTGTTACGCAATGGATCTGAGTTGTCGCTACTAGTGTCGTCAACAATTTTAGCGTAAGTTGGATTATACAAGTTACTGTTCTGACTGCTGGTGTTGGATGGAAGATAACTAATAACGCCAGTTGGGTCTACTGTGGTTCCACCGTTACCAAAGTGCATTTCGTACACAAAGCTTCGGCCTTTATTTGCCAAGCAATAAGCAATAGCTTCAGAAATGTTTTCATAGTGAATAGCATTTCGTTTATCTACAAACACCTCTTTGGTTTCTGGGTCAAATATTTTAATATGACCTTGTACATGAACGCCGGATGTTTCGTCCGGACGCTTAACAGGTGTTTCTACGGTATTTTGAGTATTTTCTTGCATTTTAGTATCCATTATTTCTTATTTATCAGGGCGTAAGACTGGGGTTTTCCATCAAGAAATTAGTAACAGCACCAATGCTGGTAAATGTAGCACTGGTGTTCCCAACTGTTGTATTACCTGAGTTCCATGGATTAACCCATGAATCTTTACCAAAGTAGATTTCTTGTGCTTTACTTGAATCTACCACTGCTATGTTTGCTAAGTGTACTGCTGGTGCACCTGTTCCGTCTACTGCTCGACGTATTTGACCTAACGTGTTAGTAGTTGTTAACAGAGACACATTAGAACTAATATTTGCAAATGTTCCACCAGCGTCATAGACGTTACCTTGTGTAACATATACGTTTCCGTTATAGGCAATTTCTGATCCTGCATTGACTACTAAGTTAGCAGTCCAAGATTGAGCAAAGCTGTAGTTCTTGTAGTAGTGTAGCTTTTCACCGTTGATGAACACTACACCCGGGATAATCATCCATGTGCCGGACTCAGACAACTCAAACCCAGGATTAGACAACACAGATGCATCAGTTACATGAACAAAGCTGTCTGTAATTGATAAATTTGAGCTCAGCGTTGTTACGTTAGATCCTGGAATTCTGTAATAGCCAGTGTCATGTAACATTCCGCTGAATATACGCAAGCCCAATGTTGTTCCGCCGGGTACTACATTAGCGTTTGCATCAATTTCTCTTGTGTAAACTTCAAGGTTTAAACTATCAAATACAATGCCCGGTACCAACTCTTCTGGAGCATGACTGCTGTAGGTATCAACGTATGCGCCGCCATCAATGTTAATATCCTCGGCACGAATGCCTAGGTTAGCATCAGTGTAAGTACTTTGGATGTAAGTATCAATTAGTGCCGCATTAGCCGCAAAATCTACGTTTGAGTTAAACTTCAACCCTTGTACTTTAACGCCAGGATATTCAATACCTTTTAACAACTGTGGTAAGTCGGCTGCAACTGATCCAACTGTTGGCTTATAATACGCTGTAATTCTATCAGCGGCATTATCAAAGTAGTCACCTGTTACTTTAACAAAGTTTGTATAATCAAAATAATCAAGGCTAGCAATATTAGCATTTGCTCTCCATGCTATTCCGTCAAAACTCACAATAGCATTGCTGGTGAATGCCACGTTCGGTTGCCATGCAACAACAGATGAACTATATGTAGTTCTGTCAAACTTTAATGTACTGCTGACTTTTCTTGTTTTGCTGTTAATTAAACGTGCATAGGCTTTTGCACCAGAACCTGTGCCATTAATACTAATAGTAGGTGTGCTGGTATACCCAGACCCAGGGTTTGTAACTTCAATGGCCACAATTTCACCTGTTGCAAAGTTAATCTGAGCTTCAGCAGTAGCACCAGTTCCACCGCCACCAGTTATTGTAATATCAGGAGTTGTGATAAACCCTGTGCCTGGCTTGTCAATAGCAATACTGTCAATGCTGTAAGTATAACCGTTTTTCCAGTTACTGTACTTGCTTTGATTTAATCGTACTGAGTCTCCTGCTCGCTCACCGTTTGGACTACGATATGTTTTAGTTGCAGTATCGTAATAGCTAGGTAAGTCAAAGTCAGTTACGTCTCCGTAGTAGAAGTCGTCGCCGCTGTAGTTTAATAGATACTCTCTGATCTGTGTTCTATAAGGCTTAACTTCATTGATATACTCAAGATAGTAACTTTGGTTATCCTTAATGAAACTTGGGAACTGCTCTAGCTTACGTAGCTTGTGTACCACGTTAATAAAGCTGGTCTTGAAGATCCAGTCCACATTCTTTTGTTCAGCAAGTATGTAGTCAATGACAATAAAGAACAACTTGTTAAACTCGCCTTTGAGCTCACCAACAAAAATATCATTCTTAATTGCATTGATGATTTGTCGAATCTCTAAACTTGGAGTTTGGTCATAGCGAATGTTATCGTAGTTGTCTTGGTCATAGCTCATCTTACCTTTAGACAGATTGTAGATAATATCCAATAGTTCAATGGTGCCATTTTCCAATCCAACTAGTGTTAAACTTAAATCGCTGTTTACACTATAAATTTCAAATTGGCCAGTGCTACCGTAGCGAACTTTAATTGTTGTTCCGGCAACTAATTTAATCTTAGCAATATCTTTAAATTCGTTTACTAGATAGTTGATCTTTGTGCTAGGATCGTAGTCGCTAGCATACCAGTTTACTTTTTTCCAATACAAATCTGTTTTATAGCTTTGAATTCGGCTTAGTGTAAATCCAGCCTCTGTTAGAGTGTAAATTGTCCAAAGATTACTGTGTATAGAATCTGCTTCAACTAACACTTTATAACCAACTGGGAAAGAGTTAGTGTCGATGTAAGACAGCTCTTCTGCGGTTGCCGCAACTGCATGCCATTGATCACCGGCAGTATTGTCCGGCAACGGCTCTTCTGCATACATGTTGTTTAGGTTATATAACACAGAGATAGGATGTTTTGCAAATACACCGTTGGCATATCTTACAAAGTTCTCAAGTGCCGCGGCACGATTGGCCACCATAGTTTGTCTTGGGCGAATGCCAATACCCAATCTGTCAACTTCACTTAATGTATTATCTGGAACAACTTGTCCCAGTCTATCCAAGCCTGCTAGACTGTCAATCAGCTTACTAATGATTTTTTCTGGCAACACATTTGTATTGTCGCTGATCAATTCAAATTCACTGTGAATAGTATTGCTGTTTCTAATGTTAGCGTAATCAATGTGCAATACTACATCAGAACTTCGTAGCAGATCCTTAACACCAACTAAACCAATTGCGTTTGATGCCAATACGGTTGCATACGGAATGCCTTGTAGTTGCGGATTTTCGATGATATTTGCAATACTCGAAGTACTGTTACTCTTTCCTTTAGGTGCAGTATTCTTTTTATTCTTTACCCAGAAATAGTACTTGGTTGTAATTACACCCGATGTTGAGTCAACAATAGTTACCACGCTGTAGGCTTCGTTGTCTTGCCAACGCGGTACTCCGTCGCCGCCTTGCTCTTGGTACAAGCTAGGTAATACATCGCTCTCAACCCATTCGTAAACATCAATGCTACTGCCAGGGAATAACGATCCCCAATTTTTTTGTCTGTATGTTAGGCTGTCTTGTTCATACTCAACATAACGTATAGTACTTAAATCCCACCACACTGAACCAACTTGTTGGTTGCCCCAGTAGTAGTTGCCGTTGTAAGTGCTCTGTTGATCGGCCCAACCTGCAACTGTGTTATAGGTTGCTGGATCGAATGTAGTTTTGTAATCAATGTCTTGTTCGGCAACGCCAAGTATTTTGCCCTTAACTGGATCAATATAATCCAAGTTACTGATGATTGTATTTTTAGACTTGTCGTATACAAACAGTCGGTTTACACTATCAATGTCCACCTTAGGCTCTTGCTGTCTAATAATTTTCCAACTTGGTGTATTAGTTACATTCTCAAACAAATGCACAATACCGCCATTGGTTGTATACTCATCGTTTAGAGGAGCTCCGACAATACTAAAAGTTTTTCCAATATCAATTGATGCACCGTAGTTATCAAAGCCGTCAATCTTGGCACTCATTAACTGTTGTGCGTATACAAAGTCGCCCACGTCTGCAACACTTTCAACTGTATTCTTCAATAGTTCGTATTGGTATACTGCACCACTGTTCTTAACTTGGTCTACAAAGAATGTAGAAACTTTGTCAAATGTTGTGGTGTTATCGTCAATTGTTGTTGGCTTAAATGTGCTGGCTTTTTCGCTAGCAACTAATAAAGTTGTTCCAGTTTCGTTGACGGCAACACGTTGACCAAAATTTTCGCCCTTACCAAAGTCAGGATGCTTGATAATTTGTCCAAGTTGATAAGGCTCTAAGCCTAGTTCTGCCAATGACGTATTTCCATAATCTCTAAATGTTAACTTAACAGTAGATGATTTATTGTTGCTGGTGATTGTTAACTTACCGTTAACAGCCATAGCCGACACACCAGGTAAGTTTGCATTGTTAATATCGTTTACCACGTCGGCTACAGTAGATCCTAAGAATTGAATTCTAAATCCGTTAACATAGATTGCATTACCAATTGTCACAGTAGGATTAGAAATCTTACCAACTGCATATCCTGTTATCTTAGCTGGATCAGTGAATCTGTAAACAGCACCGTTCTGGTAATTTGGTTCACTGTACAACGGTGCGCCAACAAATAAGCTAGAACTAGTATGATCAACAGTAACAGTTGTACCAAACTTGCTGTTTTGCACAGGAGTGTCTTGTGTTAGCTTTTGTACAAAGTCAAAGGTTGGCTGAGTTATTGTAACAATTCGTCCTGATTCAGGAGCATCGTTGAAACGTATAGCCGAGTCAATTACTTGATAGTCTTGTCCTAAAATCTGCACTGTGTCGTTTATCATTACCACAGTATCGTCACTTGACGGTTCGTAGGTAATAAATGTATTAATACCTGCTACTGTACGGAAGCTCTGACTTCTTCTGGCATACACATATACTGAGCCAGCTCGTATTTTTCCATCAACTGTTTGTTCAGGGGCACCAATGTATACTTCCGATCCATCGTAGTTTGTAGCTACTGTAGACCCAAACAAATCGCCTGCTTCAGCATCAACAGCATCAATCTTTCTGTTAAAATTATAATAAGGTGTTTGAGAAACTACCAGTGTATCTGCTACAGGAGCCAATGGTGTTACGCCATCACCTGCATAGAACGAAAGAACATTACCAACCACTTTATATTCTAATTCTGGAATATAGCGTTTGTTGTTTGTGCTTATAGTAATACTTGAAGTACCAATTGGAGTAAATGACAAAGTGAATTCAGTGTCAGCACCGTCGACCAACAACTCTTCTCGTTCGATATCTAAATCATTTACTAATCTATATGCATACACACAGTTTTCGCCCGGGCATCCAACATATAACCATTGGTTGTCTTGGCTAATAGCAATTGCTGAACCAAATTTATCATTTGGCTGACCATCTTGATAGTCTACAATAATCTGTCCTGTGAAGCCGCCTGTTGGGCCAACACTAAACACATAGACTACACCTTGATTGCTAAAACTTTCTGGGGCACCAACTGCTACAATGTAGTCGCTTACATCTACTGTTGCGCCAAATCCCTGAATTAGATCATTTTGCGATCTTAGAGTATTGGTTTGAATAAACTCGTTAGAGGAAGTTTTAGTAAAGGTCTTAACTTCGTTCTTGCCTGGGGCACCAACAACAATTAAATCAGTGGTACTACTGATCTTTGAGCTAATACCAAAGTGTAAATTGTTTGCATATTCAGATATCTGAGGTGCAATGTAATCTTTTAAGTCCCATGGACTTGTTTTTTCAAGTACAGCCCACTTACCGTCGCTGTAGTTGTCAATCCATACACGGTCGCCATCAATCCATCCATGGTCCGGAGTTATACCAACAATGTCGGTTGGTTTTTCAACACGAACACTTTCAAGAGTAAAGAATGCCCCGCGGCCACTTACTGTTTGTAAATTCTTAAGAACTTCTTCATTTTTATGCATGAATACACGAACTGTTTTTGTTCCTGTAATCTCAGCAACTTGATAGAATCCGTTGAACTGTGGGTTAAAGTTCTTAAATGCAAATACGTTGCCCACTGCTAAATCGTGTGGGTTACTTAACTCTACTGTCATGAATCCATCAAGGTCGTAGGTTAAACTTACTACCAATAAGTTTGATTCATTAACACGATATACGTCCCATACATCATCAAAGTTACGTGCTACCCATAACTTATATCCTTTGCCTAGATTATTAATAACTGCATCTAGGTCTGCATAGTATGAGAAATAGTATAGTGTACCATCAACGTCATTTAAGTTAACATATCCAGCTGTTAACGAGTCGTTGGCATAGTTACTGTTTTCGTCTCTGTCAAAGAATATGTCTTTTTTGTAGTATTCGGGACGACGATATAAATCTTTATTCTGCACAGTTACAAAACCAGACTCACTGATATTGTCTGTGTTGTCTGCAAAAATTACACCGCTTGGGTCATTGGTATATAAATCTTCGTGTAATACTACTTCAAGGCTTTGGTCACTTTCCAAAGCTCCGTATTCACCTACACGTATAGCCCATTCTTCATAGATATTGATATCGCTGGTGATGTTGTTGAACTGAGCGTTGGTTAAACCAGTAATTGCGTTTACTGTTCCCTTTTGTTTAATGTATCCTTGATAGAACTTGGCTTGGCTAATTTGATCTAGGCTAAAATCACTTAGGTAGCTTCTGTTTCTAAATCCAATTAAGCCGTTACTGTAATCATCAAGGCCGCCATCAACAGGTTGATTGTCAATGTCGTAAATATTTTCAAACTTTTGTGCGTTGTAGGCAAAGTTAGGCAATAGACCTGTTTTAATTGTTAGACGATCAATCATTTGCCAATCGCGACGATCAAACTCTGAAGAAGCAATTACATTAACTAGAGCAGTGTAGTATTGCTCTTTGAAATTAACAATTGCGCCTTTGCGATAGTCAACGCCCGGTTGCCATGTATCAACTGAAGGACTGTTGTACACAAAGCCCGGAGGATTTAAATTTCCTGTCCAGTCAGCAGTTTTGTTTCCAACAATCTTTAATCGATATTGTCTATTTCCTAACTCAGGTTTGTAGATAACATCGTTGAATACTGTGGTGTTGTCAAACAACAATGCATGTTCATACTGCACTACGTCTAGCTCAATTAATCCAATTGTTTGATTGTTAATTGCTGTTAGATTAAACTGATTGCCGTCTCGCACTACGCTAAACTGATTATTTTTAATAATACTGAAATTGTGATCTAGTATTCTAGAACCAAAGCTAGTGTTTTCAACAAAGTCAACTACGCCAGCGTTTGAAATAAACTTAACGCTGTTGTATATAGGACTCAATACAATTAAACTGCCAGCAGTCCAGCCCTGTTGACTCCAGGTTAAAAATTCTTTGGCACTTAACACCCAATCACGCTGTGCCTTTAAGGAATCGTCGGTTTCATCAAAGCGATATCCTAGGCCTGTTAGATAGCGACCATAGCTAACTAAAAAGTCAACTACTTGCTGTCTTGTTTTGAACTCAAATCCATAAGGTATTGTTACTTTTCTACTTTGGTAGTCTTTGTAAATAACTGCCTTTTGGTTTACTGCACTGATAGAATAAGTGTTGTTGTTAGCCAAGCTAGGGATAATAGTAAAGAACGGACTACTTACATCGTATCCGCTGACTGTGTATCCGTTTTCACTGCGTTCAATGATAACCGCACTGTAGGTTGCCTTTTTGACTTGACTTGACTTGTGTAGGTGTACACGATAGTTTTCGTCAGGTATAATAATACTGTTATTGGTACTGGTAGGACTAGACTGTTCAGCAAGAACTTTAATGTACTTTTGATCAGTGTAACCAGCAACCTTGTAAGACAAACGAACATCAATGTTGTCCATTATTTGTCTTACATACTCAGTTCCGCTTATCCCTTTACTGTGTATAAAATCAGTGATCCAGTTAATATAGCCCGAGCATCGTTGGATTTCACCAGACGCTAATGTTTCTCCATTAATACAAACAGTAGTTGGTGTAATTCTTTGTTTGGTATCAGATCTTACCAATTGATCAATTGTGTTGTTTCTGAAATACTCGCTGATGTTAATTAGTGCACCGAAATAAAATGCCGGCTTCAACAAAGCCATTGCTTGTTGTAGTGCATATGGATAATCACTGCTACGTCTCCAAGCAGTTTCAACAGGTCCCTGATCGCCTACTGCAAAACTTGCATTTAACGAACGACTATCAAAGCTGCCTACTGCAAATTTTTCAGGACTAATCAATGCACCATACTCATCTACTGGAACATGGTTCAACAGTTGAGGACGCTTGAATCTATCGTCGATGCCAGCTCTTGGACCAGCATGAATGTATCCGCGACTTAGATCTTCCCACAGTAAAGTGTTTCCGCCAGTATAAGGTGCGGCACCATAACGATCCTGCCACCATGATGGTTCTTCCGAAAAGCCTAGCATTTCCCATGGGTGTGTATGTGGACGATCAGTATCAAACCAGTAGTTGTAGATGGCACGCCATGTACCTGGTAATTGTGCTCCGTTGATGCTGTCTGGTAATTTTTTATAGTTCCAGGTCCAAGCATTGTTTTCAACAAAATAATCATTGTTGGTAAAGTTTACACGGTTTAGACCTGTCCACTTTAAGAAACTCTTTGTAAGTACACGATTAAACTCTTGTAAAGAATATTCTGTTGAACGGAATTTTCCAGGAACAAAATCGTATAGCTCAAGAATATTAGTTTCAAAGTCAATTTTAATATTGTTGTAGATACGCTTTTCTAATTCCAATAATAAATCGTCTCTGTAGTCATTGAAGGCTGGAGTAATACTACCGTCGTGGCCGCGAATAACATTAACAGGCACTTGGTATGTGTCGTCAAGATATATTTCTGGTTGATAGTTCGGATACAATCCAAGTTTACTTGGAGTCTCTGGAATATAGCATCCATCAGTATCTAGAAACTCAACTATAGTCAACGCATCGTCTGCTGATAGTTCAACAGAATCGTTGATAATAACAGCCGCACGGTCTTGTGGGAAATAATAATCTCGGCCTTTAACTAATTGTACATCATTTAGATACACTAATGTTGCACGATTGCTTAATAACTTGTCATTGAATACGCCGCTGATCTCATACTGTTTAATCAATGGATTTATAATAGTATATGAAAGAGTATTTTTATTGTCACCGTATGGTACCATATCGCTATAGTACCAAGGGAAACTCTTGTTTTTAACCAAGTTGATATTTTTTAGGATTGCATCGACGCTGTCCTTGATATTGTTACTGTCAACTTCATCTAACTTGGTTGCTAGTTCTAAAAATTTATTTTTAAATTTAGTATATTCTTTTCCTGCAAAGTTTAAACTTTCAACAAAGTTAATGTTTTTATCATTTAAGAATATGTTAGAGAATATCAGCGGATGCCCGTGTTGCAATAAACTACCGCCAGTGGTTTTGTAATCAATATCTCGTAATTTAGTAAATGTACCATTATAGTCTGTGATTACTTTGGTATTCTGTTTGATAATATCTACGTGGTTACGTAATTGACCCAAGGTCAATGATTCAAAATTTAAGTTTAAAGGATTAAACTCAAGATTATCTGGAGTTTCGTAATATCCAATATTACTAGACGAATTGCTGTAGATTGAAATATCAATCTTGTCGTTAACTGCCAGAGTTTTTAAAATTTCAACAGTTTGCTTAACTCCAACTTTCTTAAGTCTGTACTGTGTACTGTTCAGCAATACGTTGTTTACAAATACTTTAATATAAGGAATAGCATTTTCTGTTTCAGGTAAAACGTCAATTTCAATATAGTTGGTTTCGCCAGTGTGTACTGTACTGATAATTTGATACTGCTTGGTCTTTTCTGCTACCTTAGACCAAACGTTGCGATTCTCAAAACTAGTTAGTCCTTGATACTGACGCAGGAATCCGCTGTTAACCGACACGCTAAGTGTATCTTGTCCAGACAGATACGTAACATCAACACCGTCAAATTTATTGTCAAATTCAATGTCGCCTACGCTGTTGAAATTTTTGTAACTTAACGGAAAACCCAGTACTGTGTCGTTGGTACCTGTGCCTTTTTTGTAGCTAAAAATCTCAGTTCCTTTAAAACTAGAATTTAGATACACACTAGTATCAGAAAAACTGTTACCGTTAGCATCAAACACATCAAACAGTGGTTCTTGATTAATACCAGATTTGGCCTGTCCTTCAACCCAGCTGGTGCCGTTGTACCAGTAACTTGTACCCTTGTTAGTTCCTTGCAACACAATTAAAGTATTGCCTTCAACAATATCGCTGTCGCTGGCTTCAATTAAATGAATTTGTGTTTGTGTTTCTGATAATCCATCAACATCAATAAAT
>JACCDU010381314.1_pt1 | contig 13521 bp, 11 predicted proteins | sample 7446081 | NCBI WGS metagenome assembly JACCDU01 (sample SAMN15323447, study PRJNA562643) | freshwater metagenome | isolation source: river surface water | place: USA:Blue River Watershed | collected 2017-08-17 | reverse complement strand
TGGTACGGCGTGCAAACGCCCGAGCACAAAGCCTTTTACTTGGCCTACCACCGCAAGTACAACGACCACCCCCGCTTGGGCTCGGTCGTGGGCTACAGCATGATTCAAGCCTTGGCTGCAGGCATTGGCAAAGCCAAGAGCACCGACAGCGAAAAGCTGGTCACTGCATTTAGCGGTTTGAAATTCAGCACCCCTTATGGCCCTGTGATGTTCCGCAAGCAAGACAACCAGTCCACCATGGGCGCGTTCTTGGGTCGGACCAAAAACGACAACGGCAAGGGTGTGTTGGTAGACTACCGCTACATCGACGGCGCCTCTGTGCAACCCAGCGATGACGTTGTGAAGAAACTCCGACCAAGCAATTAATCGCCTTTCAAACCACACCACAACGCCCGCCTCTGCGGGCGTTTTAATTTCAAGCCTCACACACCATGGACGTCGCCAGCTACCTTGTGCAAGCCCTCAACGGGTTGGCCGCTGCATCGTCTTTGTTTTTGGTGGCGGCGGGTTTGTCGCTGATCTTCGGCGTGACGCGCATCGTCAACTTTGCGCATGGCTCGTTCTTCATGTTGGGTGTGTATGCGGCTTACTCGCTCGTGTCACACGCTGCGCCTGCTGTGTCAAATGTTTTAAGCGTCGTGATGGGCGATACAGCTAGCCAAACCGCCGCCTACTTTTTGAGCTTGCTTTGCGCCGCGCTTGTCACTGGCGCATTAGGCGCGTTGGTCGAAGTGCTGATGCTGCGCCGCATTTACAAAGCGCCCGAGTTATTTCAGTTACTCGCCACCTTTGCCTTGGTGCTGGTCATCCAAGACGGCACGCTGTGGCTGTGGGGCGCGGAAGATTTGCTGGGGCCGCGCGCACCTGGCCTGAGCGGCGCTGTGGCTATTTTGGGCCGCCGCTTTCCGACGTATGACTTGTTCTTGATTGTCATTGGCCCACTCGTGTTGGCGGTGCTGTGGTGGTGTTTGCAGCGCACACGCTTTGGCGTGTTGGTGCGCGCAGCCACGCAAGACCGCGAGATGCTAGGCGCACTTGGCGTCAACCCCCGCCACTTGTTTACCGCCGTGTTTGCACTCGGCTGCGCATTGGCGGGCTTAGGCGGTGCGCTGCAACTGCCCCGCGAGCCCGCGCACTTGGGCCTAGACATGGCAACCATTGGCGACGCGTTTGTTGTTGTTGTCGTGGGTGGCATGGGCTCGATTCCTGGTGCATTTGTGGCGGCCTTGCTGATTGCCGAAATCAAAGCGTTGTGCATCGCAGTGGGCACGGTTGAACTGTTGGGCGTATCGTTTGCGTTTTCAAAACTCACGCTGGTGGCCGAGTTTTTAGTCATGGCTGCTGTGCTGATGGTTCGTCCTTGGGGCTTGTTGGGCAAGCCACAAAGCGCGCCACGCGCCAGCACCGAACAAGAAGCGCCGTTTGTTTTGGGCGGCGCACGCACGCAGTGGGCGTGGCTGATGGTGGGCGCTGCATTGCTCGCACTACCGCTGTTCACCACTGACTCGCCTTACACCTTGGTGCTGGGCATTGACCTGCTCATTGCGGCAATGTTTGCCGCCAGCTTGCACTTCATCATGGGGCCTGCGGGCATGCATTCGTTTGGCCATGCGGCTTACTTTGGGGTGGGCGCGTATGCGGCTGCGCTGTTGGCGTTGCGCGCAGGTGTGTCTAGCGAAGCGGCTTTGTTGTTGGCCCCACTCGTCAGCGCTTTGGTGGCTGCGCCCATCGCGTGGTTTGCCGTGCGCTTGTCGGGGGTGTACTTAGCCATGCTCACCTTGGCATTCGCACAAATTGTGTGGTCCATCTGCTTTCAATGGGACGACTTCACGGGGGGCAGCAATGGCATCACGGGTGTATGGCCTAGCGCGTGGTTACAAGACAAGGCTGCTTATTACTGGCTCACCCTCGCTTTGGTGGCACTGAGCGTGATGGCGTTGCGCCGTGTGTTGATGTCACCCCTCGGCTACGCGCTGCGCGCCAGCCGCGACTCGGTGGGCCGCGCCGAAGCGATGGGCCTCCACGTGGCACGTGTGCAATGGCTGGGCTTTGTGGTCGCTGCTGGTTTTGCGGGTTTAGCTGGTGCGCTGTTTGCATTTTCAAAAGGCAGCATCTCGCCCGATGTGTTGGGCGTGAGCAAATCGGTTGATGGTTTGGTCATGGTGCTGCTGGGCGGTGTGCACACGCTCGCGGGGCCCTTGGTGGGAGCAGTGACCTTCACCGCACTGCAAGACAGCTTGGCCCGCAGCACAGACTATTGGCGCGCCGTGTTGGGTGTCAGCATGCTGGTGCTGGTGCTGGTGTTTCCGCAAGGCATTGCGGGATCGGTGCAAGCGCTTTGGCAACGTGTGCGAGGCGCATCGGAATGACATTGCTCAACGTTCAACATTTGCACAAAGCCTTCGGCGGCAACCAAGCTGTGAACGATGTGTCATTCAGCTTGCAAGCTGGCGAGCTGTTGGCCCTCATCGGCCCCAATGGCGCCGGCAAATCCACCACCTTCAATTTGGTCAATGGGCAACTCACACCCGACAGCGGCAGTATCACCTTGGATGGTGTGTCGCTGCTGGGCCGTAAGCCGCATGCGCTGTGGCGCATGGGCGTGAGCCGTACGTTTCAAATTGCACAAACCTTTGGCTCGCTCACCGTGGCTGAGAACGTGCAAATGGCGTTGCTGTCATCCGATGGCCAATGGCTCTCGCCATGGCGACGCGCCACCCACTACCGTCGTGCAGATGCGCTGCGGTTGCTCGAACACGTGCAACTAGACACACAAGCCCATCGCCCCTGCCGCGCACTCGCCTACGGCGATGTGAAGCGGCTTGAGCTAGCCATGGCACTGGCGAACGAGCCGCGTTTGCTGCTGATGGACGAGCCCACCGCTGGCATGGCCCCCGACGAGCGCCACGCTTTAATGGCACTCACCCGCAGCTTGGTCACCCAACGCGGGGTGGCCGTGCTTTTTACCGAGCACAGCATGGATGTGGTGTTTGAACACGCCGACCGCGTGCTGGTGATGGCGCGTGGCGCACTCATCGCACAAGGCACGCCCGCACAGGTGCAGGCCAACCCGCAGGTGCAGGCGGTGTATTTTGGTAGCGGCAAAACTTTTGGTGGATCGGTTTCGCCAACAACAGGCGGTCAAGCATGAAGCCATCAACCACACACATTACCTCTAGCGTCAGCACCTCGCTACTCGAAGTGCAGGGCTTGAACGCTTGGTACGGAGCAGCACAAGTGCTGTTCAACGCACAGTTGCATGTGCAACGCGGTGAAGTGGTGGCACTCATTGGCCGCAACGGTGCGGGCAAGTCGAGCACACTCAAAGCCATCATGGGTCTCATGCCGCGCCGCACGGGCAGCGTGGTGTTTGCGGGGCATGACATCTCGAATGCGGAGCCTTATCAAGCAGCACGCTTGGGGCTAGGCTATGTACCCGAAGACCGCAGGATTTTCACGGACCTCACCGTGCTGGAAAACTTGCAACTTGGTGTGCAGACTGCGCGTCACATAGCGAATGACACAGCGGCACCGCAATGGTCACTCGAAAAAATCTTTGCGCTGTTCCCTAACTTGGCCGGCATGCAACAACGCCCCGCCAGCCACATGAGTGGTGGTGAACAGCAAATGCTCACCGTGGCACGCACCCTCATGGGCAACCCGCTGATGGTGTTGCTGGATGAACCCTCCGAGGGCGTGGCCCCCGTCATCGTCGAGCAAATGGGTGAGATGATTTTGGCGCTCAAGCGCCAAGGTGTGAGCGTGTTGCTGTCCGAACAAAACACGTACTTTGCACAGTGGGTAAGTGACCGCAGCTACACCCTAGATCGCGGCCAACTCGCCACAGCTCAAGCGACCGTCGCCACACCCCAATAGTTGTAGCCCAAGGTTTTGGGCCAAGCGACATACGCTTCGCCGCCCGAGGTTTGAAACCCTGCGTCTTTTAACAATTCAGGCACGTCACGCGTCAAGTGGCAACCGCCCGCCAATTTGCGCCAATACGGCTCGATACGAAATTGCCAGCGAGCCACTGACGCATCGGGTGCCAAGCCGTGCTCGGCAAACAACAATCGGCCATTCGGTTTGAGCACGCGACGCATTTCGCGTAGCGCAGCAAATGGATCATCGATCGAACAAAGCGTGTAAGTACAGACCACGCAGTCAAACGAAGCTGATTCCAATGGCAACGCCTCAGCCGACAAGTGCACCAAGGTCACCGGCAAGCCAGCGCGTTCGCTGCGTTTTTGCGCCAGCGCATGCATGTGCTCTGCGGGGTCAACGCCGACCAAGGATTGCACTTTAGTTGGGTCATAAAACGGTAAATTTAAACCCGTGCCAATCCCCACTTCTAGGACACGCCCTGAAGCCGTAGGAACCACGTTGCGGCGCTGACTTTGAATGACAGGCAAGCCGCATGCAAAATCCAAAAGGTAAGGCAACACATGCTGGTCATACCAGCTGCGTGCTGTGGGCTTAGGTGTGGTCATGTCAATGCATCAAAGCCGTTGCGGCCCAGCTTTGCCATGCTTGACCACATAGCTCGCTTGCGTTTTGAAACCCGCCTCGCTGCCCGCCGGAAACTTGGTCGTTCTAAAGTCGCAACGCACGTCATTGGGCGTGACTGTGATGAGGCTATAGCCGCGCTCGTCGGAGCGGTAGTGCAACAAGTCGGCATTGCTGTCACGAATCACGGCTGACGGCTTATCGCCCAACCCGCGCGAAGTGATGGAGTGGGTGACAAACTCACTCGCCACGATGGACGATTGCGCGTTGTTGGGGTCTAGGCGCAAATTAGCCGCCACGTTGCAATGCACATCGCCGCCGAGGGTGACGACGTTTTTCAGTTTGGCATCGACCACGGTTTGTAGCAGTCGCTTGCGCGCTTCTGGATACCCGTCCCACGCATCGTTCCAATAGCTGCGCCCAACAGGCGCAGGCACACTGGTAGAACTGATTTGCGTGGCCTGCGCCACCAGCTTCCATTGGCCTTTGGATTGACTCAGACCGTCACTCAACCAACGCTCTTGCGTTTGACCCAACATGCTGCGCCTTGGGTCACTCAGCTCATCGCACTGCACCACCATGCGCCCCCCGCCGCGCACGGGATCGCGGCAGGCTTGTGCGCTGCGATATTGACGACAGTCGAGCGTCCAGACATCCGCCAATTTGCCCCAGCTGAGTTGGTCATACAAGCGCATATTCGCAGGGTTGTTGGCATCGGGGCCAAGTAGCAAAGGCTGGTGCTCAAAGTACGCTTGGTATGCCGCCGCACGACGCTGTAGCACTTGCCCTGGGTCGGTGTACTTGCGGTCTTGGTCGTTGGCGTAGTCGTTGACCACCTCGTGGTCGTCCCACATCATCACCCACGGGTGCGCGGCGTGTGCGGCTTGCAGCATGGGGTCGCGCTTGTATTGCTCGTAGCGCTCGCGGTATTGCGACAATGTTTTGGGCTCTTCGCCGCTGTGTTTGCGTAGGGCGTATTGCGGGTTGCTGCTTTCGTAGATGTAGTCACCCATGAACAGCACAAAGTCGAGCTGCTGTTTGGCAATCTCGGCGTGCGCGATGTATTGACCTTGCTCGTAGTGTTGGCACGACGTCAGCGCGATCCGCAATTCCTGCACATCCGCATTCAGCGCAGGCGCGGTGCGTGTGTGGCCCACGGTGCTCAGGGCATCGCCTTGGGTGAAGCGGTACCAATAGTCGGTACTGGGTTGCAGGTTATGCAAATGCAGATGCACGCTGTGTCCGCGTGCCTCGTCGGTGACGACTTCGGTTTTTTGCACGCGGTGTTTGAGCACCGCATCGGCAAACACCTCCACCTTCACACGCAAAGCGTCGGTGCCTGCTGCGCGGTCTTCGTCGCTGAACAACAAGCGCGTCCACAACACCACCGAATCAGCACGAGGTCGACCACTTGCCACCCCTAATGCAAATGGGTTGCTGCGCCATGCACGCGGTTTGTCTGCTGGAGCAGCGACAGCGCTGAGCCACGGGGTCAGCGCCAAAGCGATGGCGCTGCGTTGCAGGTGTTGGTTGAATTCGCGTCGTTTCATGTCAAATATCGATCCGCCAATTGGCTGTCAGGCGGTCAACGATCAAGTCTCGCTGCGCTTCATGCGTTCACTTTTCCAATACACGTCATCGCCACCGTTCATACGGTTGAGGACGCGGGCCAAGACGAACATCAGGTCGCTCAAGCGATTGAGGTATTGGCGAGGGGCTTCGCCTATGGGCTCTTCATTCCCCAAAGCCACCACCGCACGTTCAGCACGGCGTGCAACGGTTCGGCACACATGCGAAAGCGCCGCGCCACGAGTGCCGGCGGGCAAGATGAACTCCGCCAGCTTAGGCAGTTTGGCGTTATAGGTTTCGAGCGCCTCATCCAACGCTTGGACGGCTTCATCTTTGAGCAGCTCGAACCCAGGAATGGACAGCTCGCCCCCCAGGTTGAACAACTGATGCTGGATTTCCACCAACACATCGCGCACGTCTTGCGGCATGTCTTCACACAAAAGAACGCCAATGTTGGAGTTAAGTTCATCGACCTCGCCCATGGCATGCACGCGCAGGCTATTTTTAGAGACGCGTTGGTTGTTGCCCAAGCCAGTGGTGCCCGCGTCGCCTGTGCGCGTGGCGATTTGTGAAAGTCGGTTGCCCATGTGCGTTTGCCTCGTCTTGATGGTGTCTGCTTATTGTGCCTGTCACAAGAAGGGCTATCACGGGGCACGCGACCAAGGCTTCTTCTTAAAATCACTCATTGCTTAGGAGATTTGTATGAACGCCCCCACCCTCACCCCACACCTCACGCCCGTTGTGGCGCAACGCGAGGTGCCCGCCGAAATGATTGCGGCGCTGCAAGCGCGGTTTGGGGCAAATTGTTCAACGGCTTTGGTGGTGCGCGAGCAGCATGGGCGCGATGAATCGCCTTTCACGCATGTGCCGCCGCCCGCCGCCGTGGTGTTTGCCGAGTGCACGCAGGATGTGGCCGATGCGGTGAAGCTAGCAGCGCAATACAAGGTGCCTGTCATCCCATTTGGTGTGGGCTCGTCTTTAGAGGGCCACTTGCTGGCGGTGCAAGGCGGTATCAGCCTAGATGTGAGCCGCATGAACAAGGTGCTGAGCATCAACGCCGAAGACCTGACGGTGACGGTGCAGCCCGGCGTGACGCGCAAGCAACTGAACGAAGAGATCAAAAGCACAGGCTTGTTCTTCCCCATCGATCCCGGTGCCGATGCCTCGATTGGCGGCATGTGCGCCACGCGTGCGAGTGGCACGAATGCGGTGCGCTACGGCACGATGCGCGAGAACGTGTTGACACTAGAGGTGGTGACGGCCAGTGGCGAGGTGATTCGCACGGGCACACGCGCCAAAAAATCAGCAGCAGGCTACGACCTGACGCGCTTGTTTGTGGGCAGCGAGGGCACGCTGGGTGTGATGACCGAAATCACGCTGCGCATTTACCCGCTGCCCGAGGCGGTGTCGGCAGCGGTGTGTTCGTTCCCCAGCATTGAGGCGGCGGTGCACACGACGATTGCCACCATTCAAATGGGGGTGCCGATTGCGCGTGTGGAGTTGTTAGATGGCGGGTCGGTGAAGATCGTGAATCAATATGCCAAGTTGAATTTGGCCGAGACGCCGATGTTGTTGATGGAGTTTCACGGCTCGCCCGCTGGCGTGAAAGAGCAAGCTGAGACCGTGCAAGAAATTGCCGCCGAAAACGGCGGTGTGGCGTTTGAATGGGCCACCACACCTGAAGAGCGCACGCGCTTGTGGACCGCGCGACACAACGCCTACTTTGCAGCCATTCAAAGCCGTCCAGGCTGCCGTGCGGTGACCACAGACACCTGTGTGCCGATCAGCCGATTGGCGGATGCGATGTTGGATTCGATTGCCGAAGCAGATGCATCTGGTCTGCCCTACTTCTTGGTGGGCCATGTGGGCGATGGCAATTTCCACGTGGGATATTTGATCGACCCCAACAACGCGCAAGAGCACGCACTGGCTGAAGACCTCAACCACAAACTGGTGGCGCGGGCGCTGAGCTTAGGCGGCACTTGCACGGGCGAGCACGGCATTGGGTTGCACAAGATGGATTTCTTGCGTGCTGAAACAGGCGAAGGTGCGGTGGACTTGATGCGCACCATCAAGCGGGCGCTGGACCCGCACAACATCATGAACCCCGGGAAGATCTTTTCTCTATAAGCATTTCTTCAACCCGTGCGCAGACCTTGGCTGCGTCAAATGGTTTGAGCACAACCGAGCTGACGCCGGCTGACGCAAAACGATCGAGATCAAACGGGTTCACGTTGGCAGTGAGGCCCAACACGGGTGTGTCGCGCATGGGTTGGCCAAAGGTCAAGCGAAGCGCCTGGGTGGCTTCGATGCCGTCCATCTCGGGCATGACCATGTCCATCAAGATCACATCAAAGTCTTGTTGGCGCAACGCCTCAAGCGCTTTGAGGCCGTTGTCAGCTTCCACCAGTTCGCAATTTGTCCAACGATTTTTAAGAATTTGTCGTGCGAGTAACCGGTTGATGGGGTGGTCGTCGACCACCAAAAAACGCGGCGCGGTATCGATCGAAACGGCAGGCGCTTTGGCTTGCGGCGTTTCGATTTGCGGAGCGTCAACCTCAATCAGGGGCAAGGTGAACCAGAACATCGAGCCTTTGCCCGGCGCACTTTCAAACCCAATGTGTCCGCCCATCAGCTCGACCAAACGCTGGGTGATGGATAGGCCCAAACCATTGCCGCCGTAGCGTGACTGGATGTCATCTTCGGCTTGGACAAAGCGCTGGAAAATTTTGGGTTGTTGGTTCTCGGGAATGCCAATGCCACTGTCGCGCACCGAAAAGTGCACGCACAGCGGTTGCATGCGCACGCTGAGGGTGACGTGGCCTTGATGCGTGAACTTGATGGCGTTGCCAAGCAGATTGACCAAAATTTGCATAAGCCGGTGGCGGTCTGCACGCACCCAACGCGGAACCTGATCGTCAATGGTGCAGGTGTATTGCAGGTGCATGCTTTCCACGCGCTGTGCAAACAAATCGAAGGCCGTGCGCACGGTTTCACGCAAAGCAAAGGTTTCGGCTTGCACGCTGATCTTGCCAGCTTGCAGCTGCGAGTAGTCGAGCACGTCGTTGATGACGGTGAGCAAATGGTCTGCCGACTGGCGGGTGTGATTCAAAATTTTGCTGGCTTGCGGGTTGTCAGAGACTTGGGCAAGCAGCATGTTGTTGAAACCCAAAATGGCGTTCATGGGGGTACGCAGTTCGTGGCTGACCGTGGCAATGAATTGCTCACGCAACGCCGAGGTGCGCAACAGTTCTTTGCGTTTTTCTTCTAGCTGCTGGTTGCGCAACAGGCTGGCGTTGTAGGTTTCGCGAAAGAGGTTGTCGTACAAAAACGGCACGGTGATCATGATGAACGTGGACACCGTGTAAGAGACAAACGAGGACAGAACCTGAGCGACACCTAGGACGGGGTTGTCGGGCCACCAAGCGTTCCAAGTGATGTAGGCCATGAACAACTCGGCCAAAAACACAATGCCCAACCACGCAAAGCCCGCACGCCTGCCACCGGCATAAAACCCCACCAGCGGAATGACGGCGAGCCACGCCATGCGAGGCGAGAAAACGCCACCCGACATCCAGGAGGTGTAGATGATTTCGAATAAGGCCCCCGATAACCCTAAATTGATCGAGAGTTGCACGGGCAAGCCCTTGATGTAGAGGGTTTGCAACACGAACAAATAAATGGCCAATGCCAAGGGCTCCGGCATGCCGTTGGGATAGGGCGTGATGAAGGTCAGAAGGACCAAGACCACAATCAACAGCCAAACGATGACGAACAAGTAGGGCAAAGAGCCGTCCCTGAAGCGCACGGGCAAATGTGGGATAACCCACGCACTGAATCGTGTCAGGGTACTTTGGCTCATACCAGCCCCCGCTGTGCATGTGCCGCTAACACGGTGGAAATTTTGGCGATGAGTTGCTGCTCGTCGAGTGGTTTGTGCAGCACATCGTCCATGCCCGATGCCAAGCAGCGGTCGTGGTCCACAGGGTTGGCGCTGGCGGTGAGCGCCAAAATGGGCATGCGGTTCACGGGCGCAGAAAAGCTGCTGCGAATGGTTTGGGTGGCTTGTAGACCATCCATGTCGGGCATGACCATGTCCATGAGCACCAAGTCAAAGACCTGTGTGCGCAAGAAGTCAAGGGCCATGGCGCCGCTACCCGCCTCAACGACGCTGGCTTTAGGAAAGCATTTTTTAAGCAGCATGCGCGCGACCAGCAAGTTGACGGTGTTGTCATCAACTAACAAAATTTGAATCGGAGTTTCGGCCAAGACGCGCGCCATTTCTGCGGCCGCTTTGGCGTCTTGCACGGCCACGCTGCGCATGGGCAAGACAAACCAAAAGCGCGAGCCCTTGCCCTGCGCACTGCTCACACCAATGGTGCCGCCTTGCAGGGTGACAAGGCGCTCACAAATGGAAAGCCCAAGGCCTGTGCCACCGTATTGGCGGTTGGTTTGAACGTCTGCGTGCTCGAAGCCGTTGAAGATTTGTTTTTGACGGTCGGGTGCAATGCCAATGCCCGAGTCTTGCACTTCAAACAAAACACCAGCACCTACGGCTTGTGCGCGCACATGGATGCTGCCTGAGGCTGTGAATTTGAAGGCGTTGTCGAGCAAGTGTGTCAACACTTGCACCAAGCGTCGACGATCTCCGTGCACCCACATGTTGTGCAGCGAGCTGGCTTCTAAATTCAGGGTGATGCCTTTGGCTTGTGCTTTGTCTTGGTAGCCCATGAGCACCGCACCTAGCGTTTCACGCAAGGCAAACTCATCGTCTTGCAGCGTGAGTCGGCCCGCTTGGAGTTGCGAGAAGTCCAAGATGTCGTTGACCACTTGCAACAGCTGTTCGGTGGAGCGTCGAATGTGATCGACCACCTGCGCGTCTTCAGGGCGAGAGGCCAGCTCGTTGCGCAAGATGCCATTGAGGCCAAGGATGGCATTCATGGGGGTGCGCAATTCGTGGCCAACAGAGGCAATGAACTCGTCTTTGTGCGCTTGTGCACGCAGGAGCTCTTGGTGAATTTTTTCTAATTCAGCGTTGCTTTGTTCCATGTCTTCGACTTGCCGATGGTGCATGCGCTCAGACACAAAGACCACGAACAAAGCGAGCGAGATGACGAAAAGTTTGTTGCCGAGAGTCCAAAGCATGACCTCGTTGGTCATGTTGATGTCGCTGTTGATGAGGCCGTATTTGCTAATGAGAAAGAGCAGCAAGTTGGCCATGAACACGGCGGCAACCCAGATGAGGGCGCGCGTGCGCTCAAGCAACAAGATAGCGGGAAGCACCAACACCGTCATCCAAACCATAACTGGGGAGTTGATGCCCCCAGTCAATGCCGCCAAATATGAAATGAAAAGAATGGACCACAAGAAGGTGGCATTGGCGACCCACCCATAAGACGCACCTAAAAACAACAACGCCAACAGCCCCCAATATCCAGCAGTGCCAATGAGGTTGGCGGTGTGGTCATAGTCAGGGTGGTAGACGAAATAAAAAATCAAGGAGCACAAGCCCGCCAAAAAGAGCTTGTGCGTCAACATGCTGCGACGACGTTCGAGCGGAGAGCCTTCGAAAAAGCTCTTTGGCACAAACACGTTTTGCAGCAAGTTCAGCATCGGTTTTTAGGATTGCCGCAGCTTGTCAATGAGTCCATTGAGTTCGTCGATAGAGCCAAACTGAATGGCCAGCTCGCCCAACTCCTCCACTCTGCCATGTCGTTTGACGCGTTTTTTAACGCGCACTTCCACTTGCGCCGTGAGCAAGTCTGAGAGTTCTTCTTCAATGCGTTTGATGTCGCGCGACTTTTCGCTCTTGGGTTTTTGCGGCACGAGGTTGAATTCGGCGCTGAGTTTTTTGACCAAGCTTTCGGCTTCGCGCACCGACATTTTCTTGGCGCTGATCTGGTTAGCCGCGGTGATTTGCGTGCCACGGTCAAGCGCCAACAAGGCGCGGGCGTGGCCCATGTCGATATCACCGGCCATGAGCATGGACTGCACGGGCTCAGCCAAATTGAGCAGGCGCAGCAAATTGCTGGCGGCGCTGCGTGAGCGGCCCACCGCTTGCGCGGCCAGCTCGTGCGTGAGGCCAAATTCTTTGATGAGTCGCTGCAGGCCTTGGGCTTCTTCGAGCGGATTGAGGTCTTCGCGCTGGATGTTTTCAATCAGCGCCATGGCGGCGGCGGCTTCGTTGGGCACGTTGCGCACTAGCACGGGCACGGTGTCGAGGCCGGCTAGTTTGGCGGCACGGCTGCGGCGTTCACCGGCAATGATTTCGTATTTGCCAGCGTTGGGGCCGTCGGTGAGTTGACGCACAAGAATGGGCTGCATGATGCCTTGGGCTTTGATGCTTTCGGCCAGTTCATACAAAGCGCCCTCATCCATGCGCGTGCGCGGCTGGTACATGCCTGGCACCATTTGCGTCAACGGCAAGGTGCTGGGCAGGCCCTCGGCAGCAGCGGTTTGTGCAGCAACGCTGTCGTCGACTTTGGGGCCGAGCAAAGCTTCTAGACCGCGGCCTAAGCCTTTGGTTTTTTTAGTGCCCATGCGGTTCTTCTTTCAGTAAACCTTGTAACAGGGCAAAGCCTTCGGGCCAATCGTCCAAGCGTGACTCGGCGTTGATGTGGCCGCTCATGCCACAGTCGACCAAGCGTGAGCCCCACGCATGGGCCATCACACTGGCACGCATGAGGGTGCAATAAGGGTCGTTGCGGCTGACGGCCATGACGCTTTGAAACGGCAAGCGCGCATGCACGATGGGGCTCCAACTGTGCAGCATGTGCTGCATTTCGGGGCGCTCGACATCGGCAGGCGCCACCAGCAAAGCGCCTCTGACTTTGTGCGAATTCAAAGAGTGCGCGGCCCACGCCGCCACCAACACGCAGCCCAAGCTGTGGGCCACCAAAATCGCGTTGGGATTGGCCAACACGGCTTCCTCGAGCTGCATCATCCAGTCGCCACGCAATGGGAAATCCCAGCTGTGTTGCTCGACCCGGGTGTAGCCGTGTGTGCGCTGCCACAGGCTTTGCCAATGGTCAGGGCCGCTGTTGTGCCAGCCGGGGAGGATGAGGACGGACGCCGTCATGCGTGCGGTATGAGCGATGATCGTAGGCTGGCTTAAAGCGTTTTGACGCGCTCTACCATTTCTTGGGCAAAGTCCACAAAGGCGTGGCTGCCTTTGGCTGAGGGGTCAAACACCACACCAGGCAAACCGTAGCTGGGCGCTTCGGCCAAACGCACGTTGCGGGGAATGACTGCGCTGAACACCTTGTCGCCAAAGTGGTCTTTGAGTTGCTCGCTCACCTGCTGTTGCAAGGTGATGCGGGGGTCAAACATGACGCGCAAAAGGCCAATGATTTTGAGGTCGCGGTTGAGGTTGGCGTGCACTTGCTTGATGGTGTTGACCAAATCCGTCAGCCCTTCCAACGCAAAGTATTCGCACTGCATGGGCACGAT
>JACCDU010412778.1_pt1 | contig 13524 bp, 11 predicted proteins | sample 7446081 | NCBI WGS metagenome assembly JACCDU01 (sample SAMN15323447, study PRJNA562643) | freshwater metagenome | isolation source: river surface water | place: USA:Blue River Watershed | collected 2017-08-17 | reverse complement strand
GGACGGTCCTTGAACTTGGACTTGATCCAGTACTCCACGGCTTTGACATCGTGGTTGGTGACCTTCTCGAACTCTTTGATGGCCACAGCATCGGCTTCGGAAAAGTTCTTCACCAAAGCCGTCAGATAGCTGCGTGCACCTGGGGTCAGCGGCTTGAACTCGTCAAAACCGGCATCGGACAAGGCGATGAACCAGGCAATTTCCACCTGGACGCGGCGGTGCATATAACCTTGCTCGCTCATCAGGGGGCGCAGGGCATTGAGTTTGCTGGCGTAACGGCCATCCAGCGGCGAAAGGGCGGCAATAGGGGAGAAATTCATGCCCCGATTGTAGTTGGCGAGGCTTTCACGAGCCTGTTCAACAGCCGCTCTGCGCAAGTCACGCGTTTTCATGTCTGCTTCACCTAAAATCGACAACCTCTTCTCTCGACTCCTGGACACATGAAACTCATCGGCTCCGTCACCAGCCCTTATGTGCGCAAAGTGCGCATCGTCATGGCTGAGAAAAAACTGGACTACCAGTTCATCAGCGAAGACGTCTGGTCGGATCACACACGGATCCACGAGTCCAACCCCTTGGGCAAGGTGCCCTGTCTGATCATGGAAGGCGGCGAAGCCGTGTTCGATTCACGCGTGATCGTGGAATATCTGGACACCTTGTCGCCTGTGGGCAAGCTGATTCCGGCTGCTGGCCGGGAGCGGGCCGAAGTCAAAACCTGGGAAGCCCTGGCCGATGGGCTGCTGGACGCCGCCTTGCTGGCCCGCATGGAGGCCGTCTGGACTGGCCGCGAGGACAGCCAACGCAGCCAGGCCTGGATTGACCGTCAGCTGGACAAAATCCAGCACGCCTTGCGCGCGATGAGTCAGGGTTTGGGCGAAAAGGCTTTTTGCTCAGGCATTCACATGAGCTTGTCCGACATTGCCGTGGCTTGCGCGGTGGGCTATCTGGACTTCCGCTTCCCGCAAATCGATTGGCGCACGCCTTACCCAAACCTGCACAGGCTCTACGACAAGATGGCGCAGCGCCAAAGCTTCATCGACAGCCACCCGGCTTGATGCACCTGTCTGTCGCAGCTCAGGCTGCGACGATGGTTCATCCCCGCGTGGCAACACCTCAACGCCCAAGCGCAGGCGCTGACGGATCACTTCAGGTGTTGGCCCGCTTTTTTAGCCAACGCATCACACTGCCCAGCAGGGGCAGCTTTTCGTACAGCTCTTCGGCCGCGTCCCAATAGTCGCGGTGCAGGGTCACCAGGCCCTGTTCATTGAACACGATGTGGCTGCCACCACGCACCACTTGCAAGGTCTGCGTGTCAAAGCGCTTGAAGCGAAAGCGGAACTCCCAGGTCAAAAAGGCCTGCGCCCCATCGACCAACTGGCCAGTGATGACGAAATGCGGCCCATCCAGCGCCTCGTACATGTGCTGAAAAATCCGTTCGATTTTGGCGAGTCCTTGCACCTCGTTGAACGGATCTTTGAAACGCGCCTGTGTGTCATAAAGACGCGGCAATTGCGCGACGCTCTCCGGGGTCAGCTTTTCAAAAAAATCGGCCAGCTGGGCCGCGGCAAGACGGGTGTCCATGTTCAAAGTCCTGTGAAACGCCGCACCAGCGGGAAATACCAACGGTAAGGCAGGATCCGCAAGAGCTTGAGCCAAAGCGTGAAGCGCTTGGGAAAGTGGATGTCGAAAGCACCGCGTGCCCAACCCTTGAGCATGGCCCGGGCCGCTTGTTCGGGGCTGATCAGGGCCGGCATGGTGAACTCGTTTTGTGCGGTCAAAGGTGTGTCCACAAAGCCCGGGTTGACCACGCTCACGCCAATGCCCGCGTCTTGCAAGTCCAAATACAGTGTTTCGGCCAGGTGGGTCAAAGCCGCCTTGGTGGGGCCATAGGCCAGGCCATTGGGCAAACCACGCCAGCCCGCCACGCTGCTGAGCAAACTGATGTGCCCGCGCCCTTGCGCCAGCATGCCGGGCAGCACCGCGTCCAGCACCTGCAATGCGCCTTGGTAATTGACCTGTTCATGCTGCAACAACTGCTGCAAATCCATGGCCGTGGCACGTTGGGCCTTGTAATGGCCCGCCGCATAAACCAGCATGTCGATGGGGCCTTGGGCCAGTATGTTTTGCGCTGTGGCCAGCACGTCGGCGGGCACCGTCACATCCAGCGGCTGCCATTGCACGCCCGCATCCTGCGCGGCCCAGTCCAACACCCCTTGCGGTTTGCGCGCCGAAATGATCACCACCGCGCCTGCTTGGCGCATCTGCTGTGCACAAGCCAAACCAATACCAGTGGAAGCGCCCACCAACCAAACGCGCCGGCCAACCCAATCGGTGATGGGAGGGTTCAATGCTTTCATTTCGGCAATCCCAAAGGCGTGCGACGGGTGAAGGACAAAGTGACTTCGCCCAAGCGGATGCCCCATTTACTCATGGTCGCCTTGTTGAGCATCACGCGATCGTCCATCAGGTACATCCAGTCGTCAAAGTCCACGTGCCAAACACGACCATCGACCGGCAAGGCCAGGGTGTAGCCCCAGCGAAAAGCATTGCCACTGACCTGACCTCGCGCCTGGCCCACCACGTCCTCGGCCATGCCGGTGTAAGCACCGTTCGGTCCTGCACGCAGTTTCCAGATGCGGCGCTGGCGCGTGCCGTCCGAATACACAAAGGCCTCATCGAGCACGCCTTCATCACCTTGCCAGCTGCAATCCATCTCGACCGTGAAACGCTTGACGACTTGCCCACTTCGATCAGTGAACACACCCCAGGCATCGACTTTGCCGTTGAAATAACTGCGCAAGTCGAGTACAGGTTTTTCTTGCGCATACTGCTGGACCTGCGGCGATGCACAGCCCCCCACAAAGGGCAGGCTTGCGGTCAAGGGGAGTGCGGCCATGCGCTGCAAAGCGCGGCGACGGTGATCGAATGCAGTCATGAAGTGCCTTTCATCGCATCAGCTTGCCAGGTCTGAAACCACTCACGGTGCCAAGCCTTGCAACAGCTGCAAACGCATCTTGGGCTCGGACGTGCGTTCGTCAAGCCAAATGCCAAAAAACAAACGGGCAAATGCCGGGTCCTGCACCCAGCCCAAACGCTGACCGTTGAGCCAAAACTCCACCCCTTTGCCCGGCCAGTTCAATCCGGTGATGCGGTCATGTGTATCGACATTGGGAAACAGCTGTCGCATGGCTTGGTGCCAACTTTTTTCCTGAATCTCGGAGAAAACGCCCACACGGCGCATCTCTTCAATGGACCGGCTGGCAATGGCGGCACCATCGAGCTTGCGCAAATACTTCAACTCCAACGCAAACGGCTGCTGCTCAAACCGCGCAGCCTCAAAACCGGGCAAAGTCCACAAGCGGGCGTCATACACATCAAAGCCCCACACACGCAATCGTGAAAATGCCGTCGGTCGGGCGCCCTGGAGTGCGGTCATCTCAGGCGCAGCCGTTGCCGCAATATTGGCCCATGCAGATGGCGTCGTCGCCGCGCCCACGACTGCACAAAACACCAGCAGGATCGACGAACGAATCGATGCCCACATGGCCTGCTCAAACGGGTTTGCGCAATGTGAACTGAATCACATCGATGTTGGCTTCGTCAAAAGCCGCTTCGCAATAGGCCAGGTAAAACGCCCACAGGCGGATGAAGCGGTCATCGAACTTCAGGGCCTTGACCTGGTCCAGCTGCGCCATGAAGCTGTCGCGCCAGCGGCGCAAAGTCTCGGCGTAGTCAGGGCCGAAGTTCAATTCGTCCACCACCTCCAGCCCAGCAGCCCGTGCTTGTTTGCGGAACTCGGTTGGGCTGGGCAAGCAGCCACCGGGAAAAATGTACTGCTGAATGAAATCGGTGGACTTCACGTAGCGATCGAACAAGGCATCATCGATCGTGATGCTCTGGATGCAAGCATGACCACCGGGCTTGAGCAAGCGGCTCACGGTCTGGAAATAAGTGGGCCAATAGGACTGGCCCACCGCCTCGATCATCTCGATCGAGCAGATCGCATCGAAAGGCGCATCGCTGATGTCGCGGTAATCCTGCAAGCGCAAGTCGGCCTGCGCGGCCACGCCCAAACGGCTCATGCGGGCCTGGGCATAGGCCAACTGCTCGGTGGACAAGGTCACGCCGGTGATGTGTGCGCCCAACTCGACTGTGGCCGCCTCGGCCAAGGCCCCCCAGCCGCAACCGATCTCCAGCACGCGGTCGCCAGCCTTGACGCCGGTCATGCGCAAGGCGCGGCGCACTTTGGCTTTTTGGGCCTCGGCCATGTCCTGGGTCGTGTCGCCCCCAAACAAGGCCGACGAGTAATTCATCGTGCCATCCAGCCAGACTTGATAAAACGCATTGCCCAGGTCGTAATGCGCATGGATGTTTTTGCGGCTGTTGGTTTTGTTGTTGCGATTGAGCCAATGCTTGACCTGGTAAGCCAGGCGACCCAGCCAGTGACCGTAAATCGCGCTTTCGATCTCACGGCGGTTGGCGATGAACAAGCGCAGCAAATCGGCCAGCGAGGGGGTGGTCCAGTCGCCGTCCATGTAGGCCTCGGCAAAGCCGATGTCACCTGACTTGAGCACGGCAGCGCACACCTCCCAGCGGCGAAGGTGCAGCGTGGCAAAAGGGGCCTGGTGGTTGCCAAACACATGTTGAACACCGTCAGGGTCGTGCAGGGTGAGGGTGCCGACCTTCAGTTGTTCCAGCAATGCCATCACCCGCCGAGCCGCCAAAGGCAAACGGGGTCTGCCCAGGGCCACGGGGGGCATTGCGCCAGTCAAAGTGGAGGCCATCGAGTCGGTGTCGTTTTTCATCGGGTCACAAACAATGAAGGGGGCGCGGGCTTGCGCCAAAAGGGAACTTTCTTGAGCCAGAGCAGCAAGGCATGCCAATGGATGCGGGCCACCACGCCCAGCGTGAGCAAGGGAAAGCGCCACATCACACGGCGCAGGGCCGCCGCCGTGGCAGGCTCCAGGGTGCCGCTCCAGCTGGTGTCAATCAGCGGGCCATCGGCGTCGGCGTGCTCCACGCGGGCCACCAGTTGCTCACGGCCATCGCGCCGGGTGCGCATGAAGCGGAAACGGTATTCACCCTGTACATCGCAAAAGGGCGACACATGAAACACCTTGTCCGCCCTGAGCGTGTGGCCGTACTGGGGCGCGGGCAAGAGGTAGCAATGGCGCTCGCCGAAGGTATTGTTGACTTCGGCCACGATGGCGGCCAGGGAACCGTCACTGCGGTGCGCGTACCAAAAACTCACCGGCTTGAAGGCATGACCCAACACACGGGGAAAGGTCTGGAGCCAGACTTCGCCTTGCGCATCCAGGATGCCCTCCTGCCGCAGCAATTCGTCCATCCAGGCCAGCGCCCCGCCTTGTGAGGCCGGGCGACCATCGCCATGGTCCACGTCATGAAAGGCAAACCAGGCTCGGCGGTTGATGGCCAGATCGGCTGCGCCAGCTTGCGCCTGCAAGCGGCGCATGGGCAACATCAAAAACGCGGTGGGGTACACAAAGGCGTGACATGTCGGGCGCAAACGCGTGTGCCGTACCTGGCCCCAGCCAATGCAAGCCCCCGATGCGCTCATGCGGTGCCCGCCTCCATCCTGGCCAGCAGCATGCGGCCCACCTGCAGGCCCGACTTGAGGCCGTCTTCGTGGAAGCCATAACCGGCCCACGCGCCCGCGAACCAGGTGTGCTGCAAACCCTGGATCAGGGGCAGGCACTGCTGGGCCTTGATGGCTTTCATGTCAAACACCGGGTGCGCGTAGTCGTACTCGCCAACGACAGTGGCGGGGTCGATGGCCTGCACCGGGTTGAGTGAGACCACCACGGGCTGCGCAAATGGGATGCGTTGCAAACGGTTGATCAGGTAATGCAAACACACACGGGACGACTCGCGCTCGTCGCTGGCGGCGCGTTCGTAATTCCAGGCGGCCCAGGTCTTGGGATTGGCGGGCAGCACCGAGGCATCGGTGTGCAAGACCGCACGGTTGGCCTGGTAACGGATGCTGCCCAGCACATGTTGTTCGTTGGGCGAAGGCTCGCGCAACATGGCCAAAGCCTGGTCGGTGTGCGTGGCAATCACGACTTCGTCAAAATGCTCGACACGGCCATCGGTGACGATGCGCACGCCTTGGTCATCGCGCTCGACCAGACGCACCGGCGTGTTCAGGCGCTTGTCGGGCACATGGGCCAAAATTTTCTCAACGTATTGCCGCGCCCCACCCACCACACTGAACCACTGCGGCCGATTCGTCACCTGGATCAGTCCGTGGTTGTGGCAAAACCGGATCATGGTCGCCACCGGGAACTTCAGCATTTGGTCCGTTGGGCAACTCCAGATGCAACCCAACATGGGCAGGAAATACCAATCACGGAACTGTTCGCTGAAGCGGTGCGTGCTCAGAAAGTCTTGGAGCGGCTGTTGCAGGGCCTCTTCGCTTTGCTCCTGGGCAATGCGGGTGCACAGGGCATTGAAACGGATCACATCGGACAACATGCGCCAAAAGCGCGGGCTGAACAAATTGCCGCGTTGCGCAAACACGGTGTTGAGGTTGGTGCCGCTCCACTCCAGAGGCTGGCCATTGCGGGCACCGGGCACCTTGACCGAAAACGACATGTCGGACTTGGCAGTATCGACCTTCAACTCTGCAAAGAGCTGGATCAGGTTCGGATAAGTGCGCTCGTTGAACACCAGAAAACCCGTGTCCACGCCATGCGTGACCAAGCCTTGCGGTGTGGGCAGCGTCACATCCACCGTGTGGGTGTGACCACCAAAATAGCCGCCCGCCTCGAACACCGTGATGTCGGCGCGGCCTTGCAGGGCATGCGCCACCGCCAGGCCCGAAATGCCCGAGCCCACAATGGCCACCTTCATGCGCGCACTCATGGCACCGCCTTCAGGGACTTTTCAATCGCCGCGATCAGCGACTTGCTGTCCGGCCCCGTCATGCTGTTGTAGCTGTCGACCACCTTGCCGTCGCGGCCAATCAGGTATTTGTAAAAGTTCCAGCGGGGCTTTTGCCCGGACACGGCGATCAGCTGTTTGTAAAAAGGCGATGCACCTTCACCACTGAGTTGGGTTTTGGTGAACATTGGGAACTTGACGCCGAAGGTGCTCTCGCAAAAGTCGGCGATTTGCTTGTTGCTGCCGGACTCCTGAGAAAAATCATTGGATGGAAAACCCAGCACCGCAAAACCCTGGTCTTTGTACCTGGCATGCAAAGCTTCCAGGCCTTTGTACTGCGGGGTGAAGCCACAAAAGCTGGCGGTGTTCACCACCAACAAGACCTTGCCGCTGTACTGGCACAAAGACTGGGGCTTTTCGTCCTGCAAGCGCTCCACCGTGTGGTTGAGCAATGCCGGGCAAGCGGTTTGGGCCCCAGCGCAGCCAACTCCAAACAGCATGGACAGACCGACAAGCAATACTTTTGAATTCCAGGCGCGATTCATTTGAACTTTCCACGTCAAGCAGCGACGCGCCAGTTTAGACCCCATCTTTGTCCCTTGTCGGACAGATGTTTTGGAGCAATCGGTCAGTGCCTGCCTTCGCCCAGCCAATCCAGCAATGTGTCGGCCACCGCCTGGGGGCGCTCCATCGGAGCCATGTGGCCAGCATCGGCCCACACGGCCAGACGCGCATGCGCAACCAAGGTCTGCATGGCTTGGTGCTGGGCCAATGGGGCCCACAAATCCTGGTCGCCGCAGGCAATCAGAGTCGGCACATTCAGGCTTTGCAACACCGGCCGGGCATCGGGGCGCGTGAGCAAGGCCTGGATCTGCGCTTCAAATGTGGCGGCCGACTTGCGCTCGAACATGGCCACAATGGCCTCGATCAAAGCCGCATCGGACAAGCGATCAGGATGAACCATGCCCTGCACCCAGACGCTGGCCATGCGCCGCACCCCCTGGGTTTGGGCGATGTGCAGCAGCTGCGCCCGCTTGTTTTTTTCGGCCTGGCCTGCATCGCCTTCGGCCAAAGGCATGTACCCGCTGTCCAGCAAGGCGATGCGGGTGACACGCTCGGGAGCCTGTCTGTAAACCTCCATGGCCACCCGCGCGCCCATGGAGTGGCCCGCCAGGGCAAAGCGATCGGGCGCAGCGCACAACAATTGCTCTGCCATCTGCGGCAAGCTGTTGGCGCTGCCATGGTCCACCACTTGGCACTGGACAACGGGCGCGATGAACGGCATCACCGGGGCCCACACAGCGTCGTTGCACATGAGACCGGGGACGAGCAAGAGGCTTTGTGACATGGTTATCTTTCAATCAGGTCTTGCGCTTGAACAAGCGCACCGTGCTGCAGCAAAGACAGCGCACGATCGCCGTGAGCATTGGTCTTGGCATCGATGATGGCTTCTTGACATGAAGCCAAAGAGCCGATGCTCCAAGGGCAGGACTTCATGTGGGATCGCATTTGAAAAATGCGAAGTTTACCGATGCACCTGCGCCCCAATGTTCAGCGTTGGCAATTCTCAATAAAACTTGTGCTCAAGGACAAGCCTGATGGTCCGCCCGTAGTAGTCGTTATAACGGGTATCCGTGAGTTGGGATGCGCCACCGGAATACAGACTGGCGTAACGCAGTGGGGGTGTTTTATTCGTCGCATTTTGAATACCCAATCTGAATTTGGTTTGTGGCGTGATCTCATAATGACCGGATATATCCAGTGTCCAGTGAGCGGGGACCTCATGAACATATTGGTTGCCAACCCGTTTTCCTGCGCTGTCCACCAGTGCATTGGTTGGAATCTGCTCAAGATTTCCAGACATGTAGTTCACTCTCATGCCGATTTGGTAACCGCTTGCTTCCCAGCTGGTAGACAGTTGGATCCTGTCCTTTGGCGTCAGGGTATTGGTGCTGGTGCGATAGACGCCCAAATCTGAACTGGGTTCTTGACCGGGATATGGACTTTGATCGGACTTCAAATTTCGCGTACCTTCCACGCCGAGCAAAAGTCGCCCACCATCCAACGGAACTCGATACCGAACTTGATAATCAATGCCCCTCTTTTGCTGGGTACCCAGATTCAATGGGGAAATATCATATCGGTCCAGGCCCGTTGCATTGTCTGTAAAGTATTTGGCCTTTAATGCAGGGTCCATTTGAATTTGATTCAGACTCCATGCACCAAACGCATCCCTGACGTTCAATTGCCAAACATCGGCGCCCACAATCCACTGTGTGGTGGGTTGGCTGTAAAGACCCAAACTGAACTGATTTGATTTTTCAGGTTTTAAATCAGCATTACCTCGGGTGTAAACCTCATAGGCACCAGCGCTGATCGCAACTCTGGTTGAAGCTGGGTCTAATTGTGCAAGGGTGGGGGCACGAAAACCTGTGCCCACACTTCCCCTCAGGAAGGTTTGCGCCGTCAAATCATATTTGAAACCTGTTTTTCCCGTGTACGCAGCACCAAAATCACTGTAATGGTCTGCACGGAGCGATCCCAACATCATCAATTTTTCATATGCAGGAATTTGAATCTCTACGGCAGCCCCATTCAATTGTCTTTGTGCCTTATATGTGGGTTCTGTTGAAGGGTTGGCCACAGCAACGGTTCCAAATTGTTGTCTTTGGGCAAACAATACCGAGCCCATTTTGATCTCACCCCAGTCTGTCTCTCCTACAGTCCGCGATGCCGTCAAATTGAGATCATCCAGCTGCGTACTGAATTGTCTTAAAAATTTGTCAGGTGAGACCACTGTTTTAATTTTGTCCAATGTCGCTTGAGAATAAGTTTCTGGACTTTGGAGCAGCTCTGCTTCTGTGAAAAGTTTTCCCCAAAGGTTCGTGGTCAAGCCACCTTTATCGGTTTGAGAAAACTCATTTTTCCCATGCAACATGGTCAAGGTATAAGACCATTCGCTCCATTCTCCACGCAAACCCAAAACCATGCGTCGACTCGACTGTTCTTCAAGTCGGATGCCTGGACTAAGCGCCTCGCCATCAAACAGTACCGTTCGTCCTCCGCTGATGTTCACTGATGTTCGTCCATTGACCTGTCTTGAGTATTCATTTGTTTGCGTGACATATCCCAATTCTCCAAACACCGAATGGTCATGATTCAAGACATATTCAAATTGACCATGTACATTTTTTGAATGATTTTCAGGGTATAGATTTGTTCCCCGCAGCTGACTGTTTTGGCATTTATTGACCAGTGGATTGGCCGATATTGCATATTCAAATCCAGCAGGGCAATCTGCTGCGGTTTCGTTTGCTTTTTGTATTTTTCCAGGAAGGGCATTCTCAAATGTATTGAGCGGTTTGAAATATACCGCTGCCCCATTCACATCATTTCCATAAAATCTGGTCACATGATCGGAGTAGGCACGGTCACGCAACAAAACCCCCGAACGATCGGCCATCTCCACGTGCAGCTGCACGACATAACCATCTTGCTTGAGTTTTCCAGCGCCCCAACTCACCCCCAACTTTTGCCCATCACCTCCTGCACCCTGTGATGAAACACCTTCTGCTGACAGGCTCAAACCCGGTGCTTGCTGTTTAGTGATGATGTTGATCACCCCGGCGATGGCATCGCTGCCATAAAGTGCAGATGCGCCGTCGGTCAAGATTTCGATGCGTTCAATCGCACGCAACGGGACCATTGAAACATCAACGGCAGTTCTGTCCTGATCTGCCCGCTGCCTTGCAAATGAAGGGCTTCTTCGCCCATTGATCAGAACCAGGGTGCCCGCTTCGTAGCCATGAATGGCCCCTGATTGATAGCCTCCCAAACCTGCAGTATTGACCCCGCCCAATTCATTCACCGAGTTCATCATCGGCAAACTCTGGATCAACTCGGCCGTGCTTCTTATGCCAGTTCTTTCGATTTCTTTGGCATCGATCACCCTGACAGGCAATGCATCTTTGCTCTTGGGGTTCACAATGCTGGAGCCCGTCACTTCAACACGTTCAAATTGACGGTATTCCAGCGGCGCTTCCGTCACTTGCACGGATGGGTATTGTTGGGCAGGTGCTTTTGTGGTTTGCGCCTTGGCGCCGCCCCCCCCCAGAAACAACAGTGAAGCAGCGATCCAAGAACAAAGCGCCGTCGCTTCTAATGCATTTTTTCGCATGCTTATCCTCCAGAAATTGCTTGCAAGCACTTTCCGAAAGCATACTTTAAATTTAATTTTTTAAACAAAAAGTAGCACTTGGGGAATCAAAATGATGGGCTACCCAGGCCCCATCACCCAGCGCCACAAGGCCAAGACCGCATCGCGCTCTGATGCCAGTGTGGCCAAGGCCACATCGGTGGGCTCTTCGTTCAGGCGTGCGCGGTGTTGCACCTTGCGCATTTCGCGGTAAGCATTGGCGGCAGCCTGTCCCAGGCCCATGGGCAACAAACCGGCGACTTCGGCGCGGATGAGCAAGGCGATGTTGCCCACGTTATCGGCCAGTGCGGGGTGCGCGGCCGTGTGCAGCAACACCAGGTACTGCACCACAAACTCGACATCGACCATGCCGCCGGGGCTGTGCTTGACGTCAAAACGCTCAGGCTGAATCACATGCGCCTGGCGCACACGTTCGCGCATGGCGACGATCTCGGCCTTGAGGCTGGCCGCATCGCGCGGTGCACTGATTACCGCGTGGCGCACCGCATCGAAGCGCGGGGCCAAGGAGGGCAGGCCCAACACAAAGCGGGCTCGCGTCATGGCCTGGTGCTCCCAAGTCCAGGCGGTGTTGCTGCCGCGCTGTTGCTGATAATCGGCATACGCCTCAAAGCGGGTGACCAAAAGGCCCGCATTGCCATTGGGGCGCAGGGCGGTGTCGATCTCGTAGAGATCACCATCGCCGGTTTTCACGGTCATCCAGTTGATGAGCTTGCGCACATAAGCGGCGTAAATTTCCTGGGCGCTTTCGTGCTCGTCGTCGTACACGAACACGATGTCCAGATCACTGCCGTAACCCAACTCTTTGCCGCCCAGCTTGCCGTACGCGATGATGGCAATGGCAGGCTCATCACGGTGGCGTTGTTTAAGGCGGCTCCAGCACCAGCGCGAGGTGATGCGCAGCACGGCATCGGCCAGCGCGCTCAAATCGTCGGCCACTTCTTCGACCGTGAGCACGCCTTCGGCATCGCGGGCCAGGGTGCGGAACTGCTCGGCGTGGTGTGCACGGCGAAGCAGGTTCAACAGGCTTTCTTCGTCGTCTTCGCCCGTGCGCTGCAAAGCCGCCAAACGGGCCTCCAGCTCTGCCTCGAACTCGGTCGCATCGAAGCGGCTGTCGAAAAGGTTGCCACCGGCGAGCTCATCGATCACGCCGGGATGCTGCAACAGATAACGCGCCGGCCATTTGGCCGCCCCCAACAAACGCAGCAATCGCTCGTGCACCGAGGGCCGCTCCAGCATCAGTGCCAAATAGCTCTCGCGGCGCAGCAAGGGCTCGATCCAGTCCACCATACGCAGCACGGCGTCTTCACTCACGCGACCAGCCTCCAGCCATTGCGCCGTGCGCTGCAACAGGCGCATCAAGCGGCCTCGGGCGTCATCGCGCAAAGCTTGCACACGCGGATTGTCTGACCACTGCGCCAACCGTTCACGCACCGCGCCCTGAAAAACGCCGAGCACGCCGTCCAGCTCAGGCGCTTCACGCGAACCGTTTTTGCCATTGCAGCCTTTGCATTCACGGTCACCACCAAGCAAGGTGTCGAACTCTTGCGCCACCACTTCACGGTGCGCATCCAAAGCGATCAGAAAACTGCAGGTGCTGTCATGGCCCATGGTCTTTGCGATCCAGGCCAGGTCATCGTCACGGGTCGGCAACACATGGGTTTGCTGGTCGTCCAGGTACTGGATGCGGTGCTCCACCTGGCGCAGGAACACATAGGCCGCACTCAGGGCATCGGCCGTGGCCTGCGGCATGAGCCCGGCCTTGGCCACGCGCTGCAAGGCGTCCAGCGTAGGCCGGGTGCGCAACTCGGGAAACTGCCCGCCACGGACCACTTGCAACAGCTGCACCGTGAACTCGATCTCGCGAATACCGCCCCGCGACAGCTTGACGTCATTGGCCCGCTCGGGGTGGCCTGCGCTGCGCTTGGCCGCATGGTCGCGGATTTGCTGGTGCAAAACCCGCAAAGCCTCAAACACGTTGTAGTCGAGGTAGCGTCGAAACACAAAGGGCAACACCACGCCACGCAATTTTTGGGCAGAACCATTGGTCACGGCACTGCGCGGCGCCACAACGCGGCTTTTCATCCAGGCAAAGCGCTCCCATTCACGGCCCTGCACCTGCAAATAATCTTCGAGTGCGCCTAGAGACACGACGCTCGGGCCCGAATTGCCATTGGGCCTGAGCGCGAGGTCCACCCGAAACACAAAGCCATGCTCGGTGGTGTCGCCAATCAAGGCATACACACGCTTGACCAGACGGCTGAAGTACTCCTGAACCGAGATTTTGTTGCGGCCTTCGGCGTTGCCCGCCGTCTCGCCGTCTTCGTCATACACATAAATCAGGTCGATGTCGCTGGACACATTGAGTTCACGCGCCCCCAGCTTGCCCATGCCCACGATCCACAGCTCGG
>JACCDU010402010.1_pt1 | contig 13527 bp, 9 predicted proteins | sample 7446081 | NCBI WGS metagenome assembly JACCDU01 (sample SAMN15323447, study PRJNA562643) | freshwater metagenome | isolation source: river surface water | place: USA:Blue River Watershed | collected 2017-08-17 | reverse complement strand
CTTACAAGCAGGGGGTCCTAGGTTCGAATCCTAGTGGGACCACAGAAACCACCTCAAAAGAGGTGGTTTTTTTATTTACGGAGGGAGTAGCAAAGTGGGTAGCACGAGAAGGAATTTAAGATGACGGATTGTTTAAATCTAAACAGTCATTACTTTAAAAATTAATTTTTAATACTCCATTCATTAAAATAGATGATGTTTGAATAATTTTGACTTTTCATTAATTTGGAAATTAAATAATCTAAAATGAAACGACGCATCCTATTATTATTCTTGATGTTACCTTTTGTAAATCAAGCACAGAGTTCAACATCTTCATTCCCAACAAAAGAGTTTTTTGTTCAAAAATGGGAAAATTATATCAGCGCATTTACAAAGGCTGATTATAAGACTCTTGGAAATCAATTTCAATACCCCGTAACATTGATGGTTGGGAATCCAATGATTTTACAAGACAAATCAAGCTTTTTGGAAGTCATTAAAAGGTTTAGAGAAAAAGGACTTGAACCTGGTTATGCATACTCAAAGACGGATTCTATTGAATTAGTAAAACTTTCTGAAAGTACTTGTTACCTAGACGCACATTTCAGCAGATATAATTCTGCAAATGAAATAATTGCCAAGGGAAGAGGTCTGTATTTCCTAAAGAAAACCAATGATGAGTGGAAGTTCAGTGTAAATATGGCAGTCAACTAATAACATTTAATATATCATAAAAAAAGCCACCTTATATGGGTGGCTTTTTTATATTTTACGGCACGAGTAGCAAAGGTGGGTAGCACGACAGGGGATTTAAAAAGGAAAGTCGGTCAGCATATTAAATATTTAAGACGCAAAATAACTATGCTATTTGCTTGATTCTACCTATTTTCACTCTCCCATTTTTCATACAATCTTCATGCAGATGAGAATTCTTTTTGTCCTTCTATTGCTTACCTCTTTGTCCGCTTATGGCCAAAAGTTCACCAAGCTCGAAATAAATGAAATTGAACAGTCAGAGATTAAAAGCTCGCTTTTGACATTCAGAGAATTCCTCCAAATGCCCAATGATGGGAATTATCCCCAACAAATTGAAACCAATCTGAATTGGTGTGAAAAAACATTTCAAAATTTAGGGTTTAAAACCACGCAGCTTGTTTCGTCGAAAATACCTCATTTATATGCTGAATACATAATAGACCCCAAGAAACCCAATGTGTTATTCTATCTACAAATAGACGGTCAACCCGTAGATAAATCCGCCTGGAATCAACCTAATCCTTTTGATCCAGTTATTAGAAATCAAAAAGGAGAAGAAGTTTCTTGGCATGAGATTGAGACCAAAATAGATCCTGAATGGAAAATAGTTGCTCGATCTACATCCGACTCCAAAGGCCCTGCCATGTGTTTAATTTCTGCACTGAACGCGCTCCGAAAAAGAAATATAGCTCCTGCATTTAATGTCAAAGTGATCATGGATTTTCAGGAGGAGTTAAGCTCCCCAACCATCGCTGAGTTAGTCAAAAAGAATCGTGCACTTTTGGCGGCCGACCGCCTAGTGATCATGGATGGGACAAGACACATATCCGATATTCCCACAATCATGTTTGGTGCTAGAGGTATTGCCACGCTGACGCTAACGGTATATGGTGCCAAAGAAAATTTGCACAGCGGGCAATATGGCAACTACGCCCCCAATCCAGCCTTAAAATTAGCCAAGCTCTTAGCAGGCATGAAAGACGATGATGGTCGGGTAACGATTCCAGGATTTTATGATGGAGTTACGATTACAGCGGCTGATAAAAAATCGTTTGCTGAAATTCCCGAAAATATGGCAGAAATAAATGCGGAAATTGGCATTGCAGAAGCCGAAAAAGTGGGTGAAAGTTATCAAGAAGCCATGCAGTACCCAAGCTTAAATATCCGAGGTCTGCAAGCATCCAACGTAGGAAAACTAGTCACTACAACGATTCCAAGTATGGCCATCGCTGAATTAGATTTACGATTGGTTCCCGAAACACCCGGTTCGAGACAAATCGGATTAATCAAAAACTACTTAATACAACACGGAGTAACGCTCATTGATAGCTTACCTACGGACCAACAACGAGCTAGATTCAAAACCTTAGCTACCCTCAAACAAAAAGAAGGATCACTACCCTTTAGAACACCCATGGATTCTGAAATCGGCCTATGGTTATCCAAGGCAACGGAAAGAGCAGTGGGTAAATTTCTAAAGGTGCGTGCCACAGGTGGTTCGCAACCCATGGCTTCTTTCATCGAAACCTTAAACGTGCCAGCGGTATCACTTAGAATTCCTAATCCGTATAATAACATACATGCTGCCAACGAGAACATTAAAATCAAAAACTACGAAGAGGGAATGAAGATGTGTATTGCGCTCTTAACGCAAAAGGCTGATTAGACATCCACCAAGCGCATCAACCAGGCTGAAATAATGCCAGCATAGGTGCCAATGACATGGCTCAAAACGGCCAACAAAACCCCTACCGGCGCTAAAGAGGGATGAAAAGCAGCAGCTACAGCGGGTGCAGTCGCCACACCACCAATATTGGCTTGGCTACCTACGGCCACAAAAAAGAAAGGAGCTTTGATTATTTTGGCAGCCACAATCATAGAAATAATATGTATCAGCATCCAGATTGCTGCTACCGCGAGTAATCCAACGTTGGCTCCGATATTAAATAAATCTAAACGCATCCCAATGGTCATGATTAAGAAATAAATAAAGAGCGTAGCAAAATCCGTGCTCCCTAACTTCTCCATTTTTCGAACGCGGGTAAACGATAAAAGGATACCGATCGTTGTTGACACGAGTATCAGCCACAAGAACTGAGATGAAAAAGGCTCTAAACCATGCGTAATGAGCCAGTCGCGATGCGGGGCAAACAATTTTGAAATTAAACCACTACACGCATGCGCAATAGCCGTACCCCCAAAACCTATGCCCAAAATAAATGTCAAATCTTTTAAGTCGGCAGGTTTATCTTTCGTTTCCTTAAATTTCAAGATATTTTTTTTGACATCTTCAATCAAGGTTGCATCTGCCCCGAGCCAGGCGTCAATTTTATGGGTGATTCCTGCACCATAAAACAAGAGCGCTGTCCAAACATTAGCCACTAAGGCATCGATGACCAAAATGATCACAAATAGCTCCTCTGAGCATCCATAAATCTCTTTTAAGGCCAATTGGCTACTACTTCCACCGATCCATGAACCCGTGATGGTAACCAATCCTTTCCAATACCCCGCTTCCTGAGCTGCGACATGAAAACTATCAGAAAAGAACGAGACAACATACAATGCGATAGGGCCACCAATTACGATACCGATTGAACCCGTAAAAAATATGAGAAGTGCTTTATTACCTAAACCAAAAATTGCTTTCAGATTTGCTGTCGATAATAATAAAATCAAGGAGGCAGGAAGTAAGTAAACCGTCGCAAAACGATATAAACCAGATGCTTCTCCACTAATCACATGATAACTATTAAGAAAACCTGGAATCAAATAACAAAACAATAAGGGCGGAACTACTCCATATAATTTTTTCCAAAATCCATGATTGGAATCAGCACTATAAAAAATCCCAGCTAAAAGAATTAAAAATAGTCCCGCGATAATGGCATCATTCTCGATTTGGAAAAAATTCATTTAATCATATTTAAATTAAACTATATACCAAAAATATGCCAACGAGCCTCCTTAGAATTAACCATTTTATCTCCGTCATGAGCTACATCTGGCACAACGGCAATTTGGTATATTTTCTTTTTTGGGGAATAAAGTTGGACATAATCATAAAAATATTGACCCCGCTCTAAACGAAAACGACCTTGCATGTTACCCTCGCACGTCTTGTCTAAACTACTATCGTTCATATTGACATCCTTCTCCCCCAGAATAAATCGAATATCTCGATTCAGAAATTGTTTCTTGATGGTTTCAACGCCCACTAGGGAAGCATACGGATTTAGCTTATCCATCCCCCGAGGATAATCATTGAAACCAGGACAACCACTGGTATCGGGCTTGATAAACGTTAAACCTGTTTCCGTTTTTACAGGTCTTCGATCATCTAAGTACATGTACGTAGATGGATTCATCACAATAAAATTAAACTTGTATTTCGAAGCTATCGAAGGCATGGGCGTCATGCCCACATAGCGGGAAACAAACTGTCCTCCGGCTGAATGACCAATGATGGTAATTTTTTTCAGGCTTGGAAAAAGCTTTTTATTACACGCCCGGGCAATCAACGAATCCACTAAACTAAAGCTGCTGAATGCCTCTGCCATCTGACGTTTTTCACTTGATACCGATTCATCGCCGATACGCCAATTATTCTTTACCCAAAACAAATGCGTGGCATCATGTTTATGATCTTCTAAATCTTTCTCTGAATTAAATTGGGGAGAAATAAATAATGTTTCATCTCCTTTATTTGCTGCATTGACCGCTTTTTCACCCCACTCATAGTAATCAAGTCCATTTCTTCTGGCACCGTGAATGTAGATCACCAGTTGTTTGATTTGATCATTTTTAACTGCGATTGGATGATTGCTGGCGTAGCGAAACGAATAGGTTTTATCGTTCTTTTTGAAAGAAAAGACATTGGGACAAGCTCTTTCGATCGCTGCCGGCTTTTCATCTTGGGCATTTCCGAACATTGGAATAAAAAGACTGAGGACCAGTAAGTGAAGAAATGATTTCATGGTTTTTAGAGGCTAAATAAAACCCTCCAAGTAACGTGCTTGGAGGGTTTTGATATAAATAAATTAAAATATGGACTATTTATTTACTTCTGTCACGCTAAATATACCAGCATCTTTAGGTGCATTTTGATTCGCACTTAACTCTGATTGTGCTACAATAAAGCGTTGTGGATATTGCTTGATCGTCGCTGAATTGAACGGAGGTAACACAGCGATATCTTTTTCTTTCGCACCTAATCTTCTCAAGTCATCAAAAGCCATAGACCCTGTAAATCCAGAAACATATCTTTCTTCAATAATTTCACGAAGTAAAGCTCTATCGGTAGGGATTCCATCTAGGTTTTCCATGCCACCTTTTTCAAAGTCGGCTAATACATACGCATCATATCTTAAAGGATCCGCTGCATTCAATCGAATAAACGCTCTACCACCAGCCAAATAAGCTCTTAATCTATTCAATTGAGCAAGTCCGTCGGCTGTTTTTCCAGCTCTAACGGCGGTTTCAGCTAAGATTAATAGGTTTTCTTCCAGGCCAACCAATGTCATAGGAGTATTAATTGCTGCAATTCCCTTATTGTTGGAAGCTGAGGCACCATCAAATCTATAGTAAGCCAAACGCGCATTTTCCTGAGTTTTTGCGTTGTTTCGCACCTTTCCTAATAAATTATCTAGATAAGAACCGGTAAAGCCCCAATATCCTCCACGTTGTTCTATCATTTTATAGTTCAAGTTTTGGCTTCCAAGACCAATTGCAGGTGGCGTGAATACTAAAGCGTCCGTTGATACTAAGACTCCCAATAAAGCTTCCTGTTTGGCCTTATCGTATTCACGTGTGTGCATGTACATGCGCGCTTTTAACGTGCGAGCAACTTTAATCCATTTTTGGGTATTTCCTGCAAACATCAAATCCTCAGGAACGGCTGTGTTAGGAGCAGCACCGAGATCTGTTATCGCTTCATCGAGCAAAATTTGCAATTGAGCAAAAACAAATTTTTGGCTATCAAACTTAGGATCAGCAACTTCTTCTTTCGCGACTTCGGTGTAAGGAATATCACCGAATAAGCTAGCCATTGTACCCAAGGTATGTGCTTCGAGTACCTTGGAAATCCCCGAATACTGTTTTGCTTTCGGGCTTGACGCAGTTTGTTGTCTCAAAAGTCTAGCTTGTTTAACAACACCTTGATATGCGTTCTGCCAAACATTGTTACTTTCCTCTGCAGAGATATTGTATTCGGCTAAACTCTTATACAATAAAATCAAGCCTCTTGTTTGACCTGTCCACATACCACCAATCCGCGTTGCATGGCCTGCCTGAACTGAAATATTGGCAAGTTCGATTCCTTTTAATAATAAAACTCCCGCTTCAAAGTAATCTGAGGAAATTTCATTTGGATTTTCGTTGATTCCGTCAACAATTTTTTCACACCCGACACTAAATACTAACAATAGTGATAGTGCTGCATATTTTATATTTTTCATCGTTTCAAATTAAGATATTAAAAATTAAACTTCGCAGAAAATACCCACGAACGTGTACTTGGATTCGTGAAGTATTCAATACCAAATCCATTGTCTACACCGGATTGATTTACTTCAGGGTCAATTCCTTTAACCTTCGTCCAGATAAATAAATTTCTTCCTGAAACGGATAAATCTACCGAGTCAAATTTGGTTGCTTTTTTAAACTTCGCACCACCAAGGTTATACCCTAGAGAAACTTCGCGAAGACGCGTCCAGCTACCATCGGTAATCGAGAATTCATTAATGGCTGAACCACCTAAACCTCCACCTAGGGTATTGTACCAGTTTTCATCTAGTAATACTTCGCCTGCGCCATAGTCGAATAGGTTACCACGTAGTGTAGTTCCGGCAGGGAAAACTCTTCCTTGCGAATTTTTAGTATCTTTTGTCAAGGTCACCTCATTGCCTGTATCTCCATACGTTCCGAAAGCATTTAAAACAAATCGAGTTCTTTCGGCAAAATCTCCACCTTGGAATGTCTCAAACAATACATTAAAATTCAACTTCTTGTAGTTTCCTCTAAGTCCAAGGCCACCTCTCCAATCTGGATTTGGATCACCAATAATTCCTTGTTGGGGAGCAAGTCTAGGAAAACCATTGGCATCTAATGCCAAACTTCCATCATCATTTCTAAGTGCTTTACTTGAGAATAGAATACCTAATGGCTGACCAACGATCGCATTCGAGGTGATGGATTGATCTGTTAGAGCAACTCGTTGAACACCAGCCAAGTCTAAGACTTTATTTCTGTTGTTGTTCCAGTTACCATACAATTCTAAACCATAATTAGCTTGTGCGATAATCTTATAGCCTAAATCCACCTCTAGACCTCTGTTTTCCATTCTTCCAGCATTGGCATACTTAGATAAAAATCCAGATGATGGTGATAAGTTAACGGCAAGCAAGATGTCTTTGATTTCATTTTTATAGTACGTCAAACCTACGCTTAAACGATCTTTAAAGAAACGTAAATCAGTACCTAACTCCATCTCAGTCTTGATCTCAGGTCTAAGTATATCATTTCCTTGATCATCATTAAGTCTGAAACCACCTCCAAATTCATTGATATCAAGTGCGTCATCATACGTACCATACGTGAAATTCTCATACGTAGTACCAAATCTGTAGGCAGTTGGTTGTACCCCCACTTGTCCATAGGACATTCTTAGTTTACCAAAAGAAAGTACTTTATTGGTCATATTTGGCAATTGCGAAAACTGCCAAGCCAAATCCATGGAAGGGTAAAAATAAGCACCTTTAATTGTTGATGCTGCTTCCTGTGTACCTGATAGACTTAGGAATACTTGTTTGTAGAAATCAAACGCAAAAATTGAGTACAATCTATTTGACCTCACGCGGTTGGTATTATTGGAAACCTCAAAAGGGGCAACGCTATTCGTGAACGATTGAATTCGACTATTCACTAAGAAATTTCGCGAAGCTGCATACAAACTATTTCTTTGGCGATCATTTACGTTAAATCCTACTGTTGCGTTGAATCCAATTTTATCCGGAACTAAATCAGGGAAATCGGCACGAGCAATCGCATCTAAGTTAATTTCCGAATTAATGAAGTTTTCATTGTCTAATCTACCATTGTTAAAACTTGCGGAACCAATTGGCGCGAAATACACACGTTTGTCTACATAAGTATCGATACCACCACGTAAGTCGATGTTAAGCCAACTGACCGGGTTGATGTTCAAATTGGTATTCGCATTAAAACGATTAACAACTGAAGTAGCTTCTTGCTCATTAATTGTCCACAACGCATTATTAAAAAACGGATTTACGTTGTTTCCTAAATACCGTCTGTAGCTTCTTTGTCTACCTTCTGTAGGTACGCCAGTGCTGGAAAAATGAGTACCGATGTAAGCCGTTTGATCAAAATCAGCTGGCTGGCGGAGTAGTCCTAAATAGAGACCTGCAGTATTTGAGTTTTGCTGAATTCGGTTACTACTTGTACGAATGTAGTTCGCTTTGGTTGTTAGATTAATGTTGTTACTAAAGAAAGTCTGATTATTGAATCGCATCGTAAATCGATCATAATCACTGTTCTTAATGATACCCTCTTGACCCAAATAACCTAAACTAAAAAAGTTGGTTGTTTTTCCACTACCACCTGTAATACTCAGATTGTGCTCTAGGAATGAACCCTTTTGAAAAACTTGGTCGAAATTTGAATCAACAAAAATGTCTTTAGAATTTTTAGTAATGATTGGGTAATATTTTTTGCCATCATTGCCTAAAAAATATTCTCCTGCGGTATTAAATACATCTGGCCCACCTGATCTGGAAGCAATTTTATCTCCCCACGAGTTTGAGGCAGTTGGATTAAATCTTCCACCCGTACCTTGACCAAAAGTAGTCTGCATCGGATGTTTTCTATTGATTTCATCTAATGAATAAGTAGCCGAATAACTAACTTTCATTTTTTGATTTAATTTACCTTGCTTGGTCGTAATCACCAAAACACCATTGGCTGCTCTTGAACCCCACAAAGCGGCTGCCGAAGCACCCTTCAAAATCTGAGTAGATTCGATATCTTCTGGGTTCAAATCATTCAAACGGGATTGCTGGGATACCCCACCTGACCGTGAACTTCCTGATCCATATAAGTTGTCATTGGATAACGGAACCCCATCTACAATAACTAAGGGCTGTGAAGATCCACCGATGGTATTTGCACCACGAATCTGAATGTTAGTTCCTGCACCCGGGTCTCCGTTCGCTCGTGCAATTTTAACACCTGATGCCTTACCTGCAAGACTATTTAATATATTGGCTTCACCACTTGACCGAATTGCTTCTGCAGAAACACTGGAGGAAGTAGAACCCGTCCGATCTCGCTTGGTCTTAAAACCAAGCGCATTGACTACAACTTCTTGTAGATTAACGGCGTCTTCTTGTAAGATTACATTAATAAATGCCTGTGTTCCGATAGCTATCACTTTGGAGGTATACCCGACAGAACTAACGTTTAGGTCTTTAGCGTTGTCTGGAACCGTAAGGGAAAAATTTCCATTTGAATCGGTAGATGTACCTACATTAGTTCCACGAACTAATATGGAAACACCGGGAAGGCCCTCTTGGCTTTTGTCATCTTTTACTTGGCCTTTAATTGTTTTCTGGGCGAAACCCGCGAATGTACTAAACAATAAAAGTAGTAAAATTGGTAGTTTTAAATTCATGCGGTAGTAAGGATTAAATTTGGGTTAATTAAATAAATTTATAAAAGTCAAACATAAAACTTATATTGCTTTTTTGAAACTATTTATTGTTTTATTATCATTTTTAATAGTATAATTTTTGATTAGAATGAGATGAATTTAGACTTATTTTGATTGAGAGCTCCATTAGACACGTGTTTTTGAAACTATAAAAAATTACTTACTGAAACCTTACTGCATCCCAGACGTTAACCCAACATGAATAAACTATTTACTGCTCTCCTATTTCTCTTCACTTTTTCAGGATTTTCACAGACTACCAAACCCAAATTTGAGGGACAATCAGCCGCTAGTACTGGAAAAGTAGACACACGTAACCATGCGATTATGCCGCAGTGGCGTGGCATACAAACCTTAGGGAATATTACGTTTGACAATGATTTTGCCGGAGCTAGACTCAACGGAATCACACAAAATAACGATACGCTGTATACGGCCATCATTGCCGCCGAAAATTATCCCATTAACCCAAGTCCATGGTATGCGTTTAAAGTAACAAGCAAGACTCCAAAGACTATATGGATTCACCTAACTTATTTAAATGCCAAACATCGCTATTTCCCAAAGATTAGTCGGGATGGTAAATCGTGGCAAGTAGTTGATTCAACCGATTGTATCTTAGTCAAAGATCCACAAGCAAAAAACCAAAATTTCCAAGACAATGCGCAGTCTGAATCTGCCTATGTACGGGTTCGGGTAGATAGCAAGACAACTTGGGTAGCTGCGCAAGAACTGATGACTTCGTCGATTGTTAATGATTGGTCGAAAGGTATACTGAAAAACAAATTTGTTTCAAGCGAAATCATTGGTAAATCTCCTCAAAATAGACCATTTCAATGCTTACGTATTGGCGAAGATCAGTCGGACTCAAAGATTATGATTGTTATCGGGCGATTGCATCCGCCTGAGGTTACGGGTCAATTTGCTTTGCAGGCATTTGTAGAGTCACTTTGCGTGAATTCTGAAACTGCGAAAAAATTCAGAAAAGAATATACCGTCTATGTGGTCCCTATGATGAACCCGGATGGAGTAGATAATGGACATTGGCGACATAACACGGGGGGAATAGACCTCAATCGGGATTGGGAGGACTTTAATCAGCCCGAGACTCAAATTGTGCGTGATTTTCTACGCCAAAAACTGACAGGAACACCGCGTAAACTCTATTTTGGGATAGACTTTCATTCCACTTGGGATGATATATTTTATACGAATATAACGGAAAAGCCCACCCATATGGACGGACTAATTAGCCGTTGGTTCGAATCGCTAGAAAAAGCAATTCCAGATTATAAAGTAAATGCAAGAGGAAGTAAACCTACCTCTGGGGTAATTTCCAAAGCATTTTTTAATCGGGAATTTAACGCTGAAGCATTGGTTTATGAAGTTGGCGATAACACTTCACGTGAATTTACAACCTTAAAATCGAAGACGGCAGCCGAAAGTTTGATGCGACTATCTTTGGAGTATTTGAAGTAAAAAATGATAGGAATATGACAAGTAATTTTAAAGACTATACCAATGTAAACTCCAACGTGATACTGTTATAGACATGAAATCTAATTAATTTTAAAAATCTGCATGTCAACAATCACCAAAAACTCACTCCTTCCACTCCACCGGAATCACCACCTCATTCTTCCTTGCCCAAAACTGAAATGGAGCATTATAGCCTAAAAACGAATATTCTCCAGCGACCTTAATGCCCTTTTTTTGAATCAAAGCCAGTAACTCATCCCGCTTTTCGGTGATTTTTTCATCATCCGCATAGCCACCAAAACGAATGACAGCCACATATTGTGGGCTAGACTTGACAATATGTACACCCGAATCTTTTGGCTTTGGTAAATCTGACTCCTTGTATTTTTCAGGCATCACAAAACTCATGGTAGAGCCCTGATTTCCAATCTCCATACGCACCGGCGATGTCATAGCAATACTCTTGCCCTGATCATTTCCCCCAAATATGTAACCGGCTAGTTTGCGGAAGCCACTGTTGGCCACCGACTTGTAATTGGTCCCCTGACTGTAAATTTTAGCAAACGTAGCTGCAGGATAAAAACGAATTTCAAATTTTGCCTCCTTGCGCACGAGCCTGTATTTCTGATTTTCAGTTTTTAAATTACTACTCACCAACTGATATGATTGGATCATTAGGAATATAAAACCAATGCTCGCGATGATGTAAAAAGCTTTCATGTCAAGGAATGTTTAGTTCGTACTGACCTTAAACTGAATAACTTACAAAATAGTTTCCCGATCTCTCGAAACAATAATTTTATTTTTACCTGCAATTGCCTTACTTTAAAACAATAAACCTCCACTATGAAACGATTTCTACTCATTGCTCTGTCTTGCATGACTTTTTCAGCCCAAGCCAAACCCAAAAAGGAAAAATGGATTCAATTATTTAATGGGAAAAACCTGAGTAATTGGACCGTAAAAATCCACCACCATGAGGTGGGCGATAATTTTGGAAACACATTTCGTGCAGAAAACGGCATGATCAAAGTTCGCTACGATCAATATGATCAATTCAACGAGCGATACGGTCACCTCTATTACAACAAACCTTTTTCGCACTATAAACTTCGATTGCAATATCGCTTCACCGGCGTTTGGCGAAAAGATGCCCCTGATTATACAGAGAAAAATTCTGGGGTCATGTTCCACTCACAAGATCCCAATACCATGCCCAAAGAACAGGATTGGCCTATTTCCGTCGAAATGCAATTCTTAGGAATTTTAGCAGATGGCAAACCAAGACCCACTGGCAACATGTGCTCTCCTGGTACCGACGTAGTTTTTCAAGGAAAAATCGACCCGAGACATTGCATTAACTCCACATCCAAAACATTTGAAAACGAACAATGGATCACAGCCGAGTTAATCGTTCGCGGAGACTCGCTGGTTACCCACATGATCAACGGAGAAACGGTTTTGGAATACACCCAGCCACAAATAGGCGGCGGTGTCGCTAATCGATACAATCCTGCCCTAAAAATCGACGGAAAATTATTGAAAAGTGGTTTCATTGCCTTGCAAAGCGAAGGTCAAGAAATTGATTTCCGTCGCATTGAGCTCCTAGATTTATCGAAAAAATAGACTGATGGTTAAACATATTCTAGGACTACTATTTCTTTTTTTCATTACCGACATACATGCGCAGTTGCAAAAATACACCTACGAAACACAGCGCATGGGCTCCCCTTTCCAGATAACCATCTCATGTGCAGACTCAACCGGAATTTCCAAAGCAGTTAAACGTGCTTTTCAATTGGCCTCCCAGCTGGAAGGAATACTCAGCGATTATCAGCCAACCTCCGAACTTAGCCAAGTAAATCGCTTAGCAGGAACCGGCAAATTCTTCCCCATTCATGAAGCTTTTCGAGCCATTTTAATCGAATCACGCATCGCCCAAAAGCTGAGCCATGGCGCGTTAAATGTATTCGCCGGCAAACAAGTGGACATGTGGCGACAAGCACGCAAGAATCAAGCAATGCCGGATGTGGTCGCATTAGGCCAACTAGCCAAAAAGATACAAGGTACATGTTTGGAATTTTCAAGCGATTCTACTGCGGTTAGGTTGCTGAATTCCGAGTGCCAGCTAGACCTTGGATCCTTAGGAAAGGGATTCGTCGCACAACGTGTGTTAGAGCAATTAAAACAATCCGGCTTCCCCTACGCCCTCGTAGATGCAGGCGGAAAAATCGTGATGACCAGTCAAGGCCCCTCGGGTTTGGCGTGGGAAGTGGGCATCGAAATGCCTTCATCTAACATCCTATTACCTAAAACCATTGCCCTTAAAAATGAGTCCATTGCCACCAGTGGCAAAACCTATCAATCTTTACGCGTAGCAGGAAAACAATTTTCACATGTCATTGATCCCAGAACCGGAATGGCTTTAACACATGCCCGATCCGCGACAGCCATCGCGGTGGACGGGACGCTGGCCGACTGGCTTGCCACGGCCGCCACCGTAATGACCTTGCAAGAAATTGAAAAATTAGTAGTAAAATTGGCAAATGTTCGCCTCCTCATTTTCGAAAATGAATCAGGTG